>Ga0224523_1001200_pt1 | contig 11439 bp, 11 predicted proteins | sample CFST50metaG_FD_182732 | JGI IMG/M metagenome (GOLD analysis project Ga0224523, IMG submission 182732) | Peat soil microbial communities from Stordalen Mire, Sweden - C.F.S.T50 | ecosystem: Environmental > Terrestrial > Soil > Wetlands > Peat | place: Sweden: Norrbotten County, Stordalen Mire...
CTGTTCCTCCGGTTCCAGCCTCTTTGCCGCCGGCCCCGCCGGTCGCTACCGGGAGATCCGCAGGCGCGTCTGGTGGATTGGTATCGAGTTTGGGTAGAGCTGCATCCGGCAGCACCGCTGGCGGTGTGTCGACATTCGGTGGGATTGCATCCAGCATCTGAGCTGGCGGTGTGTCGACATTCGGTGGGCTTGCATCCGGCACCTGCACTGGCGCGGTGTCGAGCTTGGGTGGGCTTCCATCTGGGAGTGGGGGATTGCTGGAAGAACTTGAGCTGCAGCCGGCGGTGAATACGGCCACCACGGCCCCGGTCAACAAGAGCGTGTTGCAAGTCCTGGTGCTTGGTCGCGTGTGTCGGATCATGTTTTCCTCGCTGTGGTTGGGCCCCTGCTGGGGATTAGTTTTGGGCATAGATACCGCTGCCGGTGCCCGGCCCTGGTGAAGCATTCTTCGCGTCGTAGTCATCACAAGACGTCCGCTAGGGCGCTAGCGTCGTGATACAAACCGTCGGAGTGGTGGGAGTACTGGCGCTGATCGAACCAATTGGCAGGCCCAGATCCAGCCCTCCCTGGAACTGGAGCATGAGCAAGCTGCCATTCTCCGCATCAGTCCCGCCCGTCCGGCCAATCACTCCCAGTGCCATGTTCTTGCTGAAGGGACCTCCGTAGCCCTTGGCTGCCAGAACGTCTCCATCGCTGTCGAGCTCAGCCACGAAGGTCCCTTGACCGTTAGCCGCCGCAGGCAGGCTCAACGTTCCTATCGTGAACGCTTCGGAGTAGCTGCCGGTGAGTAGAAGTCCCCCGTTCGCGCGTTCCGCCAGGGCCGTCAGCGTCACTCTCGCGGAGTTGCCGATGCGCTTAACCCAGAGTGGACTCCCCGAAAACCCATCGAGTTTTGCGACAAAGAGGTCGGAGGCACTCAACTCCACGCCGCCCATGACTGCCCCTCCAGACGGGATCATGCCAGCCAGCACGAGATCGGAACCGAGTGCGAGCATCAGGGGAACAATCCCCTGCGTCCCCTCGGCGAAAGGCAAGGACCAGAGTGCGTTGAGAAGGCTGGACGACTCTTGGGCACCTGCATCGGCAGCGCCGGACGAATCTTCGGCACCTGCATCGGCAACGCCAAACGGGCCTTGCTGACCCAGCTTGGCCACGAACATCCGGACGGTCTTGGGGTCATCCACTGTGGCCAGCGGGGCTAGATTGCCAAAGCTCACGACACTAGCGAACCGGTAGCTGCCCACGACGTACGTGTTTGATTGCCCATCCATGGCCACCCCGGCGCAATCCTCGTCATTGTTCCCGCCCACCTGAGCCGCCCACAGGGTTTCTCCGGTCGCACCGTCCAGACCCGCCAGAACGACGTCCGTGCCGCCCTGCCACTGTGCCTTTCCCTGGAGCGACGCCGAGAGATCCGTGCCAGCTTGGTTGACGGTCCCGCATAGGACAAAGCTGGCCCCCTGAGGATCTCCAGCTATTCCGCTCAACCCGGTTGATTGCGACTTGCTACTAGTAGGAACACCGACTTGCCGAGCCCACTGTCCACGGCCGTCCGTCGCGCTTGCCCCAAGGATGTACCAAGCTGCCGCACTAGACTGTTCCAGCGTCGTGTCACCAACCGTAATGTTTCCCGAGAAGGAACCCAGAAGTCCAAGCTGGCCAGAGCCGTTAGCCGAAACGCCCGTAATGCCTTGCGACCGCGAACCGAGAAAGACTTGCGACCATGTCGCCTTGTCCGTGCTCGCATCGAGCTTCGCGAGGAAGATGGCGGAGTTGTTCATGTCCGTCGGCGACATCGTGGTGACGGGACCGTTGCCCAGGTTCGTTGTGTTGCGAAACGTGCCGGCCAGAAAGATCTGTCCGTCTGGCGCCCGCACCAGGCCGTTGCTGTTCGTCGGTCCGCTCGCGTTCTCGAAGAGTTGGTCAGAAAGCGCAGTGGGGAACACGGACCCATCGCAAATGCCCGTAGTCGGGTCGCAGGTTGCAAAGCTCGGGCAGAAGGGTTGCCCCTGGCACACCCCGGCCTGGCACTGATCGCCCGTCGTGCACTTCAGCCCGTCGTCACAGGATTTTCCGTTCTGGGAATTGGGGTTGCTGCACTCGCCGGTCCTGGGACTGCAATCCCCGGCTTCGTGGCACTGATCGGTTGCCGTGCAGGTCCTATTCGGTCCCGAATAGCAAAGGCCGCCCTGGCAGATATCGTTGATCGTGCAAGGGCTGCCGTCCTCGCAGCTCTGGCCATCAGCCACGGCCGAGTGCACGCACTGAAACGTGTTGGGATCGCAGCTATCCGTCGTGCAGTCGTTCTTGTCGTCGCAGGAGGCCGGGCACATCGGGGCATCAATCGCGCCGCCGTCAACGCCCACTTCGACACCGGGACCGCTCGCTTCGACGCTGGGACCAAGCGCATCGACGCTTGAACGACTCGCGTCGGCGATGGGCGTCTTTGCGCCGCTGCCGCAGCCCCAAAGACCGCACACCAGCGCCACCAGCGCCGCGCAGATTCCTGAGCATTGGGGGATAGTCGGGTTCATGAATTGTCCTGGCCAGCAGGTCTTGTGCGGCTGCTTTCTACGCGGGTTTGCCAGGGAACCTGGGTGAGGGATTTGCTACAACTTAGTGACCGCCGCGTGACAGGTCAGAATTGGCGCAGACCACGGCGGAAGACGCGGATTTACGCACGCATTATCCAGCCGCTTGATGAGCCCACGAAACTGTCGCCACAGGTGAAAGACGAGCGTGCGGATTGTCCCGGGCCGTGAGCCTGCGCTACCAACGCCGACGACGTAAAGCCAGGCCGAGCGCGAGGATGGCCAGCACGCCAGCGACAGAGTCACGTCCTGTCGGCCCCGAGTAGGAGCAGCCTCCATCTGATGTGGAGCCAAGTCTCGACGGCGCGACACACTCAAAGTTGGTGGCGAAGAGATAGATGTCACACGCAGCTTGCATGTCGTCGGGCGACAAGCTGCGCAGTTCAAACTCCGCGCTTGGCGTGGCCACCGAGACGTACATTGTGGCCTGCGTGATGATGGGGGGCAGGTTGCCGGCATTGCAATCGGGTACCGGGTTGCCCTGGTTGTCCGTCGGCCGCGGGATGAGCGTGCCGTCGGCAAAAGTTCCACCGGGGCTGAAGCAGGTGTGACTCAAGCCGATGACATGCCCGAACTCGTGGGTGATCGCCCCCTGAAAATCCTGTGCGTCGGATTCCTCGGGATGGGCCACGTAGTCGCCCCAGGTGAAGTCAGTGGCATTGACCTCCAGGTCAGCGTCCAGGATTTCGCCGGTGTCTGTGTTCTGGAACACGGACGTGAGAGCCAAGGCACTTGGGTCATTGCAACTGCCATCCTTGGGCAGGGGATCACTGCACCACTGGCCCTGGCGGAAGATCAATCGATTGTGGTAGTCGAGGCCGATCTTGCCGGCGACGTCAGGGACCGACACGACGGTCAAGATCACGTTGGTGCATCGATTGACCCCGTCGAGCGAGGCCTGACTCCACGCCACCCCCGCGGCTTGAGCTGCGCTGAGGTATCCCTGAGCATCCAACTCAGGCGGAGCGGCGCCCAAGGAAAATTCCATGGTCACGCAGGGCGTCTTCCATGCCGTGGACGCGCCTGACTCGGTCACGGTGCGGACGTAGGCCGCGGCAGGCAGGGGCAGGGTCGCCACGGCCGCCACAAGCAGGACTATCATTGAAATGGTTCGGATCTTCATCAAGGCAACGCTGTCAGGCCAAGAGCAAAACTTCTCAGACGGGTCATGACCGCGAACCGTAGCATCACGGCGCCGGCCGCCTAGTGAACTCCTTGCTAATCCTTCGCATGGGAGGCTTGATTTCTCGGAGCGCGGCAAGCTTCTCATCACTCCGGTTCATGGGGCCACGCCCGCTTCGGACGCGCCAGCTCCTGTGCCTTCAGCCACTGTTCCTGCAAATTGAGGGCAGCCGTCCAATGCTCGACATACTCGGTGTCCAGGCCGGAGCCCCGCACTTCGATGATCCCGGCGGCGTCTCGCAGCTGCATTTCGGAGCATCCTACCTTGGCCCATTCGAGCTTCGCGATGATGGTATCTTCCGGGGTCGAAACGAAGGTATCTGCCCCGAGCAATGCCACCGCTGTGCGGCGCTTCAGCTCTTCAACCGAGAAGGACCGCGCTTTCCTGATGACGAGGTCGACCTTCCATCCGGTCTTCATGTCGATCACGTTGAAAAGTGTGCGTCTTCTGAGTGCGTCGAGGGCTGCGTTCAGATCGACGTAGTACTCAAGCTCGGGCAGGCTTTGCACGAGCGTGCGCAGAGCGAAGTCGTTTGGATCGATGACAATGTCAAGATCCTGGGTGGTTCGGGGCACGCCGTGGAGGGAACTCGCGAAGGAACCCACCACCATGTAGGGAATGCCGGCGGCGGCAAGCTTCTGCGCCATCCTGGCCAGAATGTCACCGGCAGCTCCGGCTGGGGTACTCATGGCGGCAGGAGGGCCTTGCGAGGCCACGCCCGTCGATAGAGGTCGCCCCCAAGCAGGAGCAATCGCAAGGCATCCTCAACCTGTGTGGAGTCATATTCAGCGTGGCGGGCCTGAATCCCCGCACGAGTGATTGCCCTTGCGTCGTCTGACATCTGGGCAGCGAGAAAGACCCGCTGGGCGGGCGTCATTCTCCGATAGATCGTCAGCTGCACTGCTGCGGCTTCGGGGTGTGTGTCGGCGTGGTTCACGGGCTTCCTCCGGTCCATGAAAGCTGCTCCTGGTCCAAGTGGAAACCTGAAAAGCAGCGCCGTCCACCGTGCGGCCGCAGTGTCCGGGAAACGCTTCGCGAACGCGCGAGCGCGAGCGCGGAAAGCAGATCCTGCAAAGTGCCGATCTTCCTGGCAACGTCGGCCATGAACGGATTATACGCCCCTGGCCCACCTTGACCAGTCACCCACTATCCGCACAGGACCGCCTTTCGCCGCAACCGGTCGTCGAGGATGTCACAAAAGGCTTTGCACGAGCGTGCGCAGAGCGAAGTCGTTTGGATCGATGACAATGTCAAGATCCTGGGTGATTCGGGGCACGCCGTGGATCGCGAAGGAATCGACCACCATGTAGGGAATGCCGGCGGCGGCAAGCTTCTGCGCCATCCTGGCCAGAATGTCACCGGCAGCTCCGGCTGGGGTACTCATGGCGGGAGGAGGGCCTTGCGAGGCCATGCCCGTCGATAGCGGTCGCCCCCAAGCAGGAGCAATCGCAAGGCATACTCGACCTGTGTGGAGTCATATTCAGCGTGGCGGGCCTGAATCCCCGCTGATGGCGACTTTCGCGAGCGCGCGGAAAAGACTTCGGCCAGCCGCGCTTGGAGGCTGCAAACCCTTCGGCTCGCGACATTCCACGAATCGGCAAATCTCAGGGTTTCTGTGTTGGCAGGTATCCGTTGCAATCCTGTAACAAATCCGCAGCAAATCCGTCGCAACGGCTCTTCGGGCATCTCGCTATGGTTCCGCCGCGGTCCGGGTTTACCGGGCCTGAAATGGAGGCAGGATTGCCATGACCTATAGAAGACGGATCGTAGCTTTGACGGGAGCGGCGGGGTTGGTGCTCAGCACATCAACGGCTCTCGCCCAGACCACCACCGTGGCTTGCAATGACACCACGGTGCTTCCCAACCCCATCTTTATGGCGGGCAGCAGCGCGTTCGAGCCAATTCTCAGCCAACTCGCTGTGCAGATCAAGGCGAAGCAGAATGTATCAATCGTCTATGACCCGATTTCCTCGTGCCTCGGCGTGTCCTCGGTTTCGCCTCCAGTCGACAATCCCGTCCCGCAGCCGCTGACTGGCACCGCGCACTACTACACGGTCGATCCCACTGACAGCACCAAGACCGTCACCAATTCCTGCACTCTCTCGGGCACCACCATGGCAAGCGTTGGCATTTCCGATGTCGCCTTCTTCTCCTGCCAAGGCATTGACAGGCCCGCCAGCATCGGCGAATGGGACGGCCCGGTGCAGTCGATGCTCATCATCGTGCCCAAGGACAACTATACCACGACGTCGATCTCGTCCCAGCAGGCTGCTGCCATCTGGGGCTGTGGCCAGAACAGCGGGGTCGGCAACTTCACCGACCCGGGCGCCATCCAGCAGCGTAGCCAGACCTCAGGCACCCAGATCCTGATTGCCAGGAACATCGGTGTCCCCGAGAACGCTTTCAAGGGTGTCTCCAACTCATCAAGTGGCGCCCTGCTGACATCCCTGCTCGCCGTTCCCGATCACCAGAAGGCCATCGGATTCGTGGCCGCGGATTTCTACGCGACCAGAAGGTCCCAGATTAGTTCAGTGGCATTCCGTGGCATCGGGCAACCCAAGGCCTACTATGCCGACTCGACTGCCATTGCCACTGATCTGAAGAATGTTCGCGACGGCCACTACATGATCGAGGGCCCCCTGCATTTCTTCAGCCCACTGACCGCCGGCCAACCCGCGGCCAATGCGAAACTGGTTCTCAACTGGCTGACCGGTGCGGTGCCCATCGACCCCACTGACACCATGAACGTGAACTATGTCAATACGGTCGCAGTGGGCGGTGATGTTCCTCAGTGCGCCATGAAAGTCAAGATCGACAAGGATGGCGGCCAGTTCTCGCCCTACCACCCGCCGGTTGCCTGCAACTGTGCCTTCGAGGCTGCCAAGTTGGTGACGTCGGCGGCTGGCACCTGCACCACACACTGCACGAAGGACACTGACTGTACGGGCGGCACCCGCTGCCAGACCGGTTATTGCGAGTAACTCATCGGAGGAAATGCACAATGAATCTCTTTAAGCTTTCGACAGTAGGACTCGCACTGGTTCTGACGGGCTGGGCCGCGTGCAGCAGCAGCAGCAGCAACAATAACCCTGATGTGGCGCACTTCGGCGGCGCTGGCGGCACCGTGAGCAGCGGTGGGGCGACCGGCGCTGGTGGCATCACGGGTAGCGGTGGAGCGCCTGAGACTGGTGGCATCACAGGCAGTGGCGGCGTGACCCAGGTTGGTGGCAGCACCGGGATGGGCGGGGCTGGCGGCACTGGCACTGTGGCCGATGCCGGGGTAGACGCCCCCATCAGCACTGACGTCGCAGTCGATGTTCCTGCTGATGCCGATGCTAGCGATGGTGGTTCCGATGGGGGAGCCGACGCTGGTGTAATCGATATCTGCACCGGCCTGACCGCAACTCAATGCCACCTGGCCATTATCAAGGCGAACACGGACCCGACTGTCTCAGCCCTGGATCCGGGCGCCGATCCGCCGGTCCTGTACCCAAACTGCGCAGCTCAGTAGTACGAGAGAATCAACGGTGCAGCCACCTATCTTCCGCAGAGTGGCCCCGGCCATCCAGGTTCGATCCGGGGCCCGATGGCCACGAAGGCAAGCCTTGATCTGGGGGCTGCTTTGCGCGGCTGCACCGTTCGCACTTTCCGGCACGGCACTTGGGCAGACCACTGCCCAGATGCCGGCCTCCGTTCCCGCCGACAGTGTTCCCACGTCCGCTGACGCGGCGCTGGCAGGCACGGCAGAACTTGCAGCCCAGGTGGCGCAGCAGCGAGCGGAGCTGGCCGGCCTGCGCGAGGAATTGCAGCGCAAGCTGGCCGACGAAAAGGTGGCGCGAGCCATGGCGGAGGCTGCCGCGGAGGCGAAGGCTCAGACCAACGCGAAGGCTGAAGTCGAAGCAGCGCTGAAGGCCGAAAGCGCGGCAAGACAATGGCTGAGGATCTCGGGTTTTGTGCAGGCAGATCTCAACGTGAATCAGACCTCGCAGGACCAGATCAATACCTCCACCGGCGCCCCGCTGAATGACAACCGATTTCTGGTCCGTCGCGCGCGACTGGGCGCGGCGGTCGACCAGCAATACCTGGCAGGAGTTGTCGAAATCGACGCCAACACCGTAAACGGTGCGCAAGTTCGTCCGATGGATGTGGAGGCCACTGTCAAATGGCCAGGCGGGTCGGTCCCGCTGGCGGCTCTGACCGTCGGACTTTTCAAGATTCCCTTCGGCTTCGAGGTGATAGAGCGCGACCGGGACAGGATTTTCACCGAGCGTAGCACCTTCATCAGGGCGCTGTTTCCTGGCGAGTACGACCTGGGCGCGTGCTTGGCAGGAGGTTGGCGCTTTGTTCGCTATGCCCTGGCGGTGCAAAACGGCGAGCCGATCGGCGAGAACACCTTTCCGGTGCGCGATCCCAACCAGGCCAAAGACATCACTGGGCGGCTGGGCATTGTTTCTGAGGTCTCGGACAAGGTGTCAGTTCAGGCGGGGTTCTCGGGACTGACTGGCAAAGGCTTTCACAAGGGGGCACCGCCGACCAAGCCGACCTTGATTTGGCAGGACCTCAACGAAAACGGCCAGTACAACGCGGGTGAGCTCATCGTGTCTCCGGGGACCTCGGGACAGCCCTCGCAGAACTTCAGCCGCTATGCAGTTGGCGCAGACGCGCTGGTCGCGGTGCGGTACCTGAATGACTTCAGCACAACGGTCTACGCCGAGTTCGCGCGCGCCAACAACCTAGATCGGTGGTTTCTGGTAGCCGATCCGTATGGGCCAATCGGTCGGAACTTGCGCGAGTGGGGCTACTATGTGGCCGCCGTCCAGAGTCTGGGCCCGCACTTTAGGCTGGGCCTTCGCTACGACCACTACAATCCTGACCTGGACAGCACCGATCGGCAGGCCGCGGTGACTGTCCCCTCCAGTCAGGACATCTCGACGGTGTCGGCCGCGGTCGCACTGGTGGGAAGGACTGCCGCTCTCTCCGGGCGGCTTGTCGCTGAGTACGACTGGATCTCCGATCACCAGGGCCGCAATATCAGCGGACTTCCCACTGACTTGAAGAACAACGCGTTCACTTTGCGCGCGGAGGTTGCGTTCTGATGCGCCCTCTCGCGCTCGGCCTCGTCATTGGTGGATTGCTTTGCGGCGGCTGCGCGGGCGCAGACCCGAGTTCCGGTCAGCAGGCGTTTTTCAGAATCCAGGGCGCGCAATATATTCCAGGGCCCATTGACATCACTGGCCATGATCCCGCTCCAATGGTTTCAGCCCCATCGGCCGCCACCCTCGAGCTTTTCCCAGGGGTCGCAAACAAGAAGATATCGGGCAGCGCAGGCCCCAACTCCACAGCCGTGCTGGTCGGGTTGCAGGGCGACGTGGGGCACTGGGTCGTGCCGGTGCAGGATCCTGACCAGAACACCCTTGGTAACTACACGTTCTCTTTTTCGGCCTCGTTTTCTCCACTGACGCCTGCCGGGGATGGCGGAGTGGTGGAGCTGATTTTTCGGGCCACCACGCGCGATGGACAGATTGGGCCGGCGCAGGCGCTGCCCATGACCATGGACACGCCTCAGATCCAAGGCGCCCTGGTTATCAGCCTAACCTGGGACACCGAAGCCGACCTCGACCTGCACGTGGACTTGCCCAGCGATGGCGACGCGGGGGTGAACGAGATCTGGTCGCGCAAGCCATCAGGTCTGCCACTCGGGACGGTCGGCGCGACCGTCGACGCCGGACTCCAGTCCGGCTATCTCGACTTCGACTCCAACAGCCAGTGTGTGATTGATGGTCGCCGGGCTGAGAACGTGATCTTTCCCTCCACGCCGCCGAGCGGACGCTACATCGTGCGCGTTGACACCTTCTCGCTGTGTGCTGAGACCACAGCGCGCTGGTGTGTTCGCGCGCTTGCTAACAACCAAGTCTTTGAGGCTTGCGGACAGTCGACCGACATCGATGCGCGTTTTCCCCACGGCCAGGGAGCGGGACTACAGGCCCTCGTTTTTGATTACTAAAGAAGGAAAGGTGACCCATGCTGCTGATGCACAAACTGGTATTCGTTGCCCAGACCGGGGCTGCGGCGGTTCTCTACATCCTGCTCCTGCTGTCCGTGTATTCGGTCGGCGTGGTGCTCGAGCGCTGGTGGTATTTCCGCAAGCGACGGCTGGACCTAATCGCGACCGGCAATGCACTGGCCAAGCGGCTGCGCGCCGGGGATCTGTCCGGCGCCAAGCGGGACATGGAAGAACTGCATGCGGTTGAGGCGGAGATTCTTCGCGACGCCTTGGACTACTACGGCGACGGGCCCGATTCCTTGCAAGAGATCGTGCAGAAGGGCGTTCGCCAACGCCGCAAGGTCTTCGAGAGTGGCCTCTTGTTCCTGGGAACCTTGGGCAACAATGCGCCCTTCGTTGGCCTATTCGGCACAGTGCTGGGCGTAGTGGCGGCCTTCAAAGAGCTGGGGGCTGCGTCGGCTAACATGGCTGCCGCTGGCGGAACCGGCGGCATGGGCAATGTCATGAGCGGTATCTCCGAAGCGCTCATCGCCACGGCGATTGGCATCTTGGTCGCTATTCCCGCGGTTGTCGCATTCAACATCTTTCAAAAGAAGAGCAATGACATCGAGGAGAACTCGGCAGCTCTTGCAAATCAGGTCTTGGCTGTCATGAAGTCCACCAAGAGCCAGAAGAACTCATTCAAGGCGTCGAGTTCTGCCCCGCTGGAGGATCTCGCCGATTCCAAGAGGTCGCTGCGCCCGGCCGAGGTGAACGGCTGATGGCTGGCACGATGGCAGGTGTGGGGCGGGCCAAGACGATTTCCGCCATCAACGTGACCCCTTTGGTCGACGTGTGCCTGGTCTTGCTGGTCATTCTGATGGTCGCGTCCACGTACATCGTGGCCCAGACCTTGAAGGTCAGCCTGCCCAAGGCGCGGGTGAGCGACGGCACGGCGGAGAAGCCCAACACCGTGCAATTGTTCAAGACAGGGGAGCTGCGCTGGAACGAACAGCCGGTCACTGAACAAGACCTCGAGGGTCGCATGAAGGAGGCGGTGGCGGCTGATTCCGAAATCAGTGTGGTCATCAGCGCCGACAAGGACGCGGCCCATGGCCAGGTCGTTCACGTCATGGATCTCGCCAAACTCGCCGGCGTCACCAAGTTCGCAATCAACATCATGCAGGTGGGGGGCCAGTAGCGGGCGATGGTCTGCCGCTGGCTGCCCACTCGTGAGGTTTTGCCGTGAAGAAGGGCACTGTTGCCATTTCGATGGTCATTCACGCCGGGCTTGCGTTCGCGCTGCTCACAGCATCGCAGCACCGCGCCTCGGGCAAGACCTATGTTGTGCAGTTGCAGGAAGAGGCCAAGAAGAAGAAAAAGGAAGCGCCACCCAAGCCCAAGGCACCGCCCAAGGTGGCCAAGGTGGATCCGCATCCCAAGGAACAGAAAGTCGCGGCCGCGCCCAAGCTCGCGCCGGTCGCGGCGCCGGTTGCGACGGCCAGGATGCCTACCATGGTCATGCCGACCGAGATCGCCATGAGCAACGAGGACATCGGCGATGCCGTGGCGATTCCCATTGTGCGCGCCCCGCAGGCGGTGGCGCCCACCAAGGTGGCCACGTTTGAACCCGGCGCGCCCCGCCGCCACCAACGCCAGGAGCTGAGCGCCGGTCCCAACAT
>Ga0224523_1001203_pt1 | contig 11428 bp, 10 predicted proteins | sample CFST50metaG_FD_182732 | JGI IMG/M metagenome (GOLD analysis project Ga0224523, IMG submission 182732) | Peat soil microbial communities from Stordalen Mire, Sweden - C.F.S.T50 | ecosystem: Environmental > Terrestrial > Soil > Wetlands > Peat | place: Sweden: Norrbotten County, Stordalen Mire...
TTAAAATTATCATCTGTTTTATAATAATTTTATTTTTTTAATTACATTGTTTTATGATACAATCTGATACTATGATTTCACTTCGCACAGGTAAGAAAATTGACTTTTTAAAATACGGTATTGACAATGTTCAAAACGTATTTTACAACCTTTCTTATGAAGAACTATTTCAACACGAAACCAATCCTAAATTAGAAGGTTTCGAAAAAGGTTTCATTACCAATACAGGTGCAGTTTCTGTTGATACAGGAATTTTTACAGGTCGTTCGCCTAAGGACAAGTACATTGTAAAAGAACCGGGTTCGGAAGAAAACATATGGTGGAAAGTTGCCTGTAAAAAGAGTTCTGACAATAAAGTGCTTTCGGAAGAGCATTGGACTTATTTGCAAAAGATAAGTGCTGACCAACTTTCAGGAAAAAATCTTTATGTACAGGATGGTTTTTCAGGTTGTAATACCGACACAAGAATTCGTATACGGGTAATTACAGAGGTTGCCTGGATGGCACATTTTGTAAAGAATATGTTTATCCGACCAACAGAGGAAGAGCTTAAAGATTTTGAACCCGATTTTGTTTTGCTCAATGCTTGTAAGGTTACCAATCCAAATTGGAAAGAAATGGGCATGAACAGTGAGAACTTTGTAGTTTTCAACCTTAAAGAGCACATGGCTGTTATTGGGGGTACATGGTACGGTGGAGAGATCAAGAAAGGAATTTTTTCAATCATGAATTATTATCTTCCATTACGGGGTATTGCCTCTATGCATTGCTCTGCGAATATGGGTGCCAATGGTGAAACGGCAATTTTCTTTGGCCTTTCCGGTACAGGAAAGACTACACTATCTGCCGATCCAAAGCGTTTGTTGATTGGTGATGATGAACATGGATGGGATGATAATGGAGTCTTCAACCTGGAAGGAGGCTGTTATGCCAAATGTGTTAATCTGAGCGCTGAAAAAGAACCTGATATTTTTCATGCTATCAAAAGGAATGCATTATTGGAAAATGTTGTCATTGATCCAGTCACGAAGGCAATTGATTTTAACGACATTTCCAAGACAGAGAACACACGTGTTTCATATCCTATTGAGTTTATAGAACATATCGTACGTCCAAAATCAAAAGGAGGTCATCCAAATAATATCATTTTCCTGACGGCAGATGCCTTTGGAGTATTGCCACCTGTTACAAAACTGAGCCGTGATCAGGCAATGTATCAGTTCTTGAGCGGATATACCGCAAAAGTTGCCGGTACCGAAAGAGGAATCAAAGAGCCAACTCCAACTTTTTCATCGTGTTTCGGCGCAGCGTTTTTATTGTTACATCCAACAGCATATGCTACTGAACTTGCTAAAAAAATGGATGAACATGGTTCTTGTGCATATCTTGTTAATACCGGATGGATAGGTGGCCCTTATGGTGTAGGCAGCCGTATTGATATCCCATCTACCCGTGCTATTATTGATGCTATCCTGGATGGGACATTAGAAAATGCTGAATATGAGGAGCTTCCTGTCTTTCAGTTGATGATTCCAAAGCATGTTAATAATGTTAAACCCGCTCTTCTTAATCCACGCAACCTATGGAGTGATCCCAAAGAATGGGATTTAGCAGCCGTTAAACTAGCGCTGAAATTCATTGACAACTTCAGTAATTTTACCGATACTGAAGAAGGAAAACGACTAATAGCTGCTGGTCCAAAAGTTGTATAAACTTTTTTTTATTTTTTTTAATCGGCACATATATAAAAAGTTGGTAAAAACTTTGAAACGAATAAATAATTTTTACCTTTGTTGTGTGTGGTGATCATTTTCACTCATGCAAATTCACTTATTTATTGTTTCAAATTATTATTACTGCCATGTTTACCGGTAAAATTAAATTTTTTAATGAGAAAAAAGGTTTTGGATTCATTGTAGATGACGAATCTAAGGATGACATTTTTGTTCATGTTACTGGCCTTACGGAAAAAGTAGCTGAGAACGATGACGTGATTTTTGAACTCGCTGAAGACAAACGGGGTAAGAAAGCAATCAACGTTAAGAAAGCTTAATCTTTTTTAAAATTGCTTGAAAATCTTTAAAGACTTCCTGACTACAGGAGGTCTTTTTTTATTTATAGCCTGTTTATGTAAAGGAATGGATTAATTTTGTAGCTTAATTTTTATTGCATGAATATTGTCCTTGTTGATCAGCTTTCAAAATCATATGGTGAAAAAGTCCTTTTCGAAGAGATTACTTTTGGGATAGAAGAGGGACAGAAAGTAGCTCTTGTAGCCCGAAATGGGGCAGGGAAGAGTACTTTGTTGAGGATTATGGCGGGAGTTGATGATGCCGATTCAGGGAAAGTAGCTTTTAAACGGGATCTGAGGGTCGCCTATCTACCTCAGAATCCTGAATTTATTGAGACCAACACTGTCATTGGAGAACTATTTAATGCAGATAACAATATCATGCAGGCCATCAGTGAATACGAATCATGCCTCCAGATCATGCAAAAAGATCATTCCCTGCTAATTCAGCAACGCATGGAAAAAGCTATGAGCAGGATGGATGCTTTACAGGCCTGGGATTATGAAGCAAAAGTAAAAGAGATCCTTTCAAAGTTTGAAATCGGTGACCTGGAGCAATCGGTATCTTTGTTATCCGGTGGGCAAAGAAAAAAACTTGCTTTGGCACGTGCTCTGATCGAAGAGGCTGACTTGCTGATCATGGATGAGCCTACCAACCATTTGGATATTGCAATGATCGAATGGATGGAAGACTATTTTAAACGTCAACGTTTAACATTATTGGTAGTTACTCATGACCGCTATTTTCTGGATAATGTCTGCGACGAGATCTTAGAGTTAGACCGGAATCAGATCTTTAAATACAAAGGAAACTACAGCTATTTTCTGGAAAAGAAAGCTGAACGCGAGACCACAGAAGCAACAGAAATAGAGAAAGCAAAGTCGTTGTATAAAAACGAGCTTGAGTGGATGAGACGCATGCCCAAGGCTCGTGGTACTAAAGCAAAAGCGCGAATCGATTCTTTCTATGAAATAAAAGACAAGGCATTTCAGAAGACTGAAGATAAGATTCCAAACCTGGAACTAAGGATGAGTAGGATGGGAGGCAAGGTGCTTGAAGTACATAATATTAACAAGTCCTATGGACCTTTAAATGTTATTTCCGATTTCTCATATACCTTCAAAAAAGGAGAGCGTATTGGGATCGTCGGTAAAAATGGAGTCGGAAAATCTACTTTGCTCAACCTGCTAACAGGGAAAGATCGTCCTGATAGTGGAAAAGTCATAGCAGGTCAGACCCTGGTGATGGGCTATTATTCACAGGAGGGACTCGTGCCTGTCGAAGACAGACGGATCATTGATATTGTAAAAGATATTGCAGAGGATATCCCATTAGGAAAAGGGACCGTCTCCGCTTCCGCTTTTCTGAATTATTTTGGCTTCACTTATCCAAATCAATACAATTATTTCTCGAGTCTGAGTGGGGGAGAGAAGCGGCGATTGTTCCTGTTGATGCAGTTTCTGGCACAGCCTAACTTTCTGATTCTCGATGAGCCTACCAACGATTTGGACGTTTTCACGCTTACCTTGCTCGAAGACTTCTTGCTCTCTTATCCCGGATGCCTGATCATTGTTTCCCACGACCGTTATTTTATGGATAAGCTGGTAGAGCATGTATTTGTCTTTGAAGGGAATGGTGTTATAAAAGATTATTATGGTAACTATACTGAATATTACCGTGAAAAAGTTGCTGAGGAACAGGATCAAAAATCAAAACTAAAACAAGAAAAGGAAGCAAAGACAGAACCTCGAATCAAAGAACAGGTTAAGAAGCCCACTTTCAAGCAGCAGAAAGAATATGAAGCCCTTACTAAAGAAATCGAAACGCTGGAAGTTGAGAAAGGGGAGGTGCTGGAAAAGATGAACTCAGGATCGGGAACCAATGATGAGTTGCAGCTGTTGTCTATCCGTTATGTAGAACTGGAGAAACTACTCGAAGAAAAAGAAAATAAATGGCTTGAACTGGCTGAACTGTTTTAAAGCCCTGAAAGGGCGTAATATACTAGCATAGGGTGAAGCTCTGTGTTTAATTGTAAATAGTTATAATTAAGCCCTGTAAGGGCGAAAGAATAGACATTTATAAGAGAGAATATTTTTTTTCTTGCGCCCTTACAGGGCTTTATCTTTTTGGTGTTATTTATTCATAGGGCTTCACCCTATGCTAATATATTACGCCCTTTCAGGGCTTAAGGGCTTCACCCTATGCTAATATATTACGCCCTTTCAGGGCTTAAGGGCTTCACCCTATGTTAATATATTACGCCCTTTCAGGGCTTAAGGGCTTCACCCTATGTTAATATATTACGCCCTTTCAGGGCTTAAGGACTTCACTCTGCGATAATATATTACGCCCTTTCAGGGCTTAAGGGCTTCACTCTGCGATAATATATTACGCACTTTCAGGGCTGAAATGGATATAAGAATATGAGCAATGTATTTGTATTTCTAATTCAATAAATTATTTGAAATCTATCCTTCCGATTTTATACATCACATTCAGGATACGATTTTTCTTGCGTTGAATGTAAGAAGAAGGTGCATCAGGATGCCATTTTCGGGGATTTTGTAATATAGCAGCGATCAAAGCAGCCTGCTCTTTTGTAAGTTGCTCAGCATCTTTGCCGAAATATCTTTGTGAGGCAGCTTCTGCACCATATAACCCTTCACCCATCTCAATCACATTCAGATAGACCTCCATGATGCGTTGTTTACTCCAGAAAGTCTCCATCAGCAAAGTGAAATAAGCTTCCATTCCTTTTCTGATCCAGTCGCGTCCGGGCCATAGGAAAACGTTTTTAGCGGTTTGTTGCGTAATTGTACTTGCACCATGCAACTTACTTCCTCTCTTATTTAATTCATTTGCTTTCTGAATAGCTTCAAAATCAAATCCAAAATGAGTCAGGAAGTGAATATCTTCAGATGCAATAACGGCAGTCTGGAGATTAGGAGAAATTTGATTGATGGGAACCCACTTTTTATGTAAGGTCATACTCTTCCCCTCTGAAATCTGTTCTACACAACGAAAAATCATCAGTGGAGTGACGGGGGGATTAATAAATCTATAAAGTATAACCACCAGAATACTAGATATTAAGAAAGTAAAAATGGCAATCCGGATGATCCTGAATAACCGACTAAAAAAACTTCCTTTTTTTTTCATCTTCGAGTGAAAATTCTGATATAAATTAATTGTCAAAGGTAGGAATATTTTATAACTTAGACCAAAATTGGCAAAATGAACTCTCTTAAAATGTTTTATCATGTACAACTCAATTGGGATTCGCCACGAAGACAAGTATCTTCTGGAACGACGGGCTCCTCTGACGCCCCGCCAGGTAGACCGCCTGATCAAAGAATATCATTTACAAATCATCGTTCAGCAGTCTGAGAAAAGGATTTTTAGCGATGATGCGTACCGGGAAGCCGGTGCTATTGTAGCAACTGATCTTCGGGCAGCCGATATTATCATTGGAATTAAAGAGATACCCGATCATCTTTTTGAAAAAAATAAGACCTATCTTCTTTTTTCTCATGTATGTAAAGGACAAAAGCATAATATGTTCATGTTGAGGCACATGATGGAGTTGGGTTGTACCCTGATCGATTATGAGAAGGTGACCGACGATCAGGGAAAGCGACTTATTTTCTTTGGGCGTTATGCAGGCCTGGCGGGAATGATCAACTCATTATGGGCCTTAGGACAACGTTTAAAAGGAGAAGGATTAATGACTCCCTTTGCACGTATACGACAAACTCACGAATATGCTTCACTTGCCGAGGCCAGGAATGAGATATCCGAAGTGGGCAAGGAAATTGCTCAATATGGGCTTCCTGAAACTTTACATCCATTGGTTATTGCTTTCATGGGATATGGCAATGTCTCTCAGGGAGCACAGGAGATATGCAGTCTTTTGCCTACCGAAGAAGTTCCAGCTGATAGACTAAAATACACCCTTGAACATAACCATATCCCTTCAAACATTCTCATCAAGACCGTTTTCAGAGAAGAGGATATGATTGAACCTGTGAAGCAGGGTGAGGAGTTTGACTTGTATGACTATTATCGTCATCCTGAACATTACCGGAGCAAGTTTGAAGACTATCTACCTTTTATCAATGTTTTGATAAACGGTGCCTATTGGGATACCCATTATCCGCGGCATGTCACGAAAGATGCCTTGGAGCGATTGTTTCAAAGCGGTCACCCTTCTATAAAGGTAATAGGTGACATCTCATGTGATCCTAATGGATCAATCGAATGTACCCATGCCGGCACGGTGATCGATAAACCTGTTTTTATCTACGATCCTCTCTCCAGAAAGTACACCATGGGTCTTGAAGGAAACGGCTTAGCTGTGATGGCTGTTGATATACTGCCTAGCGAGTTACCTTACGAATCATCAAATGGTTTTGCCGATGTACTGGTTAATTACATACAACCATTGGCAGCAGCAGACTTTTCGCTACCGTTTGAGCAGTTACAAATACCAACAGCTTTAAGAAGGGGAGTTATTTTATACAAAGGGCAGCTGACACTTAATTTCGAATATCTGAAACAACACCTTTTTTAAAACGTTTAAAAACATACACATATATCTCAACCTTTAAATATCAATCATAATGAAAAAAGTATTGATTCTTGGAGCCGGATTAGTGGTAAAACCTATCGTCACCTATTTGCTTAAACAGGGATTCAGGGTTACAGTAGCATCTCCTACGCCTGATAGGGCCGCTGCAATGATTCAAGGTCATCCCAATGGTGAAGTCATTGATTGGGTCATGGACCAGGAAGATAAACTGGATGAAATGGTGATGGATCATGACCTAACGGTTAGCTTTCTTCCTTATCTCTTTCATCTGCAGGTGGCCATGAAATGTCTGAAGCATAAAAAAGATATGGTTACGGCTTCTTATATTAAACCCGAGATGCAGGCGCTGCACGAGGAGGCAAAAACAGCAGGGATAATTATTTTAAATGAATTGGGGCTTGATCCCGGCATTGATCATATGTCGGCAATGCGTATTATCGATAATATACATGCAAAAGGGGGAAAGGTGGAGGAATTTTTTTCTATCTGTGGCGCTCTGCCGGCCCCAGAGGCTGCTACAAACCCCTTCAGGTATAAGTTCACTTGGAGTCCTAAAGGTGTTATCATGGCCGGGAATAACGAAGCCCGTTTTCTGCACAATGGAAAAACAGTGATGATTCCTACAGAGAATCTCTTTAAGAATCCTTTTAAGGTTAATTTCGATTCCATCGGTGAACTCGATGTTTATCCCAATCGTGATTCAATATCCTATTCAGAAATCTATGGTATTCCTGAAGCTAAAACAATGTTCAGGGGTACATTTCGATACTCCGGATGGTGCGAGACAATGGATGTCATGAAACAGATTGGGTTGACTTCTTATGAAAAGTTTCATCTGGAGGGTATGACTTATGCTGATTTGATGGCTTTGATGATCGGCTCCATGACAATCGATAACATTAAAGAACAGGTTGCAACCCATCTTGGTCTCGAACCGGAAGCTCATTCTATAAAAGCAATGGATTGGCTGGGCCTTTTCGAAGATCAAAAGATGAATCGCACAATAGATTCTCCTTTTGAAGTAATTTCTGATCTCATGATTGAAAAAATGGGTCTTGGAGATACCGAACGCGATATGGTAGTCCTACAGCATACTTTTCTGGCCTCTTATCCTGACTCGGCCTTTGAAGTGATACGTTCACGCATGCTCGATTTCGGGACACCTGCCACCGATACCTCTATAGCACGGACGGTCTCACTCCCCGCGGCCATAGGTGTTGAAATGATCCTCAACGATCAGATTAAAGCGAAAGGGGTGTTCAGACCTACTTTACCCGAGATCTATCTACCCATTCTCGATAAACTGGAAGAGCTGGGAATTAAAATGGTTGAGGAATATGATCTTCCTTTGACAGAGAATATCCATTTCTGATCCTGTTTTAACATTTCTTATCCATCAATCTTTCAGGGCATAGTTATCGCTATGCCCAAACCTTTTATCTTTGCAAAAAAAATGATCAATGGCTTTTTTAACTAGACTTCTGGGTTTTGGTTTGGGTTGGGCGGTAGGAGGACCGATAGGAGGAATCCTCGGCCTTGTTTTTGGCTCAATGGTAGATTCTATGGCTACCGGACAATATGCAGTAGATGGCTCACAGCAGCAAGGAAATATTGTTACTCACCCCGGAGACTTCAGTGTTTCTCTGTTAATTCTCTCTGCTGCGGTCATGAAGGCAGATGGAAAATTGCTGCGATCGGAACTGGATTATGTTAAAAGATTTTATATCAACCAATTTGGAATTACTATTGCCGAAGACCGGATCAAGGTATTGCGGGAAATCCTTAAACAGGATGTCTCTTATTCTCCTGTTTGTGAGCAGATAAGACAATATATGGATTATCCGTCACGATTACAGTTGATGCATTATCTTTTTGGACTGGCCATGGCTGACAATGAAGTTCATCCCACCGAGGAAGCTTTGTTGAACCAGATGTCAATACTGCTGGGATTACCCAGACAGGAGTTTGAATCTATCAAAGCTATGTTTGTTAAAGATAATGATGCAGCCTATCGTATCCTTGAAATTGATTCTCATGCTACGGATGAGGAGGTGAAAAAAGCTTTCCGGGAAATGGCCAAGAAGCATCACCCTGATAAAGTAGCTCATTTGGGCGAAGAAGTGCAACATGCAGCCAAGGAGAAATTTCAAATGATCAATCAGGCATATAACGATATCAAAAAGGTCAGAGGTTTTAACTAAGCCACCTGTTTAAAATAATATTACTGAAACAACAATAATGGAAATCGTAGACGAATATCTTGCATTACTCGACAGGGCAACCAAAGATCAGCCCGAACATCGTAGGATGTTGCCGAGATTGAAAAAGGTTAAATCCAACCTATTGGATGATACCGTCCATCGTTTGCATAAGGAAGCCTTCGAAATTGTCGATTGTTTAAAGTGTGGAAACTGCTGCAGAGGAATCAGTCCCCGCATGACAGACCGCGATATAGAAAGGATCGGTAAAAACCTTAAACTATCACCTTCTGCCGTTTCCGAACGCTATATCATGAGAGATACCGACGAGTTTTATTGCTTCAAACAGTCGCCCTGTCCTTTTTTAGCTGAAGATAATTATTGTCAGATCTATAAAGACAGTCCGAGGGCTTGTAAAGAGTATCCGCACACCGACCGGCCAAGATTTATACAGATCATTGATCTGAGTTTTACTAATTCGATCATCTGTCCGGCAGTCGCTTATGTCTTTATTGAATTGAGAAAGATTTTTTGATTTTCAGTTCATCTCTCTGTTTTGTCACTTCAGCTACCAAAGTGACTATTCTGTAATCTTTTCGATGGACAGTCAAAATTGAATATTTAATTTTGATCCATCAAAAAGAAATATATCATGAAAAATTTTAATACAATATCTTTTTTTATTGGGGCATTCCTGATAATGCTTGGTGCCGCTTTTTTTGCTGAAGAGATCTGGCACATAGAGATACCAGTTTTTAAACTTGCTGTTGGATTTGGACTCATTGTACTGGGATTACGCCTCATTACTAAAAAGGAATGCAATCATTTTACTTCGGCAGCAGACCATGTCATCTTTAACGACACATCTTTCGACCCAAATTATATCTTACCCAATTATAGTGTAGTATTTGGTTCTGGCCACGTCGATCTTTCTCATTTACCGGCTGGTGAAAATAAAGTAGTTGAAGTTAAATGCGTTTTTGGGGAGTTTAGGATACGCATCAACCCAAAAGCAAACGTTCAGATCATTTCAAAATCTGCTTTTGGGAGTATGGAATTCCCTGATATGACGCAATATTCTTTTGGCGATCACCTGTGGAGGTCATCGGGTTTTGATCCATCTCAGCCTGTATTGACTATCAGGGCAGAGGTTGCCTTTGGAGCAGTTAAGATTGCAAGCTATATATAGTATTATTCTTTTGGTTGTTGAATAATTTCCGTGCAATGGTAGTCCTCATCCGATTACTATTGCACGTTGTTTTTTTCATTCGGTTAAATATCAGTCTATCATTCTTCTATAAAAGTCCTTATTTTCCCTGATTATTCCCCTCTATCCCAAAAAAAGACTAATTGATTAACGTATCTTTTCCGAGTGTGTACCGTATGAGCTCATACGGTATAAATACGGTATAAATACGGCTCAGATACGGCATAAATACGGCTATCACTTAAGTTATATCTCAATATCCAGGGAGAGATGTGGGAGTATTCGAAGCATTTTCTGATGACTTTTGAAAATTGTTAAAGGTTGATTGTCATAAAAGTACAACATAATTATTTGAAAAGCAACAAAAAAACCTGAAAATTCACTGTTGGAATAGCAGTGAATTTCCAGGTTTTGTGTTAACCCTTATAGGTCATATTTTATTGATGACTTATTTTCCGTCAAGAATTAGTGGAGTCGTTTTTCCACCACCCATGATAATAAGTTTTGCGTTGGGAGATGTAGCAATGGCTTTGATCATCTCATATTGCAGCTGTTTGTCGCTAAGACCGGTACTCAGGATCTTCTGATAATCAGCAATACCCTGGGCTTCTACTCTTTTTCTTTCAGCCTCCTGATGTTCTTTCTGTAGGACAAAAGTCATTTTTTGAGCATCCTGTTCTGCGTTGATTTTTGATTCTATCGTTGTCTTTACAGATGTCGGTAGGGTGATATTTCTGATCAGAAGTTGCTCGAGTAACAGACCTCTGTTTTTAAAGTCCTTTTCAATAGTGGTATAGATCCTTTGTTGGAATTCGTCACGTTTGGTTGAATAGAGGGCTACTGCATCATAATAAACGGCATTGTCTCTGATTTTGGTACGGCAGATAGGCCTGACAATTGTGTTGCGGTAGTCTGTTCCGATTTCTTTTAAGATATCCGGAGCTTTTGAAGGAATAACGCTGTAAAGCACTGTCAAATCAATCACCACTTCAAGCCCATCGGCTGATAATACCCTGATGGCATCGTCACCTGCGACATCACCTTCGTCATGTTTTGCCGACATGGTGTAATTCTGTGTTTTAATGTCGAAAGTAACAACTTCAACGAGGGGGTTCACTATATTCAAACCACTCTCAAGTGTATTGCTACTCACTTTTCCAAAGAGTTTCTGAACGCCAACTTCTCCGGGGCCGACCTGAACGACAGAAGTTATAGCTACTCCGATGAAAATCAATACAACACCAATCAATTTTATGATATTGCTGTACTTTTGAGTGGGTGAATAGACATTGGCATTCACAAATCCAAAGATCAATGCGATTACTCCGATTACAATTAGAAACATCGTTTATTGGTTTTTAGT
>Ga0224523_1001204_pt1 | contig 11426 bp, 7 predicted proteins | sample CFST50metaG_FD_182732 | JGI IMG/M metagenome (GOLD analysis project Ga0224523, IMG submission 182732) | Peat soil microbial communities from Stordalen Mire, Sweden - C.F.S.T50 | ecosystem: Environmental > Terrestrial > Soil > Wetlands > Peat | place: Sweden: Norrbotten County, Stordalen Mire...
CATGAATATTCACATTGCTGCTACAGCCCTTCATTACGGACAGGAAGCATTTGAAGGATTAAAAGCGTTTAAAGGAAAAGATGGAAAAATAAGGGTTTTTCGTTGGGACGAAAATGCAAAGCGTATGAACAACTCTGCTGAAGGAGTGATGATGCAACCGGTTCCTGCCGAACTTTTTAAAAAAGCAATGATCACAGTTATAAAGAAAAATGAAAAATATATTCCACCTTATGGCACTGGCGCTTCACTTTATATTAGGCCGCTACTTTTTGGCTCAGGTGCTGAAGTAGGCGTTAAACCTGCAAAAGAATATACTTTTTTAATTTTTGTCGGACCTGTTGGCCCTTATTTCAAGGAAGGATTTAATCCTATCGATATTCAAATTGTTCGTGATTTTGATCGTGCTGCTCCACTTGGTACCGGTACTATTAAAGTTGGCGGTAATTATGCGGCAAGCCTGCGAGCCTCTGAAAGAGCTCATAAAGAAGGTTTTGGATCTGTTTTATTTCTTGATGCAAGAGAAAAATTATATATCGACGAATGTGGACCCGCTAATTTCTTTGCAATTAAAGGAAACAAGTATATCACGCCCGAATCAAAATCTATTCTTCCTTCTATCACAAATAAAAGCCTGATTGAAATTGCGAAGAGCATTGGAATGACAGTTGAAAGAAGAAAAATTCATGTTGATGAACTTGCCGAATTTGATGAAGTGGGAGCTTGTGGCACTGCAGCTGTTATTTCTCCTGTTAAGAAAATATTGGATCGTGACAGCGACAAAGTTTATCAATATTGTAAAGACGGTAAGGCTGGTCCAGTTTCAACAAAATTATACAAACATCTGCAAGGAATTCAACTTGGTGAAGTTGAAGATACATTTGGATGGAATTTAATAATTGACTAAACATTATAAAAAAGCGGGGCTGTTCAAAGAACAGCCCCGCTTTTTTTATTTCTTTTCAAAGATATTAGAACAGCGCATTTTTATTTTTCTCTTTTAGCTAAAAAGTTCAGGGCATTCATTTTTTTTCGGTTTCGCTTGAAAACGCCTTCATTTATTGATCTTACATCTTCAATCGTATAAAAAGCATGTGGATTATATTGATTAATTACAGAAATAAAATGCTGAACATTTTCTCTTTTTATTACCGAAAAAATTATTTTTACTTTTTGCTGGGAACCTTCAGCATCGACTATTGTCAACCCGTAATTTTGCAACCTTAATTCATTAATAAGTTCAGCAGTTTCAGCTTTGACAATAACGCGGATAATCACATTACCTATGGATAATCTTTCTTCAATATACATTCCAATATAATTACCCATTGCAAAACCACCGCCATAAGCAATATAACAAGCAATGTTATCCAGATGCTTCATGATCTGGCCAATGGCAACCAGCCAAATTATGACCTCGAAAAATCCAAGCAAAGGTGCAATATGTTTTATACCTTTTGATACAAAAATAAGCCTTACTGTGTCAAGGCTTACATCACATATTCTTGCGCAAAAGATCAATAATGGCAATACAACCCATGCAAAAATGTCGGAATTAAAGAAAGCAATATGTTCCATGATTCTATAATTTTAATTAATTTAAAGTATCAAAAATAATTCACTATTCCAAAATGTATCTTGGCCGATTTAAAATAGATAGGGTTGCCAAATTGTTTGCCCAGTGCGTAACTTAGCGAAAATATTCCTGCTTTTGTTTCAAACGAAACCCCGGCACCAAAACCGTAAGGCGTATCATGAACAAAATTATTTACAGTGCGGCTTTCATAATATGCGCCATTCCAAAAAACAAAAAAATACGAGTTTTGTTCAAAAAGGTAATGGTACTCCAGAGTCGCAATATCGTATGAAGAAGCATAAATGGATTCTTCATCAAAGCCGCGCAGCGTCTTCAATCCACCTATCTTATACAATTCGTTCACAAACATATCATCATTCTTAAGTAACCCTGCATTCATTCCAATTTCGATTGTCGTTTTTGAAAATAAAGGAATATAATAATCTGCGATTCCTGTAAAGGAATATTGTGTGGAATTTAATTTAATTCCATTATATAACGCATCATTTAAGTTAGAATTCTTTTTTATTTTTTTGCTGCCGACACTTCCTTTTATATTTATATCAAAACCTCGGCGGGGATTAAAAACATAATCAAGTTTTCGCATTTTATATTCGAGTCCGTATAAAACAGAACTCATATCGGCATAATCGGGCAATGTGGTAGCGTACTTATATTGGCTGGTACTGATAAGTGATGATGTGTTGTCCTGAACAAATGCCTTAATATAATTATTGCCTGTAAAATAATATCTTAAGCCAATGTTCCTTTCAACATTTATATACAATGTATCATCCTTAAATAATTTAAATGAAACATCAGCGCCAAACGGCGTGTTGAAAAGGCAGGGATACACAAAGCTCATATTCAGATCCTGTGTTGCCTGCATTAATTTTCTCCAGTTTATGTCAATTATTTCTCCTCTGTAAAATGAATTTACCAGGTTCAGGTTAGCCTCGCCTGTTAACATCATCTTCCCTGTGGCTTGGCTGTTTGGCGCAATACCAATAACACCATCAAACTGGCTGTTCTTCTTTTTGTCACAATATAAAATTATTTTTGCTTTAGTATCATTGAAAATAATATTAAGAGGTTTTGTTTCTCTAAGGAATTGGAGCTCTTTCAGTTTTTTGGAAATATCTGAGATCTTTGATTCGTCATACAGATCACCAGGCTTAATGCCTAGATATGAATACAAATAAATCTTTGCAAGCCTTGCCTTCCCTCTCATGACAATACTATCAATTTCGATCTTTTTACTTTTTACGACATTGAGCGATGCTGTGAGGCTGCTGTCGGAAAACACAAGCGAGTCGAGTTTTACTGATGCGAATGGATAACCATTATTTTCGCAATAGTGAAGAATATTTTCATTTAGTTTAACAATATTTTTATAATCAAGAGGTGTTGATGTGAATGACTTCTCCTTATATCCGGCTTCTTGCAATAAAGCATTTTCAGCATTCCCTTTTTTTAATTTCACCCAAACATATTTTTTCCCGATGTTTAAATAAACATATAATGTTGATGGATCTTGTCGTTTAATGCTATCAGCAGATGCGGAAATATATCCATCTTCCCACAATGTTTGAATTAAATTATTTATTTCGGTTTTTCTTCCCAATGAATCCCTGAATTCGCTTTTAAATGAATATTTTTTTAATATTGATTTCTGGTCAACCGGTACATTTATTTTAAGAAGATATGTTTGTTGGGAAAATAATTTCGGACATGCGATCAGCATGAGAAAAAAGAAAAGGGAATATTTAAATGACAAACTTTTCAATATCTTCGAAATTATTATCAATGAGCACTAATTTAATTTAAATTCCAATCAATCGGTTCTTTTCCCATCTGCACAAGTAATTCATTGGTCTTTGAAAAATGTTTACAACCAAAGAATCCATTATAAGCTGAAAATGGTGATGGATGAGCAGCCTTTAAAATATGGTGTTTTGAAAGATCGATCAGTTTTTCTTTGGCTTGGGCAAAAGCGCCCCACAATATAAAAATTAAACCCTCTCTCTTTTCAGATAAAGCACGTATCACATTATCGGTAAATATTTCCCATCCTTTATTTTGATGCGACCCCGCCTGATTCGCCCTGACAGTGAGCGTCGCATTGAGCAGCAATATTCCCTGTCTTGCCCATTTTTCCAAGTTTCCGCTAACAGGAAGAGGTATTCCCAGATCGGAATTCAATTCTTTAAAAATATTTACCAGCGAAGGCGGTATTTTAATGCTATCAGCGACAGAGAAGCATAATCCATTCGCCTGACCTTTCCCATGATAGGGATCCTGTCCAATAATCACAACTTTTACTTTATCAAAAGGCGTATGATCAAATGCTGAAAAAATAGAAGACCCCGGCGGATAAACTACGTATTTCTTTTTTTCATCGACAAGGAATGTTTTTAATTCCGCAAAATATGGAGATAGAAATTCATTTTTTAAAATTTCTTTCCAGCTATCTTCAATCACAGGATTAATATCAGCCATATACAATTTCTAAATATTTAAAATGTTAATAATTCGTTTAAAAAATATTTTACATTTATGCATAAATAACTATATTTGCATCTATGTTTAACTTTGTATAATATTTTGTAAAATTATGAAAAAACTTGTTGTGATTATTTTTGCTGTGATTTTATTAGGAACGATTTTTTCTTCCTGCAAAGTTCATCATTCCTGTGATGCATATCCTCATCATGCTATGTTAATGAAAAAATCACAAAAACCTTCTTGAATTTTTCGTTACTTAATTTTTTACCCATGATAACTAATAACGCTATCATGGTTTTTTTGTTTTATATGCAATAAAATTGATATAATTGCATTATATTATTTAATTTTGTAATGAAATTTATCAGTTATGTTATTTAAACGAGTATTTCTTTTTTCTATTATTGTATTGCTTACCTTAATTTCCAAAGGTCAGAAGATTACTACTTCAGATACATTGATGGATGATACAAAAATATTATTGCGTAAAGAAAAAAGTGGTTTTATTATGATTCATACTAGTGGTTTCGGGTTTGGTTATCACAGCGGAAAACACGTCACCGGATACAAAAAAAGGATGTTCGAGATAGAGCTAACAGGCATTAGAGACCAAAAAGCAATTAAAACATCAAATCTATATTTCCAAGGTTCAAAAAGTTATATTTATGGACAGGAAAATTCTTTTTTTATTATTCGCAGCGGGTATGGAAAACAGAAAATTATTAACAGCAAACCTTATTGGGGTGGAGTAGAACTCAGATATTTTTATTATGGCGGAGTATCATTAGGAATACTAAAGCCAGTTTATCTATACATATTGAATGAAACAAATACTCAAGGTTATTACAGCGTTACTGTTGAAAAATACGATCCCAATAAAGATAATTACGACAATATATATGGTAAAGCACCTTTTTTTACGGGCTTTACTAAAATAAATTTTGATCCCGGACTTTATTTTAAAACTGGATTAAACATTGAGTATGGCGCTTATGATAAAATTTTAAAAGCAATTGAAATCGGAGCTGCTGTTGATGCATATTTAAAACCAGTACCGCTTATGGCTTTTAACCCAAGCAAAAATATTTTCACTTCATTATTCCTTAGCTTTCATTTTGGTAAAAGAGGTAATTAAAAAAAAATCATACTTCCAAAAATGTCATTAAAAGAAGAACCCCCTCAAACAAATCGCAAGAAACCAGACTGGCTAAGAATAAACCTTCCGAAAACAAGTGACTATTCGTATTTAAAAAAATATCTTAATAAATATAATCTTCATACAATTTGCGAAAGTGGAAATTGTCCGAATATTGGTGAATGCTGGAAAAACAGGACTGCAACATTCATGATCCTTGGTGATATCTGTACACGTTCATGTAGCTTTTGCGCTGTAAAGACAGGAAAACCATTACCTGTTGATAATGATGAGCCGCTGAGAATTGCCAATGTAATTAAAGAAATGAACCTGAAACATGTTGTAATTACTTCAGTTGACAGAGATGATCTTACTGATGGAGGATCAGAAATATGGTTCCAAACTGTAAAAGCAATAAAAGAATTAAACCCCGGCATGACCATTGAAACTCTTATTCCTGATTTTAAAGGAAATGAAAAAAATATTACTAGACTGATTGATGCCAAGCCTGATATTATTTCTCATAATCTTGAAACAGTTGAGCGTCTTACAAAAATGGTACGTATTCAGGCAAAATATAAAAGAAGTTTAAATGTTCTGCAATTAATATCATCATCAGGTATCACCACAAAAACGGGTATTATGCTGGGATTAGGTGAAACAAATGAAGATATTCTTAAAACAATGGATGATTCTCTTTCGGTTGGCTGTCGTATCTTTACGCTTGGACAATACCTTCAGCCAACAAAAAATCATTTACCTGTAGCTCGATATATTCACCCAACGGAATTCGAGTTATTAAAAAAAGCGGCACTTAAAAAAGGATTTGCTTTTGTAGAAAGTGGTCCGCTTATAAGATCTTCTTATCATGCCGAAAATCAAATTTTAAAAACACAAACTGATTCATTATAACCGTATACTGGATAAACACAGCCGTTTACTTGATAAGGATTTTTATTTCATTAAATATTTATAAATTTAAACCATTAAAAAGTTAAATATTTTCAAAAAAAGTTTTTTGTCCTTTTCTGAAAAAGATGTATCTTGTGCCGTTTTTTAAACACTTTAGATTTAACTAGAAATAAAATAATAATTCAAAATACTATGAAGAATAAACATTTACTTTTCAGCTTTTTAGCTTTTGTTATGGCAGGGTGTATAATGATTCTTACAACATCATGGATACCTAAACAAAATTATACTTTGCACATAGAAAAGAATAATTTAAGTAGAATCGTTAGTCCTTTAAAAACAGCTCATGTAGATTTAACATGGCTTTCAAAAGCGAATGGAGACAACAACAATAAACAACAAAAAAATAAAGAAGGGGCAAAATCTCTTAACTTAACCTGGTCTGAAATGGGTCCAGATAATTTAAGCGGAAGAACAAGAGCTATACTGGTTGATAAAAATAATTCTAGTACTTTATATATTGGAGGTGTAAGCGGAGGTATTTGGAAATCTACTACCAGTGGATCATCATGGGTACCAATCAATGACTTTGCTCCAAATCTTGCTATTTCTTGTATTGCTCAAGGTTCTGATGGCGCTATTTATGCAGGAACAGGAGAAGGATTATCAAAATGTACTGGCTCCGCAAACGGAAGCACTGCTTTTATTGGAGGTGGTATATACAAATCTACTGATGGTACAAGTTTTAATTTACTTACTTCAACGGTACCTACAACTAAAAACAGCGATACAGCTGCATGGGCATTTATTAATAAAATTGTTTGCGATCCAACGAATGCTAACCGAATATATGCCGCTACCAATAAAGGATTGAAGAGAAGTGATGATGGAGGAGCAAGCTGGGGAAATCCCATTAACATTATTGCAAATTCAACAGATGTTGTTGTTGCAAACGATGGAACAGTAGTTGCCTCAATTGGTAATAAATGTTATATCTCAAATAATGGAAATGATAATACATTTACATGCCTGTCTGGTAGTTCATCAGGGCAGTTGCCAGCAAATGGTATCGGAAGGTTAGAAATGGCAATTGCTCCTTCAAATTCGAATTATATTTATGCTAGTATAGTAAACTCTGGTGGTAATTTATATAGTATTTATAAATCATATGATAAAGGGAACACATGGATTATTATCGGACCTGGGGGCAGTTCTAATTTTCAACCATATGGAACAAAAGGCTTGTATAATAATATCATTGCAGTTCACCCAACGAATCCAAAGCATATTTTTGTTGGTGGAGATAATTTATGGGAATTGAAAGATTCATTATCCACTTGGTCTCAAAGGACAATTAATTCACTCGCTCAAACAAATATTTTATTTTTACATTCAGGACAAAATACTTTAGTTTTTGATCCAACCAATTCTAACATTATGTACATTGGTTCTGATGGAGGTATATCAAAAAGTTCAGATTGTGGACAATCATTTATAACCATTAACAGAAATTGTAATACTGTACAGTGCAATGCTATTTCTTGTTCTCCTTTTGGGAAAATAATGGTTGGCACAAAAGATAATGGAACTTTATTTTTTAACCCAATATATAGTACATCGAACCCATTATCCAAACATGCTTTTAACATTGTTGGTGATAATGGTGGATGGTCGGCATTTTCCTGTATTGACACAGCAGCTTATTTTACTACAACTGAATATGGTTTACTCGAGCGTTCCCCTGATGGAGGTAAAACGTTTTATTCAGGAATTGATGGATCAAGTCCTTTCTTTGATTTAAAAATGTATGCGAATACTACTGGATTTTTACCAGGTAGTTCTACTTATGCTTCTTATGTTACTCCATTACTTTTGTGGGAAAATTTTAATGATACTTATGCATATGATTCTATAAGTTTTACACCAGAATTTATTAAAAATGAAAATATAAAACAAGGAGATGGTATTAGAGTGGAATATGACAGTACTTTTCAGCGAGGTGGTCAACCTTCTGCCGCAATAGTACCTGGATCATTAGAAATAATTTGCGCTGGTTTGTATGTAACCGATGATGGAACTGGTAAGCTTATTGGTGATATTGATCCAACAGGTGTTGATTCTATTCACTATACAACGGGCGTATATAAAGTTAAATTTAAATCACCTCCAGCCTATGGGAAAAGTATACTTGCATCATATAAAGTACAATTTTCCGCAAATTCTTCTATCCAAATTGCTAGCGGAAATTATGCTAGCGGAAATCAACAGGGAAAATTTAATTATATAACTCCAAATCCAATAAACTATGGTGATACAATAAAAATACAAGATATTATTCAGGCTAAATTCTATTTTGGAACAGACTCACTAATTTGGATGACCAAGCAAGCATTGAGGTTTGCACTAAGACCTCTATGGTTTAAAGTTGCATCAATTTCAGGTACTGGTGTTCAATGCATGGCATTGTCACAAGATGGAAATAATCTTTTTGTAGGAACTTCTAATGGTTTACTTTATCGGGTATCTAATTTACTAGAAGCTCAAGATTCACTAACTGCTGATGTTGCATCTTCATCCTGTGTTGTTAGTTCAAAAAAACTTACTTTTAATGCTGCCTCAAACAGAGCAATCACTTCTATTGCTATTGATCCTAGCGATGCCAGTAAAATTGTTGTAACTTTAGGTGGGTATGGTTATTCCAATTATATTTATTATTGCAGTAATGCATTAGATAGTGTTCCTACTTTTACTGCAAAACAAGGGAACTTAACAAATATGCCTGTATATACATCTTGTATTCCTCTTTTTAATTCAGGAACAGTTATTATTGGGACAGAGCATGGTATATATTCAATTGATGATATTACTTCGTCATCTATTAATTGGAATGATGAAAATACAGGGTTGGCAGATGTCCCCGTATATATGATTTCGCAACAGAAAAACTTATTCCCTATTGTCCAAAATTATGGTACTTTGTTTGCCGCTACTCATGGAAGAGGTGTTTTTGAGTGTTCAAAATATACAAGTATTAATGAACCTAATGCGCCAAAAAATTCATCTTCTAATTCTATTAATGTTAATTTATATCCTAATCCTCTTACTGATAAGGCTACTATTTCATTTACTTTACCAAAAGCCGGAAATGTTTCTATTAATATATATGAGATAAGCGGTAAAATGATTAAATCAATAAATACTAAGTTCTCCGCTGGAGAGCAGACATATTCTGTTAACTTCGATAATATGAGCAATGGAACATATTTCTTACAATTTATTTATAATGGAAAAAGCACAAATAAGAAATTTGTTGTAAATAGATAATAAAAATAAAATTAAAAAAGCTGTCTATTTAAGACAGCTTTTTTTTTGCATTGAAATTAATGATTAAAAAATATTGTATTAATATGTGCAAATATTGTTAAATGTCGAAGTTCTAAGTTAGGGAAGTCCTACCGCAAATTGAAAAACTTTATTAAAATCGCGCTTTCCCTTTGTCTTTCCTGAAGCCTTTATCTTTTTTAAAATTGGAATCTTTGCCTCTGTCTTTATCTTTTGAGAATTTTTTTTCTTTGCTAAAACCTCTGTCTTTACCATCTCCTCCCTCTTTGGCAAATCCCCTGTCTTTGCTTGCACCTCTATCTTTACTAAATCCCCTATCCTTGCTAAACCCCCTATCTCTGGTAAATCCTCTATCCCTGCTAGATCCTTTATCTTTCGTGAATCTTTTCTTTTTATCAAAACCCCTGTCTTTACTATATTCTTTATCAGTTCCACTTTGCTCACCAGAAGTTTTTTCCGAAGCTTTCTCAACAACGACTTCTCTGCCTGCAAAATCTACTTGTTTATTCAACGCGGTAATTACTTGCTCTTCGGCGTTTTTGTCGACTTCAAAAAATGAAAAGTTTTTTAAAAGATCTATCCTGCCAATTTCTACTTTTGTTCCAGGCATATTTGAATTGATAAGATCGATAAGCTGGCTTGCAAATAGTCCATCGATCTTTCCCATGTTTATAAAAAGTCTTGAAAATCCCTCACCAGTGCCTTGTTTACGTTCGGCAAATCGTTCTCTTCCTTTTCCAAAATCATGTTTGTCTTCGGTAACATTCAGATCTCTGGCATTCTTGTAATATTCAAGAAAGCGGTTAAATTCAAGTGAAACAAAGCGTGTGATGATATCTTCTTTATCGAGCCATTCAAGCTTGCGAAAGATAAGTGGCAAATAGGTATTGATCTGTGAATGGTCAACCTCCACTTTTTCCATTTTGTCAATGAAATGGAAAAGTTGTTTTTCGCATATCTCGCGTCCTGAAGGCACAGGCGCATGTATAAATGTTTTCTTAATTTTTTTCTCAATGATACGAAGCGCTTGTTTTTCCTTGAGGTGAACAATTACAACGGAGATACCTGTCTTACCTGTTCTTCCTGTTCTTCCGCTGCGGTGTGTGTAAACATCAAGTTCATCGGGTAAATTATAATTAATGACATGCGTCAAGTCGTCAACATCAAGACCACGGGCAGCAACATCAGTAGCAATAAGAAGGCTGATATTACGGATACGGAATTTCTGCATTACTGAATCACGCTGTGCCTGCGAAAGGTCACCATGAAGCGCATCTGCATTGTATCCATCCTGGATAAGTTTATCGGCAACTTCCTGAGTTTCTCTCCTGGTGCGGCAGAACACGATACCATAAATTCCCGGAGTATAATCTGCAATTCGCTTTAAAGCTAAATACCTGTCTTTTGCTTGAACAGTATAACAAATATGTTTAACATTCTCTGCGCCTGCATTACGCGAACCGATAGTGATTTCGACCGGATCCTTCATGTATTTATGAGTGATGGCAGCAATTGCATCAGGCATGGTTGCTGAAAAAAGCATTGTTATCCTGTCCTTTGGAGCTTGGGCAAGGATAGTATTTATATCTTCAGTAAATCCCATGTTAAGCATTTCATCAGCTTCATCAAGGACCACTCTTTTAACATTTGATAATTTTATAGCTTTACGTTCGATCATGTCTACTAATCTTCCAGGAGTAGCAACAATAATTTGAACACCTTTCTTAATAGCGCGGATCTGGGTATCAATACTGGCACCTCCATAAACTGGTACTATTTTTACACCATCGAGATAACGTGCAAAATCATTTAGGTCGCCTGCGATCTGAACGCAGAGTTCACGTGTAGGACTTAATACAAGCGCCTGTGGTAACGAATTATCAGGATCTGATTCCTGAATAAGTGGTATTCCATATGCAGCTGTTTTCCCTGTGCCTGTTTGGGCAAGTGCAATAATAT
>Ga0224523_1001205_pt1 | contig 11425 bp, 12 predicted proteins | sample CFST50metaG_FD_182732 | JGI IMG/M metagenome (GOLD analysis project Ga0224523, IMG submission 182732) | Peat soil microbial communities from Stordalen Mire, Sweden - C.F.S.T50 | ecosystem: Environmental > Terrestrial > Soil > Wetlands > Peat | place: Sweden: Norrbotten County, Stordalen Mire...
TTTTTTCAATTTTGGATTAGCTTTCTGGCTGGGCGAAATACTTGGCAGAACATATTACGGGTTTTTCGCTATAGCGGCTTTTTACTGTATTACCGGCGCCTTCTATTTCTTTTTTATGCATAAATGGTTAAAAAGGACAGTATGTAATTATATGATTAAACTTTTCTTAAACGATACCAGATGCAAAGAATAATAACACGTTATGATCTTAAAAGTGCAATCCAATTATTAGAATTAAAGCAAACCTCTGATGCATTGAGGCTGAAAGATCAATTCTACTATACCCTTGAAAGTATGCGCCCGATCAACTTTATCAAGCGATCGTTGAATGATTTAATCGCATTCCCAAATGTTGTCGATACAATTGTGAGCACCACAATAGGTTTAGGGACCGGTTATCTCTCAAAAAAAATTATTGTAGGCACATCAGGGAACATATTCAGAAAACTCCTCGGTTTAATGTTACAAATCGGTGTTACCGAATTTGTTTCCCGGCATCCTGAAAAAGTTAAATCACTCGGCCAGTTTATTTTTCAAAAGTTATCAGGTGAAAAAGAATTGAATCGTATTCAAAGTGACAGATAAAGAATTACAATTACCATTTTACTTAAAGTCGGTTCTTTTTTTAGTTGGCTTAATTGCCTTGTTTGCGATATTGTCTATAGCCAAAAGCATTATTGTCCCAATTGTTTTTGCAATCCTTATTGCTATTTTACTTCACCCGGTAGTTAATTTTTTTGTACGGAAGGGAATAAACAGGGTAATTGCAATTATTCTTTCTTTATTTCTTATTTGTTTGCTGATTATTGCATTCGGAGCTCTTGTATTTTCACAGGTAAGCAAGTTTAGTGAATCATGGCCCGTACTGGTAGAAAAATTTACAGATCTACTCAATCAAACCATCACATGGGCGTCAGGATATTTTGATATAAACCCGCAAAGTATCCATGAGTGGATTATTAAAACCAAAGGCGAACTTGTCAATACGAACGGTGCAGCACTTGGGCGTACCATAATAAACCTAGGCAGCGGTATAGTGATTTTGTTTCTGATTCCCGTTTATATATTTTTAATTCTATTTTACCATCCCCTCATACGTGATTTTATCCGCAGGCTGTTTGTCAAAAGCGACCAGGGTCAGGTACAGGAAATAGTTACCCAGACAAAATCCGTCATTCAACGCTATCTTATCGGATTGGTTATTGAATTTGTCATTGTGGCAATATTAAACTGTTCTGCTCTTCTCATGCTTGGGATTGACTATGCTATTCTGTTAGGGATTATTGGTGCATTACTCAACGTCATTCCTTACATAGGAGGATTTGTGGCAGTAGCATTACCCATGATGATTGCCCTTGTCACCAAATCAACAGCCTGGTATGCTGTTTATGTGCTGGGGGCATATTATTTTATTCAATTGATTGACAATCATTATATTGTTCCTAAAATAGTTGCCTCAAAAGTAAAAATCAATGCATTGTTCGCTATAATAGTAGTGCTTGCCGGGAATGCTTTATGGGGGATAACCGGCATGTTTCTTTCCATACCTCTCCTGGCCATTGTTAAACTTATTTTCGACCATATCGAACCATTAAAACCATGGGGGTTTTTATTAGGCGATACAATGCCTTCTCTATTGACAATTAAACCAATTTTAAGAAAAATAAAGGTAAATGATAGAAGTAAAAAAAGAAGGTGTATTACTAACCAAGACAAATCTGGAATTTGAAAACGAAGGTGTACTGAATCCCGCAGTAATCCGCGAGGGTGACAGTGTTCACCTTTTTTACCGGGCGGTTCGAAACGGAAATCATTCGAGTATTGGTTATTGCAGGCTGGATGGACCGTTGACGATTGCTGTGCGCTGGGATAAGCCTTTTATGGTTCCGGAATTCGAATATGAATCACAAGGTTTAGAAGATGCACGCATAGTAAAGATTGATGAAGTGTTTTACATGACCTACACAGGCTATGACGGAACCAATGCCCGCGGGGCTTTAGCCATTTCAAAAGATTTAAAAAATTTCACAAAACAAGGGATCATCGTCCCTCCCATCACGTATGCACAATTTGTATTTCTCGCTGAATCCACTGGTAAAGTAAATGAAAATTACTACCGCAATCATAAATTCTATTACCAGGAAGCGGATCCCGAGAAAAAAATGATGCTGTGGGATAAAAATGTAATTTTTTTCCCCCGCCGAATCCATGGCAAGTTAGTATTTCTTCACAGGATAAGGCCAGGGATCCAAATAGCTTGTGTTAACAATATACAGGACCTTACAAAAGAATACTGGGAAAACTATTTTCTAAACCTGCATGAACATATTGTAATGGACCCTGTTTACCCTCACGAGTCAAGTTACATTGGCAGCGGATGCCCCCCTATCGAAACTCAATACGGTTGGCTGCTGATTTATCATGGAGTACATGAGACTGACAAAGGGCGTGTATATTCTGCTTGTGCAGCCTTACTGGACCTGAATGATCCATCCAAAGAGCTGGCCCGCCTGCCATATGTCTTATTTTCACCGGAATATGAATGGGAATTGTATGGAGAAGTTAATAACGTAGTTTTTCCAACAGGCACTGCTTTGTTTGGTGAGACCCTGTTTATTTATTATGGAGCTGCTGATTCATATATTGCCTGTGCTTCTTTAAGCCTATCAGGATTACTTTCTGAATTGCTAAAACATACTGCAAAAGATGAAAAATAACCTTGAAGAAATCCTATTTATTACATCTTATCCTCCCAGGGAATGTGGGATAGCAACGTATTCACATGATCTGGTAGTTGCTCTCAACAATAAGTTCAATAAATCATTCTCTATAACAATATGTGCACTGGAATCAGGTGATACAAATTTCACGTACCCGCTTGAAGTAAAATATATACTTAAGACATCAATAGCAGCCAGTTATAAAAAATTGGCAACAAACATTAATAACGACAAACATATTAGAATTGTACTGATCCAGCATGAGTTTGGTTTTTTTAAAGAACAGGAATTTACATTTCTGCAATTTCTTAGCGAATTAACAAAGCCGGTTGTTATTGTTTTTCATACAGTGCTACCACATCCCGATATACAATTAAAATTTAAAATAAAAAAGATCGCAGCTGTTTGTGAATCAATAGTGGTAATGACGAATACCTCTGCCCGTGTATTGACAGAGGCCTATGATGTGCCCCTGCAAAAAATTAACGTCATTGCCCACGGAACCCATCTGGTTCCTCATTTAAGTGAAAAGTTTCTAAAGGAAAAATATGGGCTGAAGAACCGAAAAGTTATTTCAACTTTTGGGCTGATCAGTTCAGGCAAAAGTATAGAAACCACTCTTGAAGCAATGCCTGCAATTATTAAGAAATGTCCTGAAATAACTTTTCTTATTATTGGCAAAACCCATCCGGAAGTTATAAGGTTTGAAGGAGAAAAATACCGGGAAAGCCTTGAACAAAAAGTAATCCGGTATTCTATACAGGATCATGTGATATTTATTAATGCCTACCTGCCCTTACCTGTTTTACTCGAATATCTCCAACTCACCGACATTTACCTGTTTACTTCCAACGATCCCAACCAGGCCGTAAGCGGTACTTTTGTCTATGCGATGAGTTGCGCCTGTCCCATCATCTCAACCCCTATTCCTCATGCAAAAGAAGTATTAACCAGTGACACCGGTATTATAATTGATTTCAAGAACTCACATCAACTGGCGGATGGGGTTCTCCGATTACTTAAAAATGAACCTTTAAGGAGGAGCATAAGTTCAAATACCCTGGAAAAAATAGTTTCCACAGCCTGGGAAAACTCAGCTGTGGCCCATGCCATTTTGTTTGCAAAGATTGCAGGAGCTAAAATCACCTTACAATATACATTTCCGGTCATCAACCTGAGTCATATTCGACATATGACAACCGATAATGGGATGATTCAATTTTCAAAGATAAATCAACCCGACCTCAGGTCAGGTTACACCCTGGATGACAATGCCCGGGCTTTGGTGGCTATGTGCATGTACTTAAAGTATACAGGAAATCCGGATTGCATAATTGACATCCGTAAATATCTGCATTTTATAAAATTTTGTCTTCAGGATTCCGGTGACTTCTTGAATTATGTAGATAAGAATAATCAATTTACCTGCCAGAATAAAGCCGTCAATCTGGATGATTCTAACGGCAGAGCTGTGTGGGCTTTGGGATATCTGACTTCATTGAAAGGATTATTACCGGCCGACATAATTGCAGAAGCCGGGTGCATCCTAAACAAATCCCTACCCAGGTTCGCCGAAGTATATTCTACCAGGGCGATGGCTTTTGCTATAAAAGGCATATACTATTATGAAACCTCAGGAAAATCGACAGGATTTCTTGTCCTTTTGAAAACACTCGCCAACCGGCTGGTGCAAATGTACAAGCATGAATCGAAAGACAAATGGGAATGGTTCGAGGCTTATCTTACCTATGCCAACAGCATTTTGCCCGAAGCCATGTTATATGCCTGGTTACTGACCGGGGAGATAATCTATAAAGATATAGCACTCTCCTCGCTTAATTTTTTGTTATCACAAACATTTAATGAAAACGGCATCGAAGTGATCTCCAACAAAAACTGGCTAAAAAAGGGAGAGGTTGCAGGGCATTTCGGAGAACAGCCTATTGATGTTGCCTATACCGTCATGACTTTAAATAAATTTTACGAATTTTTGAACGATGACGACTACCGGGTGAAAATGGAGACTGCATTCGACTGGTTTTTAGGCAACAACCGTTTACATTTAATCATTTACAACCCATGTACGGGAGGTTGTTACGATGGTTTAGAGGAAACTCATGTAAACCTAAACCAGGGAGCGGAATCAACAATAAGCTACCTGATGGCAAGACTGACCATGGAAAATTATAATTGATTGTATGCAGATTAAAAACATGGCACAAAAAATCCTGGGTCTTTTCAAAGAATCTTTCAGGGGTTTTATGAACGATAATGTGCTTCAGTTAAGTGCAGCCTTGTCATATTATACCATCTTTTCTTTACCCCCGCTGCTTATTATCATTATATCGCTTAGCGGAATATTTTTTGGAGATGATGCAGTCAGAGGCATGATTTTCGTGCAGATAAAAGGGCTTGTTGGAAATGGTGCAGCAATGCAAATCCAGGAAATAATAAAAAATGTAAAACTCTCAAACAGTAACGTATTTGCCAGTGCCGTAGGTGTTATCATTTTATTGATCGGGGCTTCAAGCGTGTTTGCCGAGATCCAGTACTCTGTTAATTATATCTGGGGCATTAAGGTAAAACCTAAACTCGGGTTAGTGAAATTTTTATTCAACAGGCTGATGTCGTTCTCGATGATTGGCTCTGTTGGATTTTTATTATTGGTTGGGTTAATCATAAATTCGATAATAGATATTCTGAATAAACGATTGACCATCTTCATTCCGCAGGACTCTGTTATCTTATTGCTTATTGTCAATGCTCTCGTGGGTTTTATTATCATAACACTTTTGTTCGCCTTCATATTCAAAACACTGCCTGACGGGAAAATATCCTTTCTTGATTGCATCATAGGAGCATCCTTTACAGCTTTTCTTTTCATGATTGGCAAATTTGTTATAAGTTTTTATCTCGGGAAGTACGACATTGCTTCGGTATATGGGACTGCCGGTTCTATAATTTCAATTTTTGCCTGGGTTTATTATTCAGCCATTATCCTTTACTTCGGAGCCGAATTCACAAATGTTTATGCACAAACCTATGGGCAAAAAATAATTCCCAACGAGTATTCTTTCCAAAGCAAAATAAAAATATGAGTATATGAATGTGGAAAACACAATTGTGGCAGCTGGTATTGTCCAAGCTATTAAGTATGTCGATGCAGGAACTCAAACTTCGGTTATCACATTTGAATATCTTCCAGCAAGAAAAGCCGCACAACTTGACCCTATCGAAGCGCTGGCCCGGGAATAAATTAACGCCAGTGTCGATCTGAATAAACACTGCAGTTTCAGATCAGCGGGAAAGTATTCCGTTCAATTAATCATTTCATAAAATGTGTGAATAATGTAACTTTTTTTTAAAATTGTGTAATATTTACCAACCTAATGCTTCTCAATTTTGTACTGTTGTGAAAATTCTTTCACAATGTAAATTATCCTAAAATGAAAAACATTGCGTCATTTTTCAAATTAACAACGGCAATATCTTTGTTAATGACAATTGCGTTTATCAGCAACTCACAAACTAATCCACCTAAAACAAAAGAACAAGCAAAACCATTGCAGCAGGTGACTGCTTTTACAGGGCAGGTATCAGGCTGGACGAATAATGACGACTATATAGTTAACGGTCTTTATCTTCAAACCAGCAGTACGAAATTCCTTATAAATTTTCCTGCTCATATGGGAGTTGAGCTCACAACAACAATAAAAACAGGCAATACTATAACTGTAAATGGGGTTGAAAAAACCACTCTCCAGGGGGCAAAAGAAATAAAACTGGTTAGCATCACTGCCAATGGTACAACCATTAATGAAACACCAGTTGTTAAACCCGCCAAACCGGTAACCGAAGAATTTCTTAACGGCAACGGTAAAATCAGCGAAATTCAAAAAGATAAGCAAGGGAAAGTTAAAGGTTATATCCTGGATAATAAAACCATCCTGCGTATTTCCCCAAATGTCGCACAGCAATTGAATACGCTGGCAATAGCAGGTATTGCTATTTCTTACAGTGGTACAAAGCAAGCCTTACATACCGGTGAAGTTGCAGTGGCAGGTTATACCATTATTCGTTGTAAAACCATTACTGTCAATGGTAAACAATATTTAACCAAATAGCGTTAATTTTGGACAAGATGTGCAAAATAAATCAGTACTGAGAATGTTTTACGTGCCTGATTTGAAAATTAAAGGCAATTTAAATTTTGAAATCAAGCATGTCAGTATCCTCTTTATTCCGATCTTTACTGATAGTAACAGATAATGCTCATGAATTCCGGAAAACTAAAATCGAAAACATCTTCAAAAGTAAAAAGTCCGGATGTGGACACCGGTAAGTTTCCCATTGTCGGGATAGGAGCATCAGCCGGGGGACTGGAAGCATTGGAACAGTTTCTCAGTTATGTTCCTGAAAACAGCGGAATGGGTTTTGTAGTTATCCAACACCTGGATCCCACTCAAAAAGGCATGCTGCCGGAATTACTTCAGCGAATTACAAAAATGAAAGTTTTACAGGTTCATGACCACATGGCAGTAAAACCAAACAGCGTCTATGTAATCCCACCGAACAAGACGATGTCAATTTTGAATGGAATACTGCACCTCTTTGAGCCAATAGAAGCAAGAGGATTGCGGCTTCCGATTGATTTTTTCCTGCATGCCCTTGCCGACGACCAGAAAGAACGAAGTATCGGCCTTATTCTTTCAGGAATGGGTTCGGATGGCAGTTTAGGACTCCGTGCCATTAAAGAAAGAAATGGGATAGCTATGGTACAGGAGCCTGCCAGTGCAAAATTCGACAGTATGCCCCGTAATGCCATTGATTCTGCTCTGGTCGATATTGTGGCGCCAGCCAATATGCTGCCTTCAAGGCTCATTGAATTTCTTAAACATATTCCACTTGTTAGAATTGATCAGGATATAGAAATTAAAGACAAGAGCTCTCTGGAGAAGATTATTCTTTTGCTTCGCACCTATACAGGTAATGACTTTTCCTTATATAAAAAGAATACCGTATATCGTCGTATTGAAAGACGAATGGGTGTACATAAAATTGATAAAATATCCTCATACATTCAGTTTTTACAGGCTAATCCAAAAGAAGTGGATATTCTTTTCAAAGAATTGATGATAGGCGTAACCAGTTTTTTTCGCGATCCGGCTACATGGGAAGAGTTAAAGGAAACCGTTATTCCGGATATTATTTCCAAGCTGCAACCGGGCTCAATATTACGGGCATGGGTACCTGGATGTTCTACGGGAGAAGAGGCTTATTCACTGGCGATTGTATTTAAGGAAGTGCTTGAAAAAATCAATTCGCACGGTGGTTTCTCATTGCAGGTTTTTGCGACCGATATCGACCATGACGCTATTGAGATAGCCAGGAAAGGAATATTCCCGGCAAATATTACCGCCGATGTATCGGCTGAACGTCTTAATCGCTTTTTCCTTACGACCGATGAAGGATATTTTATCAATACTGAAATAAGGGAATCTGTTGTATTTGCACAACATAACCTTATTATGCATCCTCCTTTTACCAAGATTGATATCCTTTCGTGCCGCAATCTGCTTATATACCTGGAACCTGAGTTGCAAAAAAAATTACTTGGGTTGTTTTATTACAGTATTAACCCTCAAGGCATTATGCTGTTAGGCAGCTCCGAAACCCTCGGGACACAGAGTCATCTTTTTTCTCCTTTGGTCCTCAAATTGAAAATTTTCAAAAGGGCTGTAACCGCCCAGCCTGCGGATTTACTTGATTTTCCCTCCGTATTTTCACGGAGCAGGCCTGCCAATATTGAAAAACAGTTACCCTCTATAGCAAGCGTAAATATTCAGTCACTGGCAGACCAACTATTGTTACAGCACTTCTCCCCTGCAGGTGTGCTTGTTAATGAACATGGCGATATTATATATATTAACGGACATACGGGAAAATACCTGGAACCTGCAGTCGGAAAGGCGAACATGAATATTTTCGCCATGTTACGGGACGGCTTGCGCAACGAATTTCCTGCTGCCTTCCACAAAGCAGTAGTAAAGAAAGAAGTTGTACTATTACAGAATATCAAAGTTGGGGCAAATGGCGGAGCCCAATTAGTAAATGTTTGTATTCAAACAATTGAAAAACCGGAACCTTTAAACGGTATGGTAATGATAACCTTCACCGACGTTCCCGGACTTACAGTCCAAAAAGTCAGATTGAGAAAAGAAACGAAAGCCTTATCCAATCTCAGGCAATTGGAGCTTGAAAAAGAGCTTAAGTTCACCCGTGAAAAGATGCAGGATACTCTTGAAGAAATGCAGACTTCGCAGGAAGAACTGAAATCAACAAATGAGGAATTGCAATCTACAAACGAGGAATTGCAATCTACCAATGAAGAACTTATGAGTTCAAAAGAAGAAATGCAAAGCCTGAATGAAGAACTTCAAACCCTGAATGGTGAATTGCAGTCGAAGGTTGATGATTTTACCAGGGTAAACAATGACATGAAAAACCTGCTTAACAGCACCGATATTGCCACCTTGTTCCTCGACAAAGAACTTCATATCCGCCGTTTTACCATTCAGTCAACTAAAATTTTCAAACTGATAAAGAGTGATATTGGCCGGCCTTTTACCGACCTGGGTTCCGACCTTATATACCCCGCATTACCTGCTGATGCTGCAGAAGTATTAAGGACACTCGTTTTTATACAAAAATCTATCCCGACAAAAGATGGGCGATGGTTTTCAATTCGCATTATGCCTTATCGCACCATTGATGACAGAATAGACGGTCTGGTTATCACTTTTATCAACATCTCTGATCTTAAGAAAGTAGAATTAAAACTGCATGAAACAGAGCAGATAAATACGGTGCTCATACATTCATCATCGGATATTATTATTAAATTATCAACCCAGGGAAAAATACTTGAATTCAATCCTGAGGCTGAAAAATTCTTTGGCAAAAAACGGGAGGATGTTATAAAACAAAATTGTATTCAGACGATAATTCCAGAAAAGGAAAGGGCCAAAGTGGAAGATATTTTGAAAAAACTGCAGAACGAATTACTGGACGGAAATTTAAAAATTCAGGTAATGGCTGCAGATGGGAATATGCCGGTTGTTAAACTCTCAGTAAACATCCTTCTGAACAACCTGAAAATGGCTGCAGGAATGATTTTATCAATTAAAAAATAATTACCCATGAAGAAAGAAGACAGGAATCTTACCGATGACCAGATGCTGCGAAGAAAAGCCGAAGAACTACTGAAGAAAAATCAGGTAAAGCTTGCTAAAACTGTCATTGAAACCGATGCTCTGAAGCTGCTGCATGAATTACAGGTACACCAGATAGAACTGGAGATGCAGAACGAGGAGTTGCGACAGGCTAATGAAACAGCCGAAACTGCGCTCAAAAAATATACAATGTTATATGACTTTGCTCCTATGGGATATTATACGCTCGATAACGAAGGCAGTATTTGCGAATTGAACTTCACAGGCGCTGAAATGCTTGGCGAAAAACGCTTTAGCCTGGTAAACGCCAATTTTAAACTGTTTGTTTCCGAACAGTCGAAACCTGTTTTTAATAAATTTTTCAGGAAAGTGTTTACTGGTAATGCTAAAGAATCCTGCGAAGTGATGCTTGGTTATGACAATACTCCTTTATGCCGTGTATACATGGAAGGTATTGTTACCGGCGATGAAAAGCAATGCCTCTTGTCGGTGGTTGATATTTCGGCTTTCAAAAAACAGGGCAACCCTTAAAATCTGTAGTCGAATATCCTTCTCTGTACAGAAAACATAACGGGTAAAATAATTACCCATTATTTAAACAAGTATTCTTCCCAAATACTGCAGGGCGTTTAAAAAAGATTCCTTGAACCAATATGAAAAACAAACAGTATGAAAAAAGTAATGATTGCGCTGGATTATGATCCAACCGCACAAAAAGTAGCAGAATCAGGATTTTCCATAGCCAAAAGTATGAAAGCTGATGTGATTTTATTACATGTCTTAGCAGATCCGGTGTATTATTCCTCCATTGAATATTCTCCAATAACAGGGTTTAACGGATTCATGGATTCAGGTCCATTCCAATTTAATACCGTTGATGCACTGAAAAAAGCATCTCAACATTTTCTTGACAAAGTGAAACACCACCTTGGGGATGAAACTATTCAGACTCAGGTGAAAGAAGGTGATTTTTCAGAATCAATATTAAAGACTGCAAAAGAAATACATGCTGATATTATTGTTATGGGTTCTCACAGCAGGAGATGGCTTGACGAAATACTGATGGGAAGTGTTACTGAAAAAGTTTTACATCATACGACTTTACCGCTACTCATCATTCCAACCAAAAAACTAAAATAATTTTATAATTATAAAAAGACCATGAAAGAATACAAATTATTCACTCAAGAGCAGTTGGGGTCTGTACTGCTTAAAAACCGCCTTGTAATGGCGCCTATGACAAGGTGCAGGGCATTAGGGAATTTGCCGAATGAGCTGATGGCAGAATATTATAAACAACGTTCGGGGGCCGGCCTGATAATCACAGAAGGCACATCGCCTTCGGCCAACGGATTGGGTTATGCCCGCATACCCGGGATCTTCAACAAACTGCAGGTTGAAGGATGGAAAAAAACGACTTCAGCAGTACATGCAGAAGGAGGAAAAATATTTGTTCAGTTAATGCATACAGGC
>Ga0224523_1001206_pt1 | contig 11424 bp, 8 predicted proteins | sample CFST50metaG_FD_182732 | JGI IMG/M metagenome (GOLD analysis project Ga0224523, IMG submission 182732) | Peat soil microbial communities from Stordalen Mire, Sweden - C.F.S.T50 | ecosystem: Environmental > Terrestrial > Soil > Wetlands > Peat | place: Sweden: Norrbotten County, Stordalen Mire...
ATACAATTCTGAGCATTGATTATAACAAAAAGGGTGAGATCAAACATAAGGAAACAGCCAAGTACGATGTCAGCGGCAATAAAACCGAAGAAACAGAATTTGATGTGAAGGATAAAAAAAATGAAAAAAGAGTGTACACCTATAACACCTCAAATCAAAAGACCCTATGTACTGAATATGATTCGGTGGGCGCTGTAGTGAAAAAAACCACTTATGCGTACGATGCCAATGGCAATAAAACAAGCGAGATAGTGACAGATGTTGCCGGAAATATGCTTAAAAAAACCATTGAAGTTTGTGATAAAAGTGGGAAGGTTCTCTCAAAAACCGAGTATGGAAAAGATGGTACAACTATCAAGCATATGGAAACAGCCAAATACGATGCGAATAATAAAAAAATTGAAGAAACAGAATTTGACCTTAAAGACAAAAAGAACATCAAGAAAACATATAAATACAACGCCTTCAATGATAAGACAGAAGAGTGCGAATATGATTCAACAGGCACATTATTGAAAAAGATCGCTTTTACATATAATGCCGATGGTAATAAAATTACAGAGATTGCTACCAGTGGAACAGGAACAGTAATAAAGAAAGTTACTTACACATATAATGCGAAAAAACTGAAAGACACCAAAGAAACTACCAATGCCGCAGGAATTATTGAATCGGCAAAAAAATACTATTACGAGTATTACCAATAATACAAGCAAATTTTGGAAACAATCGCTATAAGCATTCAAAGAATAGTTGACGTATTAAATGATTTTGAGCCCATATCTCTGCCTGAGATGGAAGCTGAAATGCTTATGAAGAGATTTGACTATAAATTCAAATTCCGTATTGAACAACTTCCCGGATTTCTTGAAAGTGTGCAAAGTGAATACAGGGTATTGGAGGTAAATAATTTAAGACTTCATAAATATGAATCGTTATATTTCGATACTGAAAATTATCTGCTTTACATGCAGCATCAGAATGTATTAAGAAATCGTTATAAGATAAGATATAGACGTTATGCAGATTCGGACCTCACCTTTTTTGAGATCAAAAGGAAAAACAACAAAGAGCTCATCATAAAAGAAAGGATAAGACAGGTTGGCATTGAACTTAACATAAATGAAGAAACCGGCGATTTTATAATAGAAAAAACACATCTGGACCCGGATATCTTCTCCCCAAAACTATGGGTTTATTATCATCGCATGACTCTTGTAAATAAAAAAAATGAGGAGAGAATAACGATTGATATTGATCCATCTTTTAAGATGAAGGGATGTTGTGTATCATATCCAACACTGGTGATTGCAGAAGTTAAACAGAAAAAATATTTCCGTTCTCCCTTTGTTTCTGTAATGAGAAATAATCATTTCAGAAAAGAGGAGATCAGCAAGTATTGTATTGGAATTGCTCTGATAGAGGAAAACATCAAACAAAATCATTTTAAACAAGAAATTTCATCAATAAATAAGTTATGTAATGAAAACAATTAAACTCATTATCGGCCTTATGTTTCTGCTATGCCTGTGTACACCGGTATATCATAGTTTTGCGCAGGACAGCACTACCGAAGAAACACCTGACCAAAGTGAATACAAGCTAAAGTCAGATAAATTCACTAAACTTGAAAAGAAGATTGAGAAGGCAAAAAAAGATGAGAAAAAAGAAAAAGATGTTGTTGATATAAACATGAAGTTTTTCTGGAACTTATTGATCGACATTGCTACAATGTTATTGATCATATGTTTTATTTATTATCCAAAGGCCAGGCAAATGGAAAATATTTTTTCTTTCATCATGTTCAATCTCGTTATTTTTATGCTCACCTTTGTGCTTAATAAGGTCAAGATATCTATGGGCGCAGCATTCGGACTATTTGCCGTTTTTTCAATGTTGCGATACCGAACTGAAGGTATTTCTGTAAAAGACATGACCTATTTGTTTATTTTTATAGCTCTTGGTTTGATCAGCGCTATTCAACTAGAATATTATGAACTCGCTATTGTAAATGGGGTGATCTTTGTTTTTACATTTATTTTAGATGGCAGATTTTTATTCAGAGAATGCTCCAAACTGATAAATTATGAAAATGTAGAACTAATCAAACCTGAGAACCGCGAACAACTTCTGGATGATCTGAAAAAACGAACCGGACTCAATGTTCATCATTATATAATAGAAGAAATAAATTTCCTGAATGATACAGCTCATATTAAAATTTTCTATCACGAAAAATAAGGTTCACATAAAAACAGGTATTGTTATTTTTCTTCTTTTATTCATGAAGGCTGCATCTGCACAATACAATGATGCTGGGTTATGGCTTACAATAAACGGAGAAAAAAAGATAACCCATGCATTCTCGTTTTCTTTGGCTGAGGAATTCAGGATGGATGAAAACATTTCCGAACTTGGTGAATTCTTTACCGATGCAGGAGTTAATTATAAAATAAATAAGTACATTCGATTGTCGGCCAATTATCGATTTGCCAAAAAAAAGAAAAAAGACAATTTCTTCTATGTTCACAACCAGTTCTATTTTGACATAGCACTTAAAAAGAAATTCAAGCCATTTTCCTTTGAGTTTCGCACACGACAGGAAGATGAATATAAGCAACCGGGAAAGGCATCGGATTACACAGGTCCGAATTTTATTTCAAAGAATAAATTTACCGTCAAATTGGAATATAACAAGAAAATTACTCCTTTTCTCTCTTTTGAAACTTTCACCCCGCTAAACAATGCCGAATTATTTCCAATTTACGAAACACGCTACTATGCGGGAGCTGAATATGATTTCAACAGAGTGCATTCGTTGGAATTGTATTTCCTCTTAAAAAAGGATTGTAACGTAAAATATCCTGAGACGGATTATATTTTAGGAGTTGAATACGATCTGACCTTTTAATAATTTTTGCTATTCATCCTTAATGCAACGCACGCTAAACCCATGCGTTTTGAAATCATTTTTACGGACCATAGCTAAATTCTCGTCAAAAATACTTCGATACCAGGCCAACTGTTCTCCTCCACCTGTGGAAGTCCACCAATGTCCATGTTTTCCTAAATTATGAAAAGGACCCTCTTTGTGGCGACTACCACCAGGTAATGCAGTAAATTCACTTTTATTGGTAGCTTCTTTATTTTTACCGCCCCAATGGAAAAAGCCTGTTTCTTTCATTTTATTGGGAGCTTCATTTTCTCCTCCTAGGTATTTAATGAGTGTTTGCCACTCTGCATCTGTCGGCACATGCCAGCCTTCGGGGCAAATACCACGGGGATCATTCACTGCATACCAATTGTAAAGACGACCGTAAATTTCTGCATTTTCTGTTTTGTTATCGTAGTTGCAGTAAGCGCCATAAGCAAGCTTACTCCATAGCGAGTCGTCCGTTACATTTGGAATTGAATCGCCATTACGGTAATGAGTCACATTCAGATTTTTTGTCATCCACACCTGCTTTCCAATTGCGATAGTTTGATATTTGTTTCCGTCAATATCTGTCACTGTATCCAACGCTATTGTCCTGACTTTTTTATTGCCTTTTGAATGCACTCCAACAAAGCGAAACATAATAAAAAATCCAAAAATTGCAACAAGAAAAAACAACACCCTTATTTTCATATACTGCGAAATATTTAAGTTTGACCATTTCATTGTTCTCCGGCGAAGAAATTATTTTTAAAAATATCAGAATGGTTAATAACATCAAAATTATAAAATTCTTTTATTTCTGAAATTGATAAATATCTATTCCTTAAAGAAATTTTCATTAAAATTTACGAGGTAAACTTTCTCCGTTGCCCTTGTCATTGCTGTGTAAAGCCAGCGCATATACTCCCTGTCGACCATATCCTCTTTCAAATACCCCTGCTCAATAAACACGGCTTTCCATTGACCACCCTGTGATTTATGGCAGGTAAGCGCCCAGGCAAATTTAACCTGCATGGCATTATAATATTTATCCTCCCTTATCTTTTGCAGCCTGGCACGCTTTTGCGGAATATCCTGGTAGTCTTCGGCAATACTGTTGTAAAGTCTACTGCTTTCAGTACCTGTTAATGCAGGCGATTCAGAATCGATGGTGTTGAGCAGGATCAATGCTTCGAAACTGAATTCCTCCGATGAATCCTTCAGCAATACCGAAACTTCTGCAAAGCGAAAATCATACATCTCCCTGATGTTCTTTACCCGCTGCACTTCCATCATTTCGCCGTTCGCAATGAAACCGCCCTTTTCATTTTCTTTTAACCAGAAATAATTATTCTTCACAGCCATCAGCTTATCGCCGCCAGTAAGCTCATTTTCGCGTCCCAAAATTCGATAACGCACCTGCTGGTTAAACAGATTTGCACGTTTGTTCGACCTGCAAACGATGATGGTTTCATCAGCGCCGTAATTAGAATAAGCATGATTGAGCACATCTTCCATTTCGTCACCCCGCACCCTAGTAATGTCGGGAAAAGATTGCATACTGAACTTTGGTGTAATGCTATTTTTACCGGAAGTGATCAATTTACGAAAACTGGTAGCATTGTACAATATCCCTGAACCAGCTTCCTGCCTAACCACTTCGGTCATTTCAAATGATCGGATCTTTATACCGAAGGATGCTTGCAAATAACGGATATCCAATGCAGGGCTTATATCCATCCCCACAGGGGGCAATTGGGCTGTGTCACCCATAAGTATCAGGCGACAGTTGTTTCCATTGTAAACAAATTCCAGAAGGTCGTTAAGCAATGCTCTGCCCGAAAACATGCTTCCCTCCTGCCCTGCCGAGCTATCGGCTATCATTGATGCTTCATCAACAACAAACAAAGCATTTTTATGCATGTTTTGCATCAGTACCAGGTGCACTGCGCCATCACTGCCTGTGAGTAAACGATAAATCTTTTTATGAATGGTAAAAGCCGGCCGGTTACTGTAAGAAGCCAGCACTTTGGCCGAACGCCCGGTAGGAGCAAGCAACACACTGTCGTGATTATATTTTTCAAGCACATCAACAATGGCTTTCACAATCGTTGTCTTCCCTGTGCCTGCATAGCCCTTTATGACCAACAAATTTCGTTCTTCCCTGTCAAGCAGAAACTCTGCTATCATGCCTATCAGCTCACCCTGCCCTTGAGTAGGCTCATAAGGGAAATGATCGGTCAGAAGCTGTTTGAGTTGATTGATAGTCATCAGAAAGGATAACCAATACCAAAGTTCAGTGAAATGTGTTTTAAGCCAAAGGCAAATGGAACCCAGCGTTGGTTTTCAGGCTGTGCCGGATCCCTAACTTTTATTGCAGCATCAAGCCTGATCACGAAAAAGCTGAAATCAAAACGAGTCCCAAAACCGGCAGCAATGGCGAATTCTTTATAAAACCTGTCGGGTTTAAATTCTCCATTCGGCAGCTCAGCATTCTTTTTATTGAGCCATACATTCCCCGCATCAACAAACAAAGCCCCTTTGAGCATGCTGTAAATCTTGAAACGATATTCGAAACTTCCTTCAATGTTTATATCGCCCGTTTTATTTAGCTGGGCTTTTAACGTATCGGGGCTTGAACCGGGTCCCAGTGAATATATCTTCCATGCACGAATACTGTTTGAACCGCCTGCATAAAAACTCTTTTCAAAAGGCAACACACTTGAATTGCCCCAGGCATAGCCCAATCCTCCTAATGCATGAACTGCAATTGAACTTATTTCGTTCAACACAAAATAATGTCTGTAATCCACATCACCCCTTACATATTCGGCATATCTGATACCGAAAAGTAAATAATGACCATCGGCAAAGTGATAGCTGTTAAGTATTTTCTGGTTGATGAACCTTAGCGGAAATCCTGATATTTCTGCATTTCCGCGCCACCATGTAAAGCTTTTATTTTTGGAGAGTTCCTGCCCATTATAAATATAGCTATACTTGATGGCTTCGATCATGTGATCCTGGTAGCTGTTTATTATCTTGGGATCGCTCATTGATTGCAGCAGAGAATCAAAAGCAAGAGAACGATATATTTTAACCGAATTTAGCTCAGGAAAACTTACAATATGCTTTTTCTGTTCCGTTTCCTTCCATTCAAAGCCGTATGAGACATTGATGATATATCGAGTATAGTCATTACGTTTCTGATAATTTATGCCTGCATCGATTGTCGTTTTGGGTTTAAAATATTTTGGGAATCTTTCCTGTTTCACCGGGATCAGGAATTTAGGAATGTTCAGGCTAGTCTCGGCCCCGGTTTCAATGGTATTAAAAGGAAGTATATGCTGTATGTTTGTTTGGTTATCCTTTTGGTTAAACACTTTTTGAACTTCCATTGCGCCCCTTATCTTTAAGTTAAAGATTTCGGCGCCCCGGAAAACATTTTTATTTTGGTATAAGAAATCGCCGGCAACCCCAAGATTCCCCGCAGAGTTTGTTGCTTCAGCCTCGGTAGAAAAAGACTGGATGGGAGTTCTTGTCAATTGAATTTCGCAGTTTAGCAGGTTACCCTTTAGCGCTGTATCGACAGGTTCGGAAAATTTTATGTTCACAAACTTATACATTTTAAGGTCTATAAGTCTGTTGTATGTTTGGTCAACATCCCGCAACTTATATTCATCGCCCTGTTTAAAGAAAACTGACTGGGTAATAGTTTTAGGTTTTATCCTCAGCGTGTCGTTGTAAATAAAATTATAAACTGAAGGCGCGGCTTTCTTTCTGCGCTGTGCGGCAAGATATAGATACCTTTTAAACTTCACCGTATCCTGTTCAGTAAAGCTATAATCCGGGTAAATATTGATATCGTTAATTGTGTATTTTTTATGATGCTCGGTAACCAAACTATCAGGGTTATCGGGCGATTTCACAACGGGATCCCTTACATAAAGCTTAATGTCAAGTTGATGACTTCCCAAAGCACTGTCGACATCATAGGTTATAAATTCTTTAGAAAAGTAAAAATAGCCATTGTCTTTAAGCTTGGTTGTGATACGCTCTCTTTCGCTTTGCAAAACATCGGTATCGTAACGTTTTCCATGAATGATAAGCGAGTTGGCAGAATCGCTCTTTACAATGGCCCTGATGGTTTCATCAGAAATGGAATAATTCAAGCTCCTGATATAATAGGGCTGCGATATCTGGGCAATGTACTTTATAGTTGCTTTTTTATGCTTTTTATTATAATTGATCTCTCTCCAGACCTTTGAATTAAAATAGCCTTTTGAATCGAGGTATAATTTTATTTGATTCACAGATTTATTCGTGAGCAGGGTGTCAAGAATAACAGGTGGTTCGCCAATTACCCTGATTAATAAGGAATCAAAATGGCTAACTTTTTTCCCCTTCATTGCATAGTTATATACGTACAAGTGAAAGGGGAAAAAGCCAAGCATTTTCCTGTTGGGCTTTTGTTTTATGTAACTACTGACATCATCAATGACAACATCTTTATTGTCAAGTTTTATCACATTTCGTTTAACAAGGTATTCTCCATTCTGCAGGAGACGCGACGAATGGCACGACAACAATAAAATAGTGACGAGCAATAAAGGGGAAATATTTAAAAATGTTTTCTTCAAAAAACGGTGTAAACTTATTTGCAAATTTAAGAAATGTATGATACAAAATTGAGACTATTCCTAAAAGTCTTTTTCTGCCACAAAAACACTAAATCACCAAATATCACTAAAAACTATTTTTTTATTGAACTTTGATTTTTTTGCATGCTTGATAAATTTTGCGCAGAGATTCCCGGCTTTGCCTACTTTTGCACCCAATATATTTCATTTGAAAAAGATCATTTCAAAACTTTATCTCAAAATCATTGGTTGGGAGATTAAAGGTTCTATACCGGCAGATATTAAGAAAGCAGTGGTGATATCGGCGCCGCATACCTCACAATGGGATTTTGTGATAGGTCGTGCAGCCTTTTACAGCATGGGAGTTACTACTATTCATTTCATGATCAAGAAAGAAATGTTCCGTTTCCCTCAGGGTGCTTTACTGCGTTCGCTGGGCGCCATTGCCGTTGACAGGGGTAAAAGCAACGCAGTGCTGCTGGCCATCCATAGGATGTTTGAAAACAGGGAGGATTTCCTGCTGCTGATAACACCTGAGGGAACGCGTGAATACACGGCTAACTGGAAAAGGGGCTTTTACCAAATTGCAATGAACGAAAAAGCGCCCATTGTGCTATCATACATTGATTATGCAAAGAAAGAAGGAGGCATTGGGCCGGTGATTTACCCAACAGGAAATTACGATGAAGACTTTAAACTGATATGCGATTTTTACAAAGATAAATCAGCCAAATACCCTGAAAAGTTTAACCTCTCGGCGCAGTACAAAAAATAAGGCCCAAGTCTCAAAATCCAAATTCCAAGACCCAAGAAGGCCCAAGAACAAAAAAAATCCCAAATTCCATAGAACTGCCCCGAACCGGAGCACCCCTTGGAATTTGGGATTTGGAATTTGGATCTTTCTAACTAATACCCGAAAATATCTTCCAGCTTGAGGAACTCAACCTTGCCGTATTTTTCCAGGGTCTTCAGGTCCAGGTCTTTTTTCTTACCAACAGCAAGTATTGTATATTTTTTATCCTTCAGGTATTTCTGCTGGAAAGCAAGCAGGTCGGCCATTTTCATATCAGGAACTTTTTCAAATACATCTTTGCGGATGTCGTAAGTCAATCCAAGACGCTTGGCATTGTAATAACTGAAAAGAATACTCATTTTAGTGACTCTTTCCGTACGTATCTTTTGAACAATAGCTTCTTTAGCGGCAGCAAAGCTTTTTTCCGATTCGGGCATATTGTTGATCACATCAAACATAGACTTCATAGCTTCAGGCAATTTATCGTTCTGAGTGCCTATGAACGAAAATATGTAATTGCTCCTGTCGAGGCGTGAAGGGGTGGAATAACCGGCATAGGCGCTATATGCAAGCGCTTTTGATTCGCGCAATTCCTGGAAAACCACAGAATTCATTCCGTCGCCAAAATATTCATTGAACATGCGGATGGAGGGGATATTTGCCTTGTCGTATTTTTCCGACTTCGAAATCATCACCAACTCCACTTGTTTCATATCGTAATCCACTGCATACACTTTGTTTTCTGTTGTGGGCAGTTCATCAAATTTCTTTTCAACCGGAATTGGTGTTAACGTTGCCGGTACTTTATGATACTTGTTAAGCACTGCAGCCAGGCTGTCGGTGCTTTGTGTGCCGTAATACATGATATAATGCTTGTAAGAATTCAGCGCTTTTATTTTTGGTATCAGCTCTTCGGCTTTCAGTGATTTAAGCTCTGTTTTGGATAAAATATTGGTATATGGATTTACAGGTCCGTAAATACCATAGTTATACAATCCGCTCCACAGTATTTCGTCCTTCGAAAGCTTATTGTCGGCGCGTTGTTTAAGAACATTATCTGTCATATCATCCAGGGCTGTTTGATCGGCTTTGGCATCGGATAAAAGATCTTCAAAAAGTTTCAGTCCTTTGTTGAAATTTTCACTCAAACCGGTAAGGCTCACCCAAACCTGGTCGGTTGAACTATTCACGCTGAACGAGCAGCCTGCTTTGTAAAATTCAGATTGCACCTGGGCTGCTGTCAGTTTTGAAGTTCCAAGATACTGCAGATAGTCGATGGCCAGCGCCATTTTCTTATCGTTGTTGCTTCCCATATCGAAAATATAATACAGGGAGAAGGTTTTGTTTTCCTTGTTCTCATTGTAATAAACATCGATATCAGTTTTTACTTTGAATTTTTTGATGTCTTTATCATAGTCCACGAACACAGGATTTATTTCTTTTGGAACCCGTGCAAGGATATCGGTAAGGAAAGCCGACTGCGAATCTCTGTTCACTGTAACCGGTGTAATGGCCGGTTTGCTCACTTTTTTCTCCATTTTATCAACGCCTGTGCGTTTGTAAACAACCACATAATTATCCTTATAATATTTGTTGGCAAAATCAATCACATCTTGTTTGGTTATTTTGGCCATGCTTTCAATTTTGTTTACCTCGGTGGTCCAGGGAATGTCTTCTATGAATGCATCAACCATTTCAAAGTCGCGTGTGTTGTTGTTTTCCTCTTTTTTAATTTCCTGCAGTTTAAAATCGTTTATAATGGCAGGTATCAACCAATCGGGAAACTTGCCTTTTTTGATGGAATCCAACTGTGCCAGCAACAAATCCTTTACCTCTTCAAGTTTCTGCCCTTCTTTAGGATTTCCGTACAGAACATGCATTGAATAATCCTTCATGATATCGGCATACGAACCAGCCGATAACACCTTCTGAGCCTGGTTGAGGTTAAGGTCGATAAGGCCGGCGGTGCTGTTGGTTAAAATCATGTCCAAAAGGGTAAGGGTGTTCACATCTTTTGAATTGGCGCCGCCAAAGCGGAAGCCTACCATCACGTTTTCGGCATTGGGGCCGATAGCTTCTTTAACTATGGGTTTTGCTATTGCATCTTCCACGGGGGGAATGAAAGCAGGCACTTCCTTTTTTGGCAATGCGCCAAATTTGGCATCAACCAGTTTGATGGCTTCGTTGGGATCGAAATCGCCCGAGATGCAAATTGCCATGTTGTTCGGAACATATTTTTTGTTGTAATAAGCATGTATGGCCTTTAACGAAGGATTTTTCAGGTGCTCGATGGTGCCAATGGTTGTTTGGGTTCCGTAAGGATGTTTTTGAAATATCCCTGCAGACAAAGAATCCCATGCCTTTTCATCATCATTGTCGAGGCTCATATTTTTTTCTTCATACACGGCTTCAAGTTCGGTGTGGAATAGGCGGAAAACAGGGTTGCGGAAACGCTCACCTTCGACGGAAAGCCATGTTTCAAGCTCGTTTGAAGGAATATCATTCACATAAACTGTTTGCTCAACCGAGGTAAAAGCATTGGTGCCTTTGGCGCCTATGGATGCCATCATTTTGTCGTATTCATTGGCAATGGCAAACTTTGCAGCCTCGCCCGAAACGCTGTCGATGATATGGTATTCTTTTTTCCTGAGGTTGGTATCTTTTATGGTGCGGTACACTTCAAAAAGGCTGTCGATTTTGTCCAGCAGGGGTTTTTCTTTTGAATAATCAAGCGAACCGTATTTGTCGGTGCCTTTAAACATCAGGTGTTCGAGGTAATGCGACAAGCCTGTGTTGTCTGCAGGGTCGTTTTTGCTTCCGGTTTTTACTGCAATGGCGGTTTGAATGCGGGGAGCGTTTTTATACACAGTGGTATAAACTTTCAGACCGTTGTCGAGGGTGTAAATACGCACATGCATGGGGTCGCCCGGCACCGTGTCGTAAGTGTAGGTTTTTTGCGCACGTACCGAAACGAACGCAAGGATAAGCAATGCAAAGAACAACGCCTTTGCAAAGATGTTGGTTTTTGTTTTCATAATGATAATGTTTTTTATAAGGGGTAAAAGTAGAAAAAA
>Ga0224523_1001209_pt1 | contig 11413 bp, 3 predicted proteins | sample CFST50metaG_FD_182732 | JGI IMG/M metagenome (GOLD analysis project Ga0224523, IMG submission 182732) | Peat soil microbial communities from Stordalen Mire, Sweden - C.F.S.T50 | ecosystem: Environmental > Terrestrial > Soil > Wetlands > Peat | place: Sweden: Norrbotten County, Stordalen Mire...
GTATTCAAATGGTGATCCATTTATTTCACCTTCTCAAATTGTAACGAATACGAAAGGTGGAAGCTTGGGTGTTTGGGGCGGCTACGGGACTTTATTTGATACCACAATATGTAAATAAAATATTTAATTTTGTAAAAAAACGTATGTCCGAAATAATTGACAAAACAAAATGCCTTATCATAGGCTCTGGTCCTGCCGGATACACTGCTGCAATTTATACTTCAAGGGCTGACCTGAAACCCATATTATACCAAGGGATTCAGCCCGGAGGACAATTAACAATAACAACTGAAATAGAAAATTTTCCGGGTTACCCGAATGGAATTTCAGGAACAGAAATGATGGAAGACTTGAAAAAACAAGCTGAACGCTTTGGTGCAGATATTCGTTGGGGTTCGGTTGTGAAAGTTGATTTTTCTAAACGACCATTCATTATTCAGGCTGATGATAATAAAACTATTCAAGCCGATAGCGTAATTATTGCCACCGGTGCATCTGCCAAATGGATGGGAATTCCTTCTGAAAATAAATTCAGTGGATATGGGGTTTCTGCCTGTGCAACATGCGATGGGTTTTTTTACAAAGGAAAAGTTGTAGCCGTTGTAGGTGGCGGTGATACTGCTGCTGAAGAAGCAACCTATCTTTCAAATCTCTGCAAAAAAGTTTATCTGATTCATCGCCGCGATGAACTTCGTGCCTCAAAAGCCATGCAGAATAAGGTTTTTAATACAAAAAACATTGAGGTCATCTGGAATCATTTACCACAAGAAATAGTTGGAACAGAAAAAGGATTTGCTAAAATAGTAAACGGTGTGATCCTGAAAAATACAATTACTGGTGAAGAAAAGAAAATAGATATTGACGGAATATTTATTGCTATCGGGCATAACCCAAACTCCGAGCTTTTTGTCGGGCAGATTGAACTGCATGAAAACGGGTATATCAAAACTGAATCCGGTTCAACAAAAACAAGTGTTGAAGGCGTATTTGCAGCAGGTGATATCCAGGATCATTATTACAGGCAGGCGATCACTGCTGCCGGAAGTGGCTGTATGGCGGCAATTGAAGCCGAACGCTTTCTTTCATTATAGTTTCTTTGCACTATAATTTTATCTTAGCTGATATTCTTTCCTTTAAAATTTTATATCCTTTTTATAAAATTCTATAACATTTCGTTTTTCTTTTATAAATCGGTTTGTCAGCCATTGGTATTTATTGGAATCAACCGCAATAATTGGGGATGGGAATTTTTTAGCAATTGTGTTTTTCTCACATACTTTTTGCTTGATCAAAAAGTCATGGCAAATCAGAACTTCAGCCCGCTCTTACACAATATCGCGTTATCATTTAAATTTTCCACAATGTAATTCTGCTGCCGCAGTTTGCGAAGGATATATGCATATAGCTTGCGCGTTGGACGGCGATTGAAATTCTGTGGAAAGAAGAAAGATAAAATATGCACTAAAGAAAAAGGAATTTCGCTGCCGGAATATGCGTATATCCGTGCAGGCATGAGCGAATGCAAGAAACCTTGGCAGCAGAAAGGGTTTTGTTTCTTTTGCCCTTCAAAAGAAAGAAGAAAATAGTATTAAAAAAAATTAACTTATAATTACTCTTCCCAACTTTTGTAGGTGATCCATTTATTGGAATTGATAAATACTGGAAATGCTACATAAATCATTGTTTTGAAATTTTTATAAAAAATAATTTATTTAGACATAAGGGTAACGATATTTTTATGTGTATTATCTATTCGTACCCAAATGCAAGCTTGTAAAAAAAAATATTCTAAATCTTTTGTTATTAATAAAATAGCTCTATATTTGGTGCCCCTAAAATTAAAATATAAAAAACTAAAACCCCACAACTATGAAAAAAAATCTATTATTAATTTTAATGCTTGGGTTGATAGTACTCAACTCCAATGCACAGGTCGCTAACTATTCATATAGTTTTGCTTCCAACACATTTGATACGCTTAATGTTCCTGTAAAAACACTTGTCCCCACGACTACCGTAACAGGAAATTACTATGTGGATTCAACAGCAACTTCAGGAAGTGCCACGGTTACCAAGGGAATTGGTTTGCCGATTGGTTTTACATTTACTTACAATGGTGCTAATTTCAATGTCTTTGGATTACAAGAAAATGGATGGATTTCTTTAGGGCAGGATTCGGTAAATATGAATACATCAAGTACGACCGTTCCTATCAGCGCAACATCCACCGCATCGGCAGCTTTACAGAACAGGATTTGTGCATTAGCGCATGCGCTTGTTGGACAAACAACTGGTGCACAATTAAGTTATGCCACAATAGGAACAGCTCCATACAGAACATTAGTTATTGAATGGAAAAGATTCAGAAGATCTACAACAACAACAACTGATAATATTAATTTTCAAATCAGGCTTAACGAAACATATAACACTATTAAATTTGTTTATGGAACGGTTACATATACCGGTACTAATGGAACTGTTCAGGTTGGTTTACGTGGCAAATTAAATACTGATTTTAATACAAGAACATCAACGAATGGCTGGACTTCAACAACAGCAGGTACTGCGGCATCAACCATTTCTCTTTCCACAACTTATTTGCCGGCTCCCGGTCTTACTTATATTTTCACTCCGCCATTTCAACTAGATGCAGGTATTTCTGCAATAAATTCTCCGGTAACTTCACTTGTTAACGGCTCAACTAAAATTACGGCTACTATAAAAAGTTATGGTTTAGATTCAATTGCAAGCACAACAATTGCATGGAGTGTTAATGGTGTTCTCCAGCCCTCATATTCTTGGAGTGGCAGTAAAATTGGGATTGGTAAAACAAATGGACCTGATTCAATAGGAATGTATAATTTTTTGAATCCCGGTTTATATACTTTAAAAGCATGGACTGAAAGTCCAAATGGAAGTACAGATGGAAATCATGCAAATGATACAACATCAAAAATTGTTTATGTTAAAGGTTATGCATCATTGCCTTTTATGGAAAACTTTGATAAAATATGGGTAACCGGCACTGATGAAGTTCCTTCAATATATTGGACTAATTCACCGAATACCGGAAATAGTTCATGGAGAAGGGACGATGATGGTGCATCTGCAGCATGGACTACTCCTACTACTGGTGCATATGCACCAACTGGTGCAGGTAGCGGAAGTATTCTTCATTCGGCACGTTTTCATTCAACAAGTGCAGCAGCCGGAACACCTGGTCTTTTTGACCTTTACATGAATTTTTCAACGGTAGGATCAAAAGTGTTAAAATTTCATCATATTAACACTTCAGGAAACGATTCTCTTTCAATTTACGTTTCAAATGATAGCGGTGCCACATTTAATTTTGTTCAGAAAATAACAACTGACGCTTCGTGGATACAACATACTTTAAATCTTGGATCTTCAACTTCACCGAAATCAATTGTCAGGTTCAAAGGCGTAAGCGCAACTACAACGAATGATTTTGGAATTGATAGTGTTCAGGTTTACGTTCTACCCACTAATGACGCAGGAGTTACGGCAATAAATTCTCCTTCAACTTCATTGGTTGCTGGCTCAACTAAAATTGCTGTTACTATTGCAAATTACGGTGCAGATACTCTTAGAACTGCAAATATTGCATGGAGCGTAAATGGGGTTTCTCAAACGTCTTTTCCATGGACAGGCAAAATTGCATTTAATGCCACGAATGGACCCGATACAATAGGAACATATAACTTTACAACTCCCGGTTTGTATACCATAAAGGTATGGGCAGAAAGTCCAAACGGAAGTTCCGATGGAAATCATTCAAATGATACTACATCAAAAATTGTTTATGTTGTTGGTTATGCATCAATACCTTTTTATGAGAGTTTTAATAAAACATGGATAACTCCTACTTACGAAGTTCCGTCAATCTATTGGGTTAACACTCCAGCTACCGGAAATAATTCATGGAGAAGAAATGACGAAGGTGTAACAGCTTCATGGACGAATATTACTACCGGAGCATATACTCCAACCGGAGTAGGTTCGGCAAGTTCGCTATATTCAGCTCGTTTCCATTCAGCAAGCGCTGGTACAACCAGTCCTAATAATATAGGAACATTAGATGCCTATATTGATTTTTCTACTGTTGGCACAAAGCTGCTTAAATTCTGGCATATCAATACTACTGGAACGGATACGCTTTCGGTGTTTTTATCGAATGACGGAGGAACAACTTTTAATTTAATTCAGAAATTTGCAACCACTGCAAATACTACATGGGCTCAACACCTTGTAACACTTGGTACTTCAACTGCTGCAAATTCGATCGTCAGATTTTCAGTTAAAAATGTTTCCACAAATCAAGCAACAGATGTTGGTATTGACAGCGTACAGGTTTACATGAAACCAGCTAATGATATGGCAGCCACAGCTTGGTTGGCTCCTTTGAATGGATGTGGCCATACAGCAAGCGATACGGTGACCATAAGAATAAAAAATGTCGGAGATGCAGTACAATCAAGTATTCCCGTAAAATATACAATAGATGGTGGCGCTACTTTTGTTAGTGAAACCTGCACAAAAACAGTAAATCCTGGGGACAGCTTAAACTATACCTTTGCTCAACATGCAAACTTTGCAACTCCTAAGGCGTACAGCTGTGTGGGAATTGTAAATTTAGCACAGGATGCTGATCTTACAAATGATACTATAAAAACTACGATAAATACATTTAACACAATATCTGGTAATCCCTTTATTGATAGCCTTGAAGCAGGAAATTTACATTATTACCTTACATACGGTGCAAACGCTGCAGTTGCTATTACTGCCGCTGTTGGAACTTCCAGCACCCATGGCTTCGATATGACAGGGGGCGCTCAGGGAAATTGGCCTTCTGGATCTTCTGCTACAACAACTCCACAACAGGCATTTTCTTATACTGACCATGTTTCTACTATCAGTACATGTATTGATGCTTCTGCTTTTACAAACAATCTATACTTATCGATGGATTTGAAACAAACTCACAGCCAAACTACAGGTAATAAATACAGTTACTTTATGGTGTTAGTAAATGGGAAAGATACCATCAGTGATATAACGGGAACTAAATTTTTTAATGCTACAACTCAAAATGCTGATCCTTTTGCAAAAAAAGTTTTCAATTTATCTACATACAAGGGAACTAACTTCTCATTAGAATTCATGGCAGCATGTAAATATAGTGATGCAAACATTACTCCTGCTGATCATGTTTATCTTGATAATATTGCATTATCGGCTAAACCGATTGTAAACCTTGGTTCGGATACTACAATCTGTCCAAATAGTTCAATCGTTCTTAATGCGGGAACTTCGCCATTTAATTATTTGTATTCTTACGCATGGTCTACATTACTTCACCCTGCTACAATTGCAACAACTCAAACGATAGCTGCTGATTCGGCTGCAACTTATATTGCTACCGTAAATAATGGTTATGGCGTTACTTCAAGCGATACTATTGTAATTAATCACTATCAGCCAATTGTAGTTTCACTTGGACATGATACAACAAATTGTGTTTCTTACACACTTGATCCCGGAACCGGATATTCCTCATATAGCTGGTCAACAGGAGAAACAAGTCATGCGATCACTGTAACTTCAACAGGTACATACTGGGTAGATGTTACAGGAGCTCATGGTTGTGTGGCAAGAGATTCGGCAAATGTTACAATAATTCCTATGCCTATTGCTTATGCGGGAGCTGCCCAATCAATTTGTTATCTTGATACATTGGATCTGGTTGGTTCTTCTGCTTCATTCCAAGATTCAGTACTTTGGATAAGTAAAGGAGACGGACACTTTAACGATAGTACGTTATTACATCCCAAATATATATTTGGGCCAAACGATATATCAAATAAATCGGTTACTTTAGCTTTAGTAGCTTATGCAAAATGTGGAACAGATACATCAAAGACTGTTATAACTATTACTACATCTGCAAATGCAAATGCCGGAAAAGATACAGCTATCTGCTTAGGCAACAGCGTACAACTTTTGGCAACAGGTGGAACTACTTATTTGTGGCGTCCATCAGCAGGCTTAAGCGATACAACTATTGCTAATCCAATAGCTCATCCAACAGTAACAACAGCTTATGTGGTTAAAGTAACAAGTTCTTGCGGTATAGCAACAGATACTGTTGTAGTAAAAGTTGATCATATCACGGTTCCTAACCTTGGAAAAGATACTGCATTATGCACAGGCGGAGCTATTCTTTTAAATGCAGGATCAGGTTACAATTCTTACGCATGGTCAACTGGCGCTACTACACAATCCATTAATTATAGCAATACGGGTATTGGGACATTCCCTGTTTGGATTGATGTTACTCATGGAGCTTGCTCTGCATCGGATACTATAAATGTTAAAGTTGATGATATTACTATTCCAAACCTGGGAAAAGATACAACTTTCTGCAATAACGTTTCTGTACTTTTAAATGCAGGAGCAGGATATGATAAGTATCTTTGGTCAACAGGAGCAACCACACAATCCATCAGCTATCATAATACAAATGGTACTTTCCACGTTTGGGTTGAAGTAACTCATGGAGCATGCACTGCTACTGATACAATAAATCTTACATATACTTCTTGTGTTGGAATAGCTGAGATCAATGGTAATTCATTTATCAAAATATTCCCAAATCCAAGTACAGGGTTTGCCAATATTGAAGTAAACGGGTTTACAGATGATACGTATATTTCAATTTATTCATTACAGGGTAAGTTAGAATATACCAATAAAGTATCCGATAATGCTACTATTTCTGTCGATCTTACCAATCTGTCGAAAGGCATTTATATGGTAAGAGTTTATAATGAAAAGAACAGTATTCTTAGTAAGTTGATTCTTCAATAAACAGTTTATTTGTTTATTTAAAGAAAGACCGTCTTTAATGGACGGTCTTTCTTTCTTTTTTTAAAAAACTTAAAAAAAAAATTAACTTTAAATAAAATTATATACATTTGGTCAGATAAATAACAACCAAAAAATAATTAATAAACTAAAAACCCCTATGAAAAAAATTTTATGTATTCTATTTGCATTTGGGCTCATTAGTATGAGTTCTTATGCGCAGGTTGCTAGCTATAATTTTAGCCAGGTAACTAACACGTTCGACACACTTACAGCTCCGGTAAAAACGCTTGTTCCTACGACTACCGTGACAGGAAATTATTATGTAGATACGAATGTTACTTCGGGAAGCGCTACAACTTATACGGGAATTGGCTTACCAATAGGTTTCACATTTACATATAATGGTACGAATTTCAATGTTTTTGGTGTACAAGAAAATGGATGGATATCCTTAGGGCAAGATTCAGTAAATATGACCACTTCTAGTGCAACCGCTCCTATCAGCGCAACATCAACAGCATCTGCTGCTCTTCAAAACAGGATTAGTGCTTTCGGACGAGCTCTTGTTGGTAAAACTACCGGTTCGCAATTAAGCTATGTTACTTTAGGAAGTGCTCCTAGCCGGGTGTTGGTTATTGAATGGAAAAGATTCAGAAGATCTACAAATACATCAGCAGCAAACGACAATATAAATTTTCAAATAAGGCTTTATGAAACGAGTAATACTGTTGAATTCGATTATGGAACGGTTACATATTCCAGTACTACAGCTTCAACGGTACAGGTTGGTTTGCGTGGCACAGCAGCTTCTGGTATAGCACCCACAGATTTTAATAACAGAACATCCACTACAGGTTGGACTACTACTACAGCCGGTACTACTGCAAACGCAACACTTCCTATTTCTTCAGCCATTTATCCTGCTTCTGGGCTTACTTACATATTTTCAACACCAGTGCAAGTTGATGCTGGAATATCTTTAATAAATTCTCCCACAACAACATTAATCACAAAAGGAATAAACAATATTGCTGTTACAATTAAGAATTTTGGAACGGATACTTTAACTAGTGCAACTATTGCCTGGTCAGTAAATGGAGTTTCTCAAACATCGAAACCTTGGAGTGGAAAGATCGGAATTGGTATTACAAATGGACCTGATACACTGGGAACCTATAACTTTGCAGCCCCAGGTTTGTATACTATAAAAGCGTGGACTACCAACCCAAATGGAACTGCAGATGCAAATCATTCAAATGATACAATTACTAAAATTGTTTATGTTAATGGTTATGCCACATTACCTTTTTCTGAAAATTTTGACAAGCCATGGATTACAGGCGATAATGAGGTTCCGTCATTATATTGGGCAAATACTCCAAATACAGGAAACAGTTCCTGGAGAAGAAATGATGATGTTACTTCTGCTGCATGGACGACCAATGCAACTACAGGCGCTTATACACCTACAGGTGTTGCCCCAACAACTCATTCGGCACGTTTTCACTCAAGAAGTGCATTAGCAGCTACACCGGGTATGTTGGATGCTTTTGTGAATTTTAGTACCACTGGTTCGAAAATTTTAAAATTCTGGCATATCAATACGAGCGGAAATGATTCGTTAGACATTTATATTTCCAATGATAGCGGAGCCACATTTAATTTTGTACATCAATATGTAGCATCTGCCGCATGGACACAATATACTTTGAATCTGGGAAGTTCAACTTCTCCGAAAACCATTATAAGATTTAAAGCTACGAATGATGCTCCTGCTAATACATCTACAGATATTGGACTTGACAGCATTCAGGTGTATATGCAGCCAGCAAATGATATGGCAGCTATTAGCCTGTTAGCACCTGTTACCGGATGCGGTCATACTGCCAGTGATACCGTAACGATAAGAGTTGCAAATTTAGGTGCAGCAACACAAACAAATGTTCCGGTTTCCTATTTACTTAATGGAACATTATATGGCCCCGAAGCCATTGCTACTATTAATTCAGGAGATACAATTAATTATACTTTTACACATCACGCTAATCTTTCCACTGCGGGAACTTATGCTTTAAAGGCATATATTGGCTTATCTACTGACATTAACCGTTTAAATGATACAGTATCTGCGAAAATCACAAGTTACAGTGCGATCAGCAGTTTCCCATTTTTAGAAGATTTCAATAACCCGGCCGGTCAATATTTCTTTACTTTGAATGCTGCCGCAAATGCCGGAGCAATGTTTCGTGATACAAGCGGTGTGAACAACACAGGTTGTGCATTCCTTACCGGATTCTCCAGTAGTACCGGATGGACAGGAACAGGAACTATTCCTGCTTCCGCAGCCTATGGTACATATGTAACACATCATGCAACTCTTGCTTCATGTTCTATAAATGCAACTGCTCAGACAAGCCTGAGAATGAAATTTGATCTTAAACAACAATATTATACACAATTAACATACACCTGGCTTGTATTGATCGCAAATGGAACAGATACGCTTGCTGATATGAATGGAACAAAATATTATAATCCAACAACAACAAATGCGGATCCTTTCACAACAAGAACTTTTGATCTTTCCACTTATGCTGGTACTTCATTTAATCTGGAATTTGTATCTTCATGTAAATATAATGCTGCTGCCGGAGCTCCGGGTAATAATAATTATATAGATAATATTAATATTTATGTTCCATCAGCAAATGATGCCGGTATTACAGCGATCAATACTCCATCTTATCCTGTTTCATTGGGTACAGATTCTGTTTCTGTAACATTGAAAAATTATGGTTCTTCAAAATTAACCATTGCAAGCATTGGCTGGTCTGTAAATGGTATTACTCAGACACCTCATTCCTACACGAATACTCCTGGCTTAGCTTCAAACGCAACAGCAGGACCTATTAAAATTGGAAATTATAATTTTGCAACAGCCGGATTTTATAAAATCAAAGTATGGACTTCGCAACCTAATGGAGCTTCTGATGGTGATAACACAAATGATACAATATCTAAAGTGGTATATGCTCAACCTTATGCAGCGATTCCTTTCCTTGAAGGTTTTGACAGCACATGGATAAATAAAAATGCGATAAAAGATGTTCCATCAATTTACTGGTCAAACAATCCCGCAACCGGCGATGATTCATGGAGAAGAAACGATGACACTCTTTCAGCATCATGGACCAACTCATCTGGTGGTACAAATGGATTTTATGCACCGGCAGGAGCAGACAGCACGATTCATTCAGCAAGATTCCATACATGGGATGCACTAAAAGGTACCAGCGGTGATATGGACGTGTTCCTTAATTTTAATCAAGCGGGAGGCAAACAGTTAGATTTCTGGTATATGAATGTAGATGGAACAGATTCACTCTCTGTATATCTTTCAACAGATGCCGGTGTTACTTTTAATTTCCTGCAAAAGTATTTGACTGCCACCACATGGACTGCAGATACACTTTACTTAGGAAATTCCACTTCGACTCATTGTGTTTTAAGATTTAAAACGGTCTCTGATTATACTAATACAGATATAGGCATTGACCAAGTTAAAGTTACACTTATCAGCGGAGCTTTAAGCGTGGGAGTTTCTGCAACTTCTAACACAGTATGTGCAGGAAGTGCAGATACTTTATCGGCTCATTCAACGGGTGGATCGGGAGCATATACTTATAGCTGGACTTCTACACCATCAGGTTTTACTGCAACAAGTGCAAATCCTGTTGTGAAACCGATAGTAAATACTATTTACACTGTCATTGTTTCTGATGGAACAAGTACAGCAACAAATTCAGTTGCAGTAACTGTTAACCCATTACCTGTTGTTGCCTTAGGCAAGGATACAAGTATCTGTAAAAATAAAACGATCACACTTGATGCAGGAACAGGAGAAACATCATATCAATGGTCGAATGGAAAAAGCACTGAGACGATCGTTGTTGATTCTACTTTTGCAAATGCAAGCGGTATTGCCACAGTTTGGGCAGAAGCTATAAATTCGAATGGTTGCGTTAGTTTAAAAGACACCATTGTAATTCATTTTGTTTCATGCACAGGAATTAATGAATACAATAATAATGCATCTATTGAAATGTTCCCTAATCCTTCTACAGGTTTGACCAGTATTGCCGTGAACGGCTTAAGCAACAATGCCGAATTAACGATTTATACCTTAGAAGGTCAATCAATATTAAGCAAGAATGTAACAAATAATTCAATTACAACACTTGACCTGACTAATTTATCAAAAGGTATTTACCTGGTTAAATTATATAATCAAGATACAAATATTATGAGTAAGCTGATCATTCAGTAAAACAAAAAATAGTATTTATTTTAAAAAGACCGCTTCATATTTTGAAGCGGTCTTTTTTTTTATTTCAATTAGATTTTATATTTAAAAAACTAAAAATAGTTTGATTGAAATGTAAGTAAACAATTTGAGCATAATTATTTTAATTTGACAGGCAACCTTTTATTTCATAAATTTGTCTATATAATATTAAGC
>Ga0224523_1001212_pt1 | contig 11384 bp, 14 predicted proteins | sample CFST50metaG_FD_182732 | JGI IMG/M metagenome (GOLD analysis project Ga0224523, IMG submission 182732) | Peat soil microbial communities from Stordalen Mire, Sweden - C.F.S.T50 | ecosystem: Environmental > Terrestrial > Soil > Wetlands > Peat | place: Sweden: Norrbotten County, Stordalen Mire...
GTTTTATTTAACTAAAATTATAATATACTGATATTCAATCACTATCTTTTAAAAGGAAAAAATTCGTTCTTTTATTTAGTCTTATTCTAAATAATAATATCTATCTTTGTCTACAATTGCATGCTTTTTGTTAAACATAAAAACAGAAACCTTAAACTAAAGTAGCCATGACAGCAATCGAATTTAACTCCAAACTGATGAATCTGCATAGTAACTTGCAGTACTTTGCTAACTCACTAACTAATGACAGAGAAGAAGCAAAAGATTTGATACAGGATACTTATTTAAAGGCATTGGTAAACAGGGATAAGTTTGCAGATGATACCAACTTAAAAGCCTGGACATTTACTATAATGAAAAACACCTTTATTAATAACTATCGTAGGAATCAGAAAGCCAACACAATAGTAGACAACACAGAAGATTTATTCTTCTTAAACATACCAAGAAAATCAGATTTTCCTTCACCAGATAGTGATTATCATTTTAAAGAAATTCAGAAAAAAATTTCGTACCTTGACGAGGTACAAAGAATGCCCTTTGAAATGCACAATGCCGGTTTTAAATACAAGGAAATCGCTGATAAACTGAACATTTCAATTGGAACTGTGAAGAGCAGGATATTTTTTACCAGAAAAAAACTGATGGAAACGCTCAAAGATTTCCAGAGTTAAGTTATTGAAAAGAGAGACCGCTCTTCCTCATGGGTTGGTTGTGGTGGCTGTTTATGATTGGAGTAGCGGCTCTCTTTTCTCTATATAAGCAACTAGTATTCATTCATTTGAATTCATGAGGCCCTGAAAAGAATGGATCATTGATCAAAACAATGTTCCTTGATTTTCAGGGCTTTTTAATACCCAGGTTTATTATTTGGTATAAAACTGACCGAATGATCGATTCCAGAGTTCTTATATAATTCCCATTATGAACCAAACCGAATAACGGAAATAAAAAAATGGAAAATAATTACATTTATCTAATTATATGACCATTAGACATTATAACTCTATTCGCTCATTTTTAAAGCAATCAAGTAATATTCACTAATCCTGAATATATTTTGTTTTATCTAACTATTATTCAAATGACTACCTTTATATTTGATCCTATTGACCTTTTTAGCTTATTTGCTGTCAATGGTTGTTTAATGTTTTCAAACAAAAAGATAAACAAATCGCAACTCGCTTACATTGTGTTATTTAAAAAATAAATCATTAATGCGCCTTGATTTTTCCCATTTTGAGACATTAATAACCCTATTTTTCTCAAACTGGGAAACCGGATTAATCGACATTGGGCCGAATGCTTAATTTCACAATAGAAATTAAAAGAATTATTGCACTTACCCATTGGATCGTTGACAAGACCTTTCCATTGAAAAGGTAATCAAATAATATGGCAGAGACTGGAAACAAAAGTTCACATATTGTAGCAATCATCGCTTTTACATTCTTTAGGCCATAATAGAAAAGGAATAGTGCCCCAGAGCCAGTAGTGAAGGCAATAATAAACAAAATAGTCCAGTTCAGCGGAGACGTAACCAATATCTGGTTCATTGAGCCGGCGAAGAGGACAATAATAAGCATAATGCCGGAAGTAAAACCATACCTAAAAAAAGTGGCAGAGATAAAATCAACCCGATTAAGTATTTTTTTTCCAAAAACAGTAGCACTCCCAAAAGAAATAGCAGCCATCAAAGAAAAAAGAGCTGCCATGGTGGTTCTGGATCCGGCATGGAAATCAGGCAGTCTCAAGCCAAAAGCAAGAAAATAACTGGCAAAAATGGCAATGGAGGCCCATACAACAAAACCTTTATGAAGACGTTCTTTCAAAAGAATAGCAGCCAGAATAATGGCAAAGATAGGTTGAAGCTTTTGCAATAATACAACTACCGTCAGGCTTTGGAAATTTACCAGAAAAAGGGCCTTGACAATTGCGAGAGTACCCAGCGCACCACCAAACAATGCAACCAAAAAGAAATACATGAAATCTGTCTTGCTAAAAGTCTTCAACTCTTTATAGGCTTTAAAACAAAAGATATTTAGCAAAACAAATGGAATAGAGTGAACCATAAATACTACATAGGTGATATTCAGGTTATAAAGACGGGGAGTAAGAACGATTCCATCAAATCCCCATAGTATGGCAGCAAAACATATTGCGATGGCACCAGTAAGGACCGTAGTATTTAATTTCATAAAAATATATTCTTCATTTAACAAACAAGATAATCCAACACAATAAAAGCGTTCTTAATGCACTTGATATAATTCTTATCCGATTATAAAACATCAGCTTAGACAATACTGTTTTATCAAATAAAAATAGTAGCTTTTGAATTAAAGGTGCCTGCAGCAAAAAAGAATTCATAGCAGTCATAGCTAAAAGAATATATGAAATCAAAATTGGCAGTTGCAATCCCGACTGTACAGGCAAAAAGGAAAGCCACATAGCAAAGCCAATTTCAAAAATCATTACTGGATATACAAACCAGGTGATCCGGGATACATATTTTTTAAAGTAACAGTTAAAATCAAATGCCGAGACATGGTTCAACAAAGGATATTGAACAAACTGAATAAAAGAAACGATACCAGTCATTAAAACAGAAGCACATAGGTTTCCAAGTAATACAGTAGATATCATAAAAGATACCGGTAAATTCATAGAGTGTAGTATAGACAGGTTTAATTGTCAAAATTAGAATTATTTCTTTAACCAGCACCAAATTAATGCGGAATAAACCATCATGAATGGGATTTAAAATAGATTATACCTCAAATTACTTTTTGAATTATTAAATGACCCTAATATTTCTTCTGTTTAAGCGTCAATAAAATATCAGATGGTACCAAAACCCTAGGGGTGACCCATTTCCCATGCATTTTTTCAATGGGTATAGGATTAAAATCGGCATCACATGATCTGCCAAGTTTATCTTTTAAAATAATGCGCATCGAACCCTTTGAAATGGCCTTTAAGATGGAGTCAACAATCACTTTCTCATTTGCACCTTTTAAAACAGAGCCAATTCCTGCCCCGATGATATTGTTATAAAGGTCCATATCTCCGGCGGCTTTATCAGGAATGTCGCCTTCCTCGAATCGGTGATGTTTAAAATTTCTGTAATCACCACGTTCATGCGCCCTACCCAGAGAAAGAGACTTTTTGACTCCGATATTCACTGAGAGCGTTGCCATCCAAAAAGTATGACGGAAGGCATCCAGTTTTCCACCCGAGGGATCACGATCCGGAACGCCCAATTTCCCGAGGCTGTCGGTCACATAACGACATCGCTGAGTGATAGTCCAGGCTTTTTTAGCGATAAAAAGATGACCCATGGTCCATTTCTTCTCGGCAAATGACAGCTGAAAAAAGGATTTCAGTATACTTTGCTGAGATTTTCCTATTAGTGGAACAACGAACAATAATAAGATTAAGAAATGTTTCCGCATGATTTAAAATAATCTAACTACCTCACTCCTGATCATAAACAAAGCCTGTTCCGCGGGATTATGACTCTGATTGAGCACATTCTGAAGAAAATGAGCTGCAAAAGTACCTGCATCGGCATCGCTATTCAGAATGGCAACAGTAACATTTATTTGTTGAATGGTCTGTTCTATAGCCGATTTCACAAGAGACCAGCAGTCACCCGAGACATAAATCTGCTGTGAGAGATTATGTTCAAACTCCTCATGAATACTTTGAATCAGCTCCTGTTGTAGCTGATATAAACCAATCCCCGGTCGGGTTACGCGCAAAATTAGGGTTGCCGGAGCAATACGCTCCATTAATAAAGCCAAACGCTCGTATGCCTGTAACCTGATCGGTAAACTTATTTTACGTGCCTGAATAGCATATTCTTTATCAGAATTAGCAACATGCAATTTCATGAAGTGCCTCTGCATCAGGTAAACAGCGATCAATACCAACAGGCCAGGTAAAACTAATTCTGCAATTTCAAGAAAAATATTCATCGTTAAAAATTTAACATTATTGTTTTTATCGTGTTACTTGCAAATATCGGAATAATAAAACGAATGAAGCACAACAATCATATAAAACAGTTTGCATGAAAAATGATAACTTTGCATTGAAATTCACTAAAAACCAAATACGATGCAACAAGTCCTGTCAAACAGAATCATAACACTGTCGGAATCGGAAACACTGGCAATGAGTAAAAAAAGTCGCGCACTGGAAAGTCAGGGAATCAATGTGATAAACCTGAGTATTGGCCAGCCAGATTTCTTTACCCCTGATTATATTAAAGAAGCAGGTAAAAAAGCGATTGACGATAATTATTCAACCTATTCTCCCGTTTCGGGATATGCTGATCTGAGAGAGTCAATATGTCGTAAACTCAAGAGAGATAATAATATAAGTTTTAAACCTTCACAAATAGTAGTATCAACAGGTGCAAAACAGTCTCTTTCAAATGTCATACTTGCACTGGTAAATCCGGGAGATGAAGTGATCGTTCCTTCGCCTTACTGGGTTTCATATAAAGAGATGATTAAGCTTGCTGAAGGAGAAGCAAAATTCATAGAAACGACGATTGAGTCACGTTTTAAGATCACCCCTGCTCAACTTGAAGCTGCGATAACCCCAAAGACAAAGATTTTTCTTTTCTCCAGTCCTTCGAATCCAACCGGAACCATATATACAAAAGAAGAATTGCGTGGTCTGGCTGATGTCTTTGCCCGTAACAAACATGTGTATATTCTTTCCGATGAAATCTATGAACTTATCAACTTCAACGGTAAACACGAAAGCATTTCTCAGTTTGAAGATGTCAGAGACAATGTCATCATCGTCAATGGAGTCTCAAAAGGCTTTGCAATGACCGGCTGGCGTTTGGGATACATAGCAGCTCCACAGTTTATTGCTGATGCCTGCGAAAAGCTACAGGGACAAGTCACTTCCGGAACCTGCAGCATAGCTCAACGTGCAGCTTTAACAGCTGTCGATGCAGATCCTGCTACAAGTGAAGACCTGAAAAGGATGAATGCAGCTTTCCTGAAACGACGTGATCTTGTCTATAAGCTACTTCAGGATGTTCCCGGTTTCAAATCATATCTTCCCGATGGCGCTTTCTATTTCTTCCCCGATATCTCCGAACTGTTTGGAAAATCAAATGGCGAGGTAACCATAACCGGAGCCACTATGTTCTGCGATTATGTTATCGACAAAATCTACGTTGCTCTTGTAGCAGGTGATGGATTTGGAAGTCCAAACTGTATCCGGATCTCTTATGCAACTTCAGAAGAAAAACTGATTGAAGCCATAAAACGAATTAAAACTTTGCTTGCAGATTTTAAATAATCTTTCAGCCAGTTACAATAACAACTCAGCATTATTATTATGCCATCAACCTATTCTGTCCCCGGACTTTTCAAGGCTTTTGAAGATTTAAAAGTGCTCATCCTTGGCGATGTTATGATTGATGCCTACCTCTTCGGAAAAGTAGAGCGGATATCTCCCGAAGCCCCTGTACCAATTATTGCAGTTAATAAACGCAAGAACCTGTTGGGTGGTGCAGCCAATGTTGCGCTGAATGTCAGGGCGCTGGGAGCGACACCATTGATGTGTTCCGTGATCGGAAATGACACTCAGGGTGGTGCGTTTTTAAAACTTCTGGGCGAATCGGGCCTGCGGCAGGATGGCATATGTAGAAGTGATGACCGGATTACAACTACCAAAGTCCGTATCGTTGGAAACAAGATGCAAATGTTGCGTATCGATGAAGAAACCGAAACAGACTTAAACCAAAAAGAGACCAAACAATACCTTGATAAAATTGAGGAGATAATTACTAGCGAGAAGGTTGACATCATTATTTTCGAGGATTATAATAAAGGAGTACTTACTCCTGAAGTCATTTCATATGTCATTGCACGGGCCAATAAGCTCAGTATTCCAACCAGTGTAGATCCAAAGAAGAAAAACTTTGATCAATATTGCGATGTGACCCTCTTTAAGCCAAATCTTAAGGAACTTCGTGAAGGGCTGAAACTCGAGGTTAACCCCGAAGACAGTGCCTCCCTCATCAATGCACTGGATCTCTTACAGCAACGGCAACATGTAAAAATAGCGATGACCACGCTTTCAGAACATGGGGTGTTTATCAGAGCTATCCAACAAGACGATACAGCAGATTGCCATCATGTTCCGGCTCATTTACGTTCTATCACCGATGTCTCGGGAGCTGGTGATACGGTTATCAGTGTTGCTTCTCTCTGTCTGGCATTGAAACAGGACAGCAAATTGATTGCTTCTCTCTCAAACCTTGCCGGAGGATTGGTTTGTGAACATATAGGAGTAGCACCGATCGACCGTGACCTGCTTATGAAAGAGTCAATGTTACTTCTGAAAGACCAGTTTAATTATTAATCAGATACATCCATCATGGCCGAAGGCAAAAAAGAACAGGTAAGATCAATGTTTAACAAGATTGCCTGGCGATATGATTTGTTGAACCATCTGCTTTCATTAAATATTGACAAGATATGGCGGCGGAAGCTGGTGAAAATGCTCTCTCTGAAACATCCTGATTCCATATTGGATGTGGCAACCGGAACAGGCGATCTGGCTATCACAGCCTCCAGACTCAATCCCCGTGAAATCATTGGGATCGACATAGCCGATGAGATGCTCCAGATTGGCCGTAACAAGGTGGCTGCAAAAGGGCTGCAAAACATGATTACTTTGCAGACTGCCGATTCAGAAAACATTCCATTCCCTGCAGAAAGATTTGATGCTACGATGGTTGCCTTCGGAGTCCGTAACTATGAAAACCTCGATCTGGGTCTGTCAGAGATGTATAGGATATTGAAAAAAAATGGCACTATTTATGTTTTGGAGTTCTCCATACCTACAAATAAAATGTTTCGCCCTTTTTACTTTTTCTATTTCAAAAATATCTTACCTTTAATCGGTAAAATGGTATCCCGTGATACGGCTGCTTATACCTATCTTCCTGACTCGGTAAGCGCCTTTCCTTCGGGTCCTGCTTTTATCGAACGACTGGAAAAGGCAGGCTTTAAGCATTGCACTATTTTATCACTGACATTTGGAATTGCTACAATTTACACTGGTGAAAAACAATCAGCATCATGAATCTAAAAAAAGCTTTTCTCCTTCTTACTATTCTGATTAATATCAGGTGTGCATATGCCCAACGAGGGTACCAAAATCTCCAGGAATACGACTATGAACCCTATCACTTTGGATTTGTTCTGGGTATCAATCAAATGGGATTTGCCATTCGGCAAAATGTTTCTGGATTAAATCAGACCTATAACTCTACCCAATTTAATAGTGCAACTGGTCAATCAGACTCTCTGACTTCTGTTGAGCCTGTCCCTACGATCGGATTTACTATTGGAATTGTTGGCAACCTGAGAATAACCGATCATTTTGATTTACGTTTTGTCCCTGCCCTATCTTTTGGAGAGAGAGAACTAAATTATAATTCATACCTGTTAAACCTGAATACACAAAGAAAAATGACCACAGAGCAGATGAGTATAAAAAGCTCCCTGCTCGAGTTCCCCCTCGATATCAAGTACAAAGGCGCCCGCATCAATAATGCGCGGCCTTATATCATAGGGGGTTTAAAGTACGTGATAGATCTTTCATCCGATGAAAAGAAGACAAACGACACCAACGGAATATTTATCACCAAACTGAAACAGTCTGATCTCTATGGAGAATTAGGAGCTGGTTTTGACCTCTATTTTGATTGGTTTAAGATGGGGATAGAGGCCAAAATGTCCTATGGCCTCCGCGATATTCTGGTGCGTGACAATTCCTCGATGTACACTACTTCTGTCAGTCGTATGGGTTCTAAAATATTTCAACTTTCATTTACATTTGAATAACCATTTAAAAGGTTCATTTCAGCAGTAAGATTATGAGGCAAATCATTGAATTACAGCTTACGCCCAAACAATCTACCGACAATGATTCTATACGAAAGCTTGCTGCCAGGATACTGAAGATTGAACCGGGAAAAATACGTCACCTCAATTATCTGAAGCGTTCTATCGATGCTCGTTCCAAAAAGATCTGGATCAGGCTGAAGACAGAAGTTTTTATCGGCGAAAACCCACCTGCCGAAGAAATCAATTTCCGAAAAGAATATCCTTTTGTTGGGAACCGTCCTCCCATAATCATAGTTGGTGCCGGTCCTGCCGGACTATTTGCAGCCTTACGACTGCTCGAAAAAGGACTTAGACCTATCATCATTGAAAGAGGGAAAGAGGTTAAATCCAGGAAGTTTGACATCGCTCAACTGAGCCGGGAACATATCGTAAACCCCGATTCAAACTATTGTTTTGGAGAGGGTGGCGCCGGGACCTATTCCGATGGTAAGCTCTATACCAGATCCACCAAACGCGGTGATGTTCAAGGTGTATTGCGCGACTTAGTAGCTCATGGCGCCAATCCTGAGATCCTCTACGAAGCCCACGCTCATATCGGTACAGATAAGCTTCCTGCTATCATTGCTGCCATCCGCAAAACCATCCTTGAGGCCGGAGGTGAATTTTACTTTAATCACCGGGTAGAAGACTTTATCATTGAAAATGGAAAGCTCAAAGGGGTTATCGCAAAAAACGGAACTCGCTTTGAAGGACTGTCTGTCCTTCTGGCAACCGGTCATTCTGCACGTGATATCTATAGGTTGCTTTACAAGAAAACAATTCTGCTTGAACAGAAACCTTTTGCCATGGGTGTCCGTATCGAACATCCCCAGGCACTGATCGACTATCTCATTTACAAACAGGAAGATCGTGGAGAATATCTCCCCGCAGCAACATATAGCGTAGTTGAACAGGTCGAAGATCGTGGAGTCTTCTCTTTCTGTATGTGCCCCGGAGGAATCATCGTTCCTTCAGCCACAGAACCCGGTCAGGTAGTGGTGAATGGGATGTCAAATTCCCAACGCAACTCTACTTTTGCCAATGCCGGTATGGTTGTTACGGTAGGTTCCGAAGATTATCTACCATTTGCTGACCATGGTCCTCTGGCAGGACTGGCTTATCAGGAATCTATAGAACACCTTGCCTTTTCTATCTCCAAAGAGACCCAGAAAGCACCCGCACAACGTATGGTCGATTTCATACAATCAAGAACATCACAAACGTTAAAAGAAACCTCATATCACCCCGGAATCGTCTCTGCGCCGCTACATGAGCTATTGCCTATAGAAATCAGTTCCCGTCTACAACAAGCCTTCCCAATTTTCGACAAGAAACTACGGGGTTACCTTACCGATGAAGCCCAATTATTGATGGTCGAATCCCGTACCTCTTCCCCTGTAAGAATTCCCAGAAATCCCGACACCCTTGAACATGTCATGATGCCAAATCTATATCCCTGTGGCGAAGGGGCAGGCTATGCAGGAGGAATTGTCTCTTCAGCATTGGATGGAATCAATTGTGCAGATCAGATCGCAGCAAGATTCATAAAAAACAAATAGGATTTCTCTTGTTCATGCTGGAAATATTTCAGATATTTACGTCATAAATAATCTGATGATGACTGATAACACAAAACAACTCTTCACGCTACTACAGGATAAATCATTACTTAAACAGGATGTTTATCATAAGACGCTCAGCGTTTTCAAAAAATTCAAAGAGATCATTCATACCATTGCTACTGAATATGCCGAACACAGTAAGCAGAATGGTACAATGATTCCCTTTCAGCTGAAAGAAAATAGTGAGTTTGAAATGGAATTGCATTTCGGTGGAGACATTCTCCTGTTTATGATGCATACCAACATTTTCGAGTTCTCTCGCGATCACGAAGTAATGAAGACACCCTATATCCGTGAAAACAAAAAAAGATCCTATTGCGGTGTTATCAATATCTATAATTTTCTTGCTGATTCTTTTAAATATAACAGGGTCAACGACCTGGGCTATCTGATCGGCAGAGTCTTTATTAACAATGAAATGCATTACTTCATCGAGGGGAAACGTGAGATCGGGTTTCTTTATCAGAATTTTGCTACTTCCATTGTTGACGAAGCTTCTGTCCGTGCTATCATCGAATCTTCCATCGGATACACCCTCAACTTCGATCTGCTCACCCCCCCATTTGATGCTGTCAAAGAGGTCACTGTTTACGACATACAAACCACCTCAGATTACATGAAGCTTCGTACCGGTAAACGACTGGGTTTCAAATTCCAGGGTGATCATGATGAGATAGTTGACTAATAAAAACGCTTTTTTACCAAAATTTCCAACGAACATATTTGCAGTTTCATTTTTTTTTCTACCTTTGCACTCGCAATCGGGGATTTAAAACCTTGTAAGCAAAATTGGCCCGTTCGTCTAGTGGCCTAGGACGTTAGGTTTTCATCCTAAAGATCAGGGGTTCGACTCCCCTACGGGCTACAGCGGTCATCCAATACCATGAATGACCTTTTTTTTTGAAATATTGAGGCCCGTTCGTCTAGTGGCCCAGGACGTTAGGTTTTCATCCTAAAGATCAGGGGTTCGACTCCCCTACGGGCTACTTGGGAAAAAAAAGAGACATATTCTGATGCTCTTTTTTTTGGTTAGGTTATTATCGGCAATGATGGTAACCTCACTTTTTAATAATCACTTTTTTTTATTAAATTGCGTACTTTTATTTGTTTTTTATTAAAAAACACTTACTTTTGCACTCCCTTAATCAAGGGAATACAAATAAAGAATAAACGAAAGCTGCAGGATAAACACAACAACAGATCATGGCTAACCATAAATCATCCATCAAGAGAATCAGGTCAAACGACAAAAAAAGATTACGTAACCGTTATTATTCAAAGACGATGCGTAATGCAGTACGTAATTTCCGTGCCATCAGTGTTAAAGAAGAAGCTGCAACTAAGCTGTCTGGTTTGATTTCATTGATCGACAAGTTGGCTAAGCGTGCTGTCATCCACAAGAACAAAGCTTCTAACCTTAAGTCGAAGTTAATGCGCAAGGTTAACAACCTGTAATCTTTGCTCTGAAAAAATATTACAAAGGCCCCAATGGGGCCTTTGTTTTTTTATCCCTTTGTAGTATATTTATATATACATTAAAACAAAGGGCATGAATGAATATTCTAACAAACTCAGCATTAAACAATGGGCCGAAGATGACCGACCCCGTGAAAAGCTACTCTCCAAGGGCAGACTGGCACTCAGTAATGCAGAATTAATTGCCATCCTGATCAACTCTGGCTCTATTGATGAATCTGCCGTAGATCTTGCCAAACGCATCCTCGCCTCCACACAAGACAGTCTCATAGAACTATCCAAATTAAGTATAACAGATCTCTGTGCTTTTAAAGGCATTGGTCCGGCACGGGCTGTTACTATAACTGCTGCACTCGAA
>Ga0224523_1001213_pt1 | contig 11372 bp, 9 predicted proteins | sample CFST50metaG_FD_182732 | JGI IMG/M metagenome (GOLD analysis project Ga0224523, IMG submission 182732) | Peat soil microbial communities from Stordalen Mire, Sweden - C.F.S.T50 | ecosystem: Environmental > Terrestrial > Soil > Wetlands > Peat | place: Sweden: Norrbotten County, Stordalen Mire...
TCAAGTCGATGGCTCGGATTGATAAACGGGACTTTAATTCATTCATTCCCCGCCACTTAATTTTTTTCTTGGAAAGCGGTATTCTAATAGTTCCTTAAACTCATCCCCGAGATTAATGGGTTCAATATAACGGATGGCTGCGTCAATGAATTGGTTTCTTTCATAATAAGAACGATCAATACCAAGTGGTTTGAAGAAATTACCCAGTTTATTATGGTTTATCTCAAGCCTTGGTAACTCCTCGGAGAGGTTCTTCATGATATCCGAGGGCTTCAGATCACCTGAAAAAATTTCCAGAGCCTGAAATAAATGACCTCGCCGCAGAGCAGCGAGGTATTCACGGGAATTATTCCTATTCGCCGCAAGCGGCGGGGAACTAACCCCTAAAGAGATTAGACATCACAAAATCAGACAGGTCAATTAGGAAATGATGGTGAATTTAAACAGGGAATGAATTTGAATAAATGGAATCAATAGATTGTGATAATAAATCCCACCCCCATTACGATAAAAGCGTAAACAGCGATAAGATTCGGTATATGGTGCATATCAGTTTTTGTTGTAAAGATAGGAAGTTAAGTCTGGTCAAGTAAATCTAAATCAAGGATTAAAACTAATCCTCATTAGAGAATCATCCTCACGTATCTGGATTTTTTCACTATTTTAGCTTTTCTGGATCGTGTCCTACACCTAAAATGAATGGATAAGACTGAGATTTTAAAGTTAAAACCTGATTTTTTGGTCCAATTAAGCTGACAATGAAATGTATCAACAGTTTCTATCAGGTTTAATTATAAGTATAATCATTATTTTCAGCCGGGGAGCCTGCGCCCAGAGCGACTCTCCTCCTGCTTACTTCGATGCCCCTGACAGCATCTGCGCCAACACGCCTTTCACCGTCTCAAATGTCTCCAGTGGAACGACGTTTTTCTGGAATTTTTGCTCGGCTAACACAAATTACTGGCCTGTCGGGAACAACTTCGGAAATGTCGACAACGCATTCAGCAAGCCCAGATTCATAACCCTTGTTGAAGACCAGGGGAATTTTTACTGCTTTATCACCAATTCCGGAAACCAGTCACTGGTAAGGTTGAATTTCGGGGCCTCACTGCTGAAACCTCCTGGCTCGGCCACTCCTGTTTTCCCTTCTGTCGTCTTGCCCAAAAGCATAAACGGGATACAGATCAATAAAGACTATATCAGTGGAACATGGGTTGGATTCATTGCCCAGAAAAACTCCCTCAGCAGGATCGTTTTCAATAACGGGCTGACCAGTATCCCGGATCTTTCATCCATTCCCTGTCCCGGGCTGGGAACGGGTTCCGGGCTGGCCATTGTAAGGGAAAACAATGAATGGATAGGATTCCTGGCTGATTCTTTAAACAGCAAGCTCTTTCGCCTGAAGTTTGATTCCTCTCTCATGAAAATCCCCATCTTTACGAATATGGGTGATTTTGATTACCAGCTTAGCGCTCCTATGGGGATAAAGGCAGTGAACAACAACGGGCAGAAATACCTTTTCATTTGCAATTCACGCGTGGATGTCAGCTCTGTAAGTGTGTTAATCTTCGGGTCGTCCTTCATGAACAATCCTACATGGATAGGGGGAGGATTTACTCCCGAATTCCACAGGCCGGTTGATATAAGCGTGTTAGGAGATTGCAATAGCATCAACGGAAACGTGACAAACCTGGCCGATTCATCCGTCGCATTGATACATATCTTATATAACCAGATGATATCAGATGGTTCTATCGGGCCGCCTGATAACGGTCATCCAAATCTGCCATACGGTATTTCAGAACTGATCCGCATTGGAGATACTATCTTTTCATTCTATGTGAACAGCGGGAATTCAACAATTTCGAGCCTCTACTTCCTTCCATTTACCACCGCAACTCCTGTTTCTTCTACAATCCGTCAGCCGGGACCGATCGTTTACAATGGGCCGGGGATCTATAATATCCTACTTCGTGTGGATGAAAGCTTGCCGGGTGAAAGCTCCTTTTGCAGACCTGTTTTCGTTTTCGATGACCCGGTAATCGATCTTGGCAGACATAAAAACATCTGCCAGGGAAAAAGCCTTGTGCTCGATCCTGTAAACACCTTTCAAACCTTTCTCTGGTCGACAGGAGAAACGACAAAGCAAATCACCGTTTCGGATTCCGGAACATACTGGCTACGGGCTGTAACAGTATATGGATGCGTATCCACCGATACTGTGCGGGTTAGTATTATTTCCTCCGTCAGCACCACTGTTGACACGACCATCTGCTACGGTGACAAGTATTTTGCAGGAGGAGCCTGGCAGACAGCTGCCGGACAGTACACCGACACTCTGACATCCACAGAAGGCTGCGACAGCGTTATGCATACAGATCTCACAGTCCGCCCGAAGATCAATGTAAACCTGGGAGCCGACACCTCATTATGCCGGGGTGACACGAAAACCCTGGATGCGACGACTTCAGTGGCCTCAGGATATCTGTGGCAGGACGGCAGCATCTCACCAAAATTCACAGTCACCGGACCCGGAACCTATTGGGTGCAGGTGACCGTGAACGGGTGTACCGGAGGAGATACGATCAATATTGAAGACTGTCCGTATGTGCTTTTTTTCCCGAATGCCTTCACCCCCGATAACGACGGCCTTAATGATGTGTTCCGGCCGGTGAGTATGAATATTACCGTTTTCCATATGGAAATTTATGACCGATGGGGTACTTTGCTATTCGCTACGGATGACCTTAAAGAAGGATGGAACGGAATCTATAAGAGCAGGACCTGCAAACCTGAGACCTATGTGTACGAAGTGACTTTTGAAACTCTTTCAAAACCCGGCCAGAAAAAGAAGGCAAAAGGAACCTTTTCGATAGTAAATTAATTTTCACTTGGTGCAATGCCACAATTCAGTCATGATAAGGGCTATCGTAAAATCAGTTAAATTATTGGGGTAGTGCATAAAACGGATCATCTGACCACCTGCCGCCGGTTTTGGTTGACCACCCTACTCTCTTCAATATCAATCGGGCGAGGTGGTCAGATTGCATCGGCGAAAACTGGTCAAGGCAAGCGTTTTTTCCAGATATAGATATAATTGAACTTTTTCATAAAAGATGCAGACATTTTTACCGTACCCTAGCTTTCAAGAGTCAGCTAGGGTGCTTGATTATAAGAGACTGGGAAAACAAAGAGTGGAAGCGATGCAGATATTGAACATCGTTTCTGGTGGAGTTCCTGATTCCAGGTGGAAAAACCATCCAGCTGTGAAGATGTGGGTAGGATACGAGAATGCCTTAAAGGCATACACGAATGCTATGATAAGGGAATGGATAGATAGGGGGTACAACAATAGCATGGTGCTCTATTATGCTGATAGGATAGAATATCCATGGTGGTTTGGGAATGAGAATTTTCACAGGTCGCATAGGTCAAGGTTGATACAAAAAAATAAAGAATTTTATCTTCCACTTTTCCCAGATGACGATGGATATAATGGTTACAAATACTTTTGGCCAGATAATGATTCACGAAAGTTTAGAGTGATATGAGATTCTGTCAAGTTCCAGATGTTTTGAAATATGTAAAACAAATGGAAAAAATTGTAACAGGAGGTTTGTTATTTAGATTTCATAGAATTGGTTATTTTTGTTGACGATAAGGTAAATGGTTAATTTGGAAGGAGATGAACAGAAAAGCCGTTGCATATTCTGCAAGCCTGATGCTATTGCTCTTTTTTCCGCTGATTGTTCAGTTGCAAAAAATCCTGCTTAATGCCAGTGAGATAGATCAAAAATTTTCACATGTATGGAAAACCAGTGAAGCGTCCAGAAAAAAATATTCCTGGGAGGTCAAGACAGTAGTCACAAGAGATGACAAGGTAATGCAGGTACTCGTCGAGGAAGTTTCCTACAAACCAAATGGAAACCAGATCCGAAAAGTAATCAGCAATCAGGAGGCTCCACTTCCCTCGACTGTTATTATCCGACAGATAGCTGAGAATCAAAAGTCTAAAATTATTGCTTTTATGAATGACCTCCGTATTTTCCTTGAAAAATATGCTCTTGAAGATGACAGCACAAGACATTCTTTTTTTTCGAAGGCAAACATCACTGCCCCTGATGCAAGAGGACAATTATTGGTTTCGGGGTCCAGTATTCTCACAAAAGGAGACAAACTGAAATGGTGGATTGATACTCGATCCTATACCATAACATATGCGACTATTTCAACGACTTTTAAAGGCATAAATGCTGAATTTTCAGCTACCTACTATCTATTGCCAGGTTTGAATTATATGTCCCAGGCGAAGATCCTGGTTCCTTCAAAAAATATGGTCATTAAGTTGCAATTTTACGATTTCATAAAGCGTTGATGATTTTTAAGTTCTTGGAATATAATAATCCTCGCCAGTATACAGATCATGAGGTGTAATATAGATGTAAACTTCCACTAATCTCATTGATGAATTGTTTGTCCCGTATTAATAAAAAGAACAATATCAATGTGTTATAATATTTGGAAAGTATGCAAATAGTTGCAACTTTGAGCAGTCTGGGGAGCAAGAAATGAGGCCGTCCCAAAAGGGCGGTTTCTTCTTTTTTATATATACCCTCAAGGCCGGGCGGGTCTCGTCACTGCAACGCAGCTACGCCTGGCACAATTTCCCTTCGTTCGATGGCACCAGCCAAGGCTGCTTATACGGCGACTGGTATATTTTTTATTCCAATAAACGATTAGACAACAAGGAAGAGGTTGCCTGTACTTTTGGGACGGGATCTTTTTTCTCACACCTTCAAAGTCAAGGAAATAGTTTTGGTAAAGTAAGGGATATAAAAATATTTTTTTTGCAATTGTATTTTTTTGTTAAATTTGTATACAACTTTTTATTTTTTTATTAATTTTACCAGACATTGCCTATTATAACAACTTTAAATTCCCAAAAATCTTTTCCCATGAGCACCAGGAAGTTGAAATCCGCAGGACCGGTAAAAGAAAAAACACCTACAAAAACACCTATAAGTCAGCTTCCCATAATGGGCATGGGCTTCGACCGCAAGCAGGCGGAACAAGAATTAATAATTGCCAACAAAGAGCTTGCCTTTCAAAACGAAGAGAAAGAAAAACGGGCAGCAGAACTAATAATTGCCAACAAAGAGCTTGCCTTTCAAAACAAAGAGAAAGAAAAGCGGGCAGCAGAACTAATAATTGCCAACAAAGAGCTTGCCTTTCAAAACAAAGAGAAAGAAAAACGGGCAGCAGAGCTAATAATTGCCAACAAAGAATTGGAACAATTCGCCTATATTGCTTCGCATGATTTGCAGGAACCGTTACGCATGATTTCAAGTTATACTCGATTACTCGAAAGAAGATATAAAGATAAATTAGATCAGGATGCAAATGACTTCATTCAGTATGCTGTAGACGGTGCAAACCGCATGCAGAAACTAATTAACGATCTGCTTGATTATTCAAGAACAACTTCTCAGGGGAAAGATTTTGTAAAAATTGATATATCACAGATACTTGGACAGACCATTTCGAACCTGCAGCTACTTATAATTGAAAATAACGCTTTAATTACAAACGACGATCTTCCCGAGTTGAAAGTGGATGAATCACAGATTATACAGGTTTTTCAAAATCTGATTGAGAATGCTATAAAATTCAAAAAGAAATCTGAAATGCCCAAAATACATATTTCCTGTAAAAAGAAAAAAGATTTTTACGAATTTGCGGTCAGGGATAATGGTATTGGAATTGATATGCAATTTCACGACAGGGTATTCATTATTTTTCAACGCTTACATTCAAAAGAAGAATATCCCGGCACAGGCATAGGACTATCCATCTGTAAACGTATCATCGAAAGGCATGGAGGTAAAATATGGTTTGAATCAAAGGAAAACGAAGGAACAACTTTTTATTTTACTTTAAAAAAGTAAAGGCATTATGAACCGGTAATTATTGGATTCAGATAGTAAATAAATATAAATCACAAATCTTTAGCAATCTAAATAATCACCATGAAAAATTTTAAAATCATTGACATTCTTTTGGTCGAAGACAATTCCGGCGATGCCCGGCTTGCAAAAGAAGCATTAAAAGAAAGTAAAATAAAAAACCAGCTTTATATTGTAAATGATGGTATGGCGGCAATTGATTTTCTATTTAAAAAAAATGATTATAAGGATGCTCCCAGGCCTGACCTGATCATTCTTGATCTTAACTTACCGAAAAAGGATGGCTGTGAAGTTCTTGCAGAAGTAAAAGCAGATGAAGACCTGAAAAGAATACCTGTTGTTGTATTGACCATTTCAAAAGCAGAAGAAGATATTCTGAAAACCTACAATCTGCATGCAAACTGTTATATCACGAAACCCCTGAACTTCGATAAATTTATAGAAGTGATTAAATCCATTGAAGATTTTTGGCTTACTGTAGTGGAGCTCCCTACTAAAAATTATTAAAAAAAATGAGAACCATCTCCCTTCTTTTAATCGAGGACAATCCTCCAGATGCAAGGTTAATCAGGGAAATGCTGAAGGATATAAGTCTCTTTAAATCCAATCTTATTTCAGTGTTAACATTAAAAGAAGGTTGTGAACAAATTCAAAAAAACAACTTTGATATTATTTTGCTCGACCTTAACCTACCTGACAGTATAGGGCGGCAAACATTTCAAAAAGTAATTGATTGCAGCAAAGAAACGCCTATTATACTCATTACTGGCATTAAAGACAAAGAGTTGCCATTAAAGCTTATTATGGAAGGTGCGCAGGATTATATCACTAAACAAAGTTTGAATTCCGATCTTCTTGAAAAATCTATTCTTTATTCAATAGAAAGGCAAGCACTTTTAAGAAATATCAAATTACAAAATGTGCAAATCGACAGAATTGAAAAAGAACGAATACTTATAGCAAAATTACCTTCCCAGAACCCTGGGCCTATATTGCGTGTTGCCGAAAATGGAAAGCTGCTTTACATCAACGAAGCCGGCATAAAACTATTACCTGATTGGCAATTAATAATAAATGAAATCATTCCTCCCAGGATTAAGGATATTATAGATCCTATCTTTATTAAAGGAACAAATATTGAATTTGAACTGGGTTATCACGAATTTATCTATTCATTCTACGCCGTTCCATTTATTGAAGAGGGTTACATTAATCTTTACGGATGAGACATCACCGAGCGCAAACAGTCAGAGGAGGATTTGAGGGCGAGCGAAAAAAGGTTTAATGATATCATAACCAATCTGGATGAAGGATTTTATAGTTGCACGATGGATGGGATGTTACTGGAACATAATACTTCTTTTAAGAAGATTCAAGGCATTGATTCTAACCATGATTTAAAAGAAGTCAGAATTACCGATTTCTGGCAAAATCCTCAGCAAAGGTTGGAATATATAGACAAATTGATGGACAAGGGATACATCAGGAATTATCTTGTAGATGCCAAGACAATGAGTGGTGAAAAGACCGTCGTGATGGTTAATTCTCATTTGATTAAAGACGAGAATGGCAAAGTCATTAGAATTGAAGGGACTCTCACAGATTTCACCGAGCGAATGCAGATGGTGGAGGCATTAAGGGAGAGCGAGGAACACTATAGGAAAGCACAGGAGGTTGGTCATTTTGGTAGTTGGGAATATGATATAAAAAATGATGCCTTCTGGGGTTCTGATGAAGCGAAAAAAATGTATCGCTTTAATTTAGAAACTGCTGTTTTCACAGCCGAAGAAGTTATGAAATGCGTTATTGATAGAGATAGGGTTAACCAAGCACTTATTGACCTTATTGAAAAAAACAAGCCCTATAATATTACATTTGATATTATTCCGTTCAACTCCTCCGAAAAGAGAGCAATAAGCTCAATTGCTGAATTAGTCAGAGATGAGAATGGTAATCCAATAAAAGTAACAGGTATAATGCATGACATCACCGAACGCAAGCAGGCAGAGGAAGAACTTATAGCAGCCAAAGCACACGCCGAAGAAAGCGACCGGTTAAAATCAGCTTTTCTTGCCAATATGAGCCATGAGATCCGAACACCCATGAACGGCATTCTGGGTTTTGCCGAACTGCTCAAAGAGCCGAAGTTAACAGGCGAGGAGCAGCAAGAGTATATCAGCATCATCGAGAAAAGCGGCCATCGTATGCTCAATATTATTAACGATATAGTTAATATCTCAAAAGTAGAGTCGGGACAAATGGAAATTTCTATTTCAGAGACGAATGTAAATGAGCAAATCGAATTCATATATGCCTTCTTTAAACCAGAGATTGAGCTAAAAGGAATTCAGCTTTTCTTTAAAAATTCGTTGCCGGCAAAAGAAGCCATCATTAAAACAGACCGCGAGAAAATCTATGCCATTCTTACCAACCTTGTTAAAAATGCCATTAAATTTACCCATGCAGGCTCTATTGAAATTGGATGTGAAAAAAAGGGTAAATACCTTGAATTTTTTGTGAAAGATACAGGTGCGGGCATTGGCCAGGAACAAAAGGAAATCATTTTTAGAAGGTTCAGGCAAGGCAGTGAATTGCTTACCAGAAATTATGAAGGAGCAGGATTGGGATTATCCATTGCGAAAGCTTATGTGGAAATGCTTGACGGCAAAATTTGGTTAGAAAGCGAGCCTGGAAAAGGTTCAATATTTTATTTCACAATTCCTTGCAATGCTGAACAGAAAGAAAAAAATGTCATTAAAGATACTATTTCGGCTGATGAAGAAGAGAATCAAATTAAAAATCTGAAAATATTAATTGCCGAAGACGACGAAACATCGGTAATGCTAATTGATATGGTAGTCAATATATTTTGTAAAGAAATAATAACAGTAAGAACTGGTGTTGAAGCTGTTGAAGCTTGCCACAATAACCCTGATATTGATTTAATTCTGATGGATATTAAAATGCCCGAAATGAATGGATATGAAGCTACCCGTCAAATCCGGCAATTCAACAAAGACGTGATTATTATTGCACAAACAGCCTTTGGATTAGCTGGCGACAGAGAAACGGCAATAGGTGCAGGATGCAATGATTATATTCCAAAACCTTTCAATAAAGCCTCATTGACGGTACTATTGAAAAAGCATCTTAAAAAATGAAAAGATAGACAATTTTAACACTAAACATCATGGAGCCTGAAGGGAGACCTAATATTCTTGTAGTTGATGATGTGGATTATAATATTGCCTATATCGAAGGAATCATCAAACATTTGGAAGTAAATATAATTAAGGCAGGTTCCGGGAAGGAAGCTTTAATGAAGATTATTGATAAAAAATTGGCACTTGCTTTAATTGATATACATATGCCTGAGATGGATGGGATAGAACTGGCAACCATTATCCATGATGATAAAACCCGGGATATCGTACCAATAATATTTGTCACTGCCTATCATCACGACGAGCTTTCATTGGAAAAATGCTATGATTCCGGGATTATTGATTTTATTCTTAAACCCTTTAGAAAAAACATTCTTCTTAGTAAAATAAAAATATTTTTAGAATTAGACAGACAAAAACAAAAAATTCTTGATTCAGGAAACATGTATCGGTTGCTCCTGAATGCGTCGCCTGAAGGTATTATCATCATGGACATTGAAGGCAGGATTAAGGAAATATCAAACATTACATCCGGAATTTTTGGAATCTCTGAAAAGCAAGAGTTTATCGGAAAAAACATTATGGACTTGTTCCCCAATGATGAACATGAAAGAATCCAGGAGGTAATCAAAAAAACCTTAAACGATGGTCTCGCCCAAAATGAAGAATTCGTTTTACATAAAGCAAATCAGACAGAATTTATGAGCGAAATCAGCCTGACTTTAATACGCGATAATGATGGGAGGCCAAGCGCTCTTATGGCCATAATTCGTGATATTTCGCAACGAAAAAAAATGGAACAGCAATTGATTCATAACGAACGAATGGCAGGTTTAGGAGAGATGGCTGCCGGTATTGCCCATGAGATCAATCAACCTTTAAATATCATGTCTTTAAGTTTTGAAAACATACTTTATGAGCTCAGTCTGAAAAAAAAGATCGATGAAGCCTCTCTTCATAACCGGTCTGAAAAAATTTTTGAAAGCCTTCTCAGGATTGAGAAAATCATTGATCATATCCGGGATTTTTCAAGAGAACAACAGGATTATATACTTACTTTATTTGATGTTAATGAAAGTATTATCAATGCAGAGTCGGTGGTTGCAGAGCAATTCAGACTGAAAAACATCGAATTGGTTAACATCCTGAATGAAAAAAATTCAAAAGTTGTTGGAAACACCTATAAATTTGAACAGGTAATTTTGAATTTACTGTTGAACGCCAAAGATGCCCTGGAGGAAAAAGAGGCAATTTCTGATCAGGAGTTTCATAAGATAATTAAAATCAAAACTTCGGAAGATGAGCATAATATTTTTATTGAAATAGTAGACAATGGAGTTGGAATTAAACCCGATGAATTGCACAAAATTATGCTTCCATTCTATTCGACTAAAGAGCCCGGAAAAGGAACCGGTCTTGGTCTTTCAATTTCATTTGGTATTATCAAAGAAATGAATGGGAACATTGAAGTGACCAGTGTCTTTTCTTCAGGGACAAAAACGCGCATCATATTACCTATTGAAAATGCAAGCCATTCACAAGATTGAATCGTATTCCTAAAAACCATAGCGTAAACACAATATGGTAACATTCTTCGAATCAAATGAAAATAAAAGTCTTTTATCCAAGGCCCGGCTGAATGTCCTGATTCTTGATGATGAACGTTATTTCACGGAAGAGCTTGCTGCTTTTTTAAAAAATATCGGTTTTGAAGTCTTCCAGGCCAACACGGGCAATGAGGGATTAACTACTTTAAAAAACCAGGAAATTGATTTATTGATCCTCGACGTAAAATTGCCGGGGGTAAATGGATTAGATATCTTAAGGGATGTAAAAGTGATTTATCCAGACCTTGAAGTTATCATTGTTTCTGCCCATGGCGACATGACAGATGTGATAAAAGCAATACGCCTGGGTGCTCTTGATTACCTTCGAAAACCTTTCAGACAAATCGACATACAGTTAGCCATTGAGCGTACTCAAAAATTTCTTTATCTCCAGCAGCGATATAAGCAAATGGAAGAAAAGAATTCCTTGATTTCTAAAAGTCTGGAGGAAAGTATTGATCGGCAATTTATTGGAGTAAGCCCTCAGATTTTAAACGTTCTGGACCTGGCTATTACAGCAGCCAAATATCCTGATACCAATGTGCTAATTACGGGCGAAAGTGGAACCGGAAAAGAAAATATTGCACGGATTATACATTATTCAAGCAGCAGGAAGGATCATTTCTTAACGATGGTAA
>Ga0224523_1001215_pt1 | contig 11333 bp, 15 predicted proteins | sample CFST50metaG_FD_182732 | JGI IMG/M metagenome (GOLD analysis project Ga0224523, IMG submission 182732) | Peat soil microbial communities from Stordalen Mire, Sweden - C.F.S.T50 | ecosystem: Environmental > Terrestrial > Soil > Wetlands > Peat | place: Sweden: Norrbotten County, Stordalen Mire...
AGTAGTTCATCAGAATTCTTCTATTTCATTAGAGTTAATTCTTTCATTTCTTAAGTCATTAATTATCTCATCGGCGCTTCTACTATCAACCCATGCGCCATAGCATGATGAGAAATCATAATTATCGCTGGTTTTGGGTTCGATTGAAGAAGTAAGTTTTATAATAAGGTTCTTCTTAGCCTCGATATCCCAGTTTTTTAGAAATCTGAAATATTTATCAAATGTTCTTTCTGAGATTGCAATGTTCATTATTTTATTTTTTTTCAAAATTACAAAAATTCTAATCCTTTTTTATGAAAAAAATGTTCCGCCTTTTTGAGGGGTGGAACATTTTTCGAAACTTATTCCCTAATGGCACTCATCGGGAGACTAGCGCCAAGATGGGATATTATGGGAAATATTTATAAAATGTGTTTCGGTGTCCAAACCGTACAAAACAAACTTTGTTTTTTTTTATTATTACCCCGATTCTATAATCTCCAAAAACCTTGATACGATATTGGTTTTTGTACTTCCTGAGTTTTTTTAAGTTGTTGATTTTGGCAATAGATTCAGATTTTTCAATACCAGTCATCACATCAAACACTGCCTGTAAAAGGTTATGATTTGTATAAACCGAGATATCTCTATAAAATGTGCCTTTAGCAATTAACTCCATGTTTCCGGAAATGTTCGTAAATTTTTTCAACTGGTACATCTTCGCTTTGCAAACCTTCATTTATCCATTTTGCAATGGCCAGTTCTTCTCTTTCTTCTTCTGTTAATACACGTGACTTTAATTTGTTTTTTTTGAATAATGATAAAAAGAAATCTTCTTTTGTTTCAGGAATATTTACAATAATTGTTTTCATAATATTTATAAGCGTTTAATGTCGTTTTAAATTCCCCAATTTTTTTACAAAGTTACATAATTTTCAACCTTTTTCAATAAAAAATATTCCACCTTTTTGAAGGTTGGAATATTTTTTTGAGGAATCTTTTTTATGCAGTCAAGAGACTTTATTTGTATTGTACTGTATTGTAAATTCAACCCGGCGCGGTTTTCAGACTTTGGTTACAGGGAGATTCAAGTTTCCTCTTGTAAACCGGATAAAATTCTTACATTCAAGTCTTCTGCCGATAGCTATCGGCATCAATCGGCTGTTGGCACAATTGCAGACTGTTGACTGTTGACTGCCGACTTTTGTTATTGCGACTTTCTATGCCGTTTAAAGTATAATTTCCGGTTTCAAAATCCTGTCTTCTTTTCTTCTAAAGTACCCGGCCATTTATCAAAATAAATTTCAAGCACGTAATTCTCTGTGAGGATATAATACGCTTCGGGTATCAGCGTTTTACCTTTAAAAGTATTTGTTTCGGTGGTTTCATACAGATCGTTCAAATGATACTTTTCCTGCTTTTGAAGGCAATTGAAATAAATTTCAAAAGGATATTTCTGAAAACTATTTATCATTGCGCCTTTTTCTCTGAATAACATGGTGGCGGTCACTCCGCCATGAAGAGCAAGTATGATTTTATTACCGGCAATATTTAGCGACTGATTCGACTGACATGCTATTTTCAGGGCAAGAAGGGCCGATGTGTCGGCCTTTGATAGATGAATGGTTCTTTTGACAAAACATGAATTCGAGTTTTCTTCAGGCGCCGCGATTTTTCCTGAAATATCGGGAATAGTTTGGCCCAGCAGGGTATATACTTTCTCTCTCCAGTTTTCAGGAATTATATTTTGTGAGCGTACCAAATCAGTTAGCCCTGTTATGATCTTTTCCTTTGCAATATCAGTAATTTCGGCTTCATAACTGTCGGCCGAAAAAACAATTTCTATTCCCCACTGTTTTTTCAAGTCATCATACTTGTTCTGTTTTTCTTCATAAGTTCCTGTTTTTTTCCTGGCAAGAATTTGCTGCTGCAGAACACGGTACAAAAAAACCAAAGCTTTATATTCGTTTTCAAAACGTGAAGGGCTTGTATCTTTAATCTCCTGTAACTTCAGCCGGTTTGCGGCTATCTGATCTTCTATATTTTTCTTTTCCGATTCGATATCGCTTATTTTTTCATATAATGTTTTAAGTTTTACATGAAACTTTTCAATCTCCCTTTGATAGAAATCAATACTGTTTGGGAGCATTTGAATCTGTGCAGTTTTGGAACTTTTGAGTTTATTAAGTTCCAGCAACTGTACATCGGGTGAATCATCAGCAGGAGGTATGATTTTTTCAATTTCTTTATTAATTTCTTCCAGTTCCGATTCTAATTTTTCTTTTTGTGTCGGAAATTCTTCAAGGTGTTTCTGATAGTAATTAAGGTCCCCTTCCTGTTTTTTTACCTGTTTTTGCAATTTTATCAGATCGGGCGACAATAAATATAATTTATTGTTTAATTCCGTATAAGCCTTTTGCAGGTTGAAACATAAATTACCTGAACAAGTTTTGAGAAATTCCGCAAAAAGATAATTCCCGATTTGGTCAACAGATGGAATATTGGCTAGTTTAACAAAACTTTGCTTAAGATAATTAAGCCGTGGGTCGGTGTACACATCATCAAGTGTAAGCTGACCAAGCTGATCCTGGATTGATGATTTTATTTCGGAGTTTGTCATGATGATATAGGGTTTTATATTTTATCCTACATAAATAGCGGTAACTGGTTGGAAAATGGTAGTTTTTTCAATGGCTGCAATTTTATTATGCATTGTTTTATTTCTTTTTTTCATTACAAAAACAGGCAGTGGCAACATGCCTTAATTCTCCTTTTGGGTTAATGTAAAAAGAAACCGATAAAGTTCCTTTAGTCTTTTTACACTTATAATCAACTTCAATAAGATACACATACCCTTTAAAATTTCTCAGAACTTTTTCGAAATCCGATTTTGAAAGATGGATCGAGTCACATTTAAGCTCCATGTTTGTCAAATCCTCGTCTAATCCTTCGTCTAACAAATAGTCATTAAATTTTAGTCTTTTAAATTTAAAGCGCTTATGTATGTCCAGCGAATCAGCATTTCGTTTTATCCATTCTTTTGCTTTATTTCTTGCAGTCTTACGCACGTTTCGGTCAGGATGTGAATAGAATTTTTCAAACTTAAATGCATTGTCTTGTCCGAATACTGATTGAATGGTAAATATTAAGAGAATAATTATTAGACTATAATATTTCATTCTGATTAAATTATGCATAACGATTGGCTTGCTGCTTTTCAGCAATATCTACTTTACTCCTCCAAAAGCTCTTATTTTTTCATCACTTTTGGATTTATTCATTTTCAATCATTTATTATTATTACCCTACAATAAAGGATTACAAACGACAATAAGCGGTTATTAAACGTTTTTTACCGGATAATTATTTCCACTTGTAAAATTACTCATATTTATTTTATCTAAAAAAAATTTGTGAGATTTATTTTCATCGGCGGTAAAAACTTTATTTACTAATCATTTTTATAAATGCATGTCCCGATTTTCGGAATAGGTCAAACTTTTTAGTTTGGGCATATCCCAACTTTCGGAATAGGTCAAACTTTTTAGATTGGGCATATCCCAACTTTCGGAATAGGCCAAACTTTTTAGTTTGGGCATATCCCAACTTTCGGAATAGGCCAAACTTTTTAGATTGGGCATATCCCAACTTTCGGAATAGGCCAAACTTTTTAGTTTGGGCATATCCCAACTTTCGGAATAGGCCAAACTTTTTAGTTTGGGCATATCCTAACTTTCGGAATAGGCCAAACTTTTTAGTTTGGGCATATCCCAACTTTCGGAATAGGCCAAACTTTTTAGATTGGGCATATGTCAAGTATGATATTACCCCAAGAAAAGTTTCAAGGGCATAAAAAATAATTGCTTTTTTATTTTAAAGTTTTAATTCATTTTAGAAATCTGCCCGGAACCAAAAACCAAACCAGTCAATACTAAAAAAAACAACTTCATGTGGCGTCCTTTTTATACTCTGGAAATTAGTCAGAGTGCGACTTCAATTCGCGCCCTGACTAAGCAACCCATGCTGACTGAGATTTGACAACTTTTTAAAAGTTGTCAAATCTTGCAAAATCGTTCCATTGCCTGACGGAAAAAAGGAAATAGAAATTAGTCAGGGTGCGAACTTAAAGTCGCGCCCCGACAACCATAACCAGGCCCACCAAACGCCCTCACCTTTTAAATTTTACCATTTCGATCAATAATCATTGTAAATATGTTTAGAAAAAGTACCTTTGCACCGCTAAAATTCCTTATAAATTAACAGAGAGAGAGATGAAAAAGATTCAAATGGTAGATCTTAAAAGCCAGTATGGGAAGATCAAGGAAGAAATTGACAATGCAATTTTAAATGTTATTGATTCAACGGCCTTTATCAATGGGCCTGAAGTAAAGAATTTCCAGTGCGATCTGGAAAAATACCTGGGTGTGAAACATGTGATACCCTGTGCCAACGGCACCGACGCATTGCAGGTTTCGATGATGGCGCTGGGCCTCAAACCTGGTGACGAGGTGATTGCACCTTCGTTCACGTTTGTGGCAACAGCCGAAGTTATTGCACTGCTTGGGTTAACACCGGTTCTTGTGGATGTTGATGCCGACACTTTCAACATTGACCCTAAAGCAATAGAAAGAGCCATTACACCAAAAACCAAAGCAATTATCCCTGTTCACCTTTTCGGACAATGTGCCGACATGGATGCCATCATGGACATTGCTACAAAACACAATTTATTTGTTATTGAAGACACCTGCCAGGCAATTGGCGCCGATTTCATTATGGTTGACGGCACAAAGAAAAAGGCCGGAACGATAGGGCACATTGGTTGCACATCGTTTTTCCCTTCTAAAAATCTTGGTTGCTATGGTGATGGCGGTGCAATTTTCACAAATGATGATGCTTTGGCCGAAAAAATGAGGATCATTGTAAACCATGGCATGGCCGTGCGTTATTACCATGATTCCATTGGCGTAAATTCAAGGCTCGACAGCATACAGGCTGCAATTCTAAAGGTAAAACTTAAAAGATTGGATGAATATGCAGCAGCAAGAAATAAAGCAGCAAGCTATTATGACAATGCTTTCAAGGGAAACACAAAACTTAAAACACCTGTTCGTTATGATAAATCAACGCATGTGTTTCATCAGTACACGCTTGTAACACATGGTTTCGACAGGAACAAGCTGATAGAACATTTACAGGAAAAAGGCATCCCTGCAATGATTTATTATCCGGTACCTATGCATTTGCAAAAGGCTTATCTTGATCCGCGTTATAAAAAAGGTGATTTCCCGGCAACAGAGGCTTTATCTGATTCAGTAATGTCTTTACCTATGCACACTGAACTTGACGAAGAACAATTGAAACATATAACAACATCAATACTTGAATTTATAAAATAAAGAGGTCATTTACTTTGCGTCATTTATAGTCATTTGCTTCCCGACCTTCCCGACTTTCAGTACGGGACAGGTTGGTACGGGACAGGTCACGTCATTTTAATGACCATGAATGGCTATAAATTGTTATTTGTTAAACATAAATTAGTCAGTACAATGGAAAAAGATTATTTCGCGCATGAAACTGCTGTGATCGATGATGGCTGCAGAATTGGTAAAGGCACTAAAATATGGCATTTTACACACATCATGTCAAACTGTATCATAGGCGAGCATTGCAACATTGGACAGAATGTGGTTGTTTCTCCCGAAGTGATCCTTGGCAAAAATGTGAAAATACAGAACAATGTTTCCATTTATACAGGTGTTGTATGCGAGGATGATGTTTTTCTTGGTCCTTCCATGGTGTTTACAAATATTATCAACCCGCGCAGCGCTGTCATCCGCAAGGAGCAATATGCAAAAACACTGGTAAAAAAGGGTGCTTCCATCGGAGCCAACGCAACAATTGTTTGCGGGCATGACATTGGAGAATACGCGTTCATAGGTGCCGGAGCTGTTGTTACCAAAACTGTTCCTGCCTATGCGCTTGTTGTTGGGAACCCTGCAAAACAAACAGGCTGGATGAGCGAATACGGACACAGGTTAAAATTCGATGAGCATGGCATTGCCGTGTGCCCTGAGAGCAAAGAACAATATCAGTTGAAAAATAATAAAGTTACGAAATTGATTTAGGATTTACGATGTACGATTTACGATTTACGATTTGCGATTTGCGATGTACGATTTGAAAGATTTAAATTGATTTTTAAATTATAAAAAATGGATAAGACAGAAAAAATAAATTTCGCTCTTATTGGTGCTGCAGGTTATATTGCCCCACGACATATGAAGGCAATAAAGGATACCAACAATATTTTGGTAGCGGCACTTGACAAGAACGACAGCGTGGGGGTTATGGATAATTATTTCCCCAATGCTGATTTTTTTCTTGAAACCGAGCGCTTCGACAGGCATCTTGACAAATTACGCAGACAAGGCGAAAAGAAGATTGAATATGTTACAATCTGTTCGCCCAATTACCTGCACGATTCGCACATACGCCTTGCCCTCCGTAGTGATGCTAATGTGATCTGTGAAAAGCCCCTTGTCCTGAATCCATGGAACATTGACACGTTGGGAATAATTGAAAAAGAAACCGGAAGGAAGATTAATACCATTCTTCAACTACGACTTCATAATTCAATTAAAGACTTAAAAACAATGATTGACAATGGACCTAAAGATAAAATATATGATGTTGACCTCTCGTATATCACCAGCCGTGGAAACTGGTATTATATGTCATGGAAAGGCGACACAAGCAAGTCGGGAGGCATTGCAACCAACATTGGCATTCATTTTTTTGATATGCTTATCTGGATATTTGGCGAAGTTCAAAACAATATTGTTCATTACTATTCTGAGAACAAAGCCGGGGGCTTCCTGCAATTAAAAAATGCAAGAGTTCGTTGGTTTCTCAGTATTGACAGCGAGGATCTACCAGACAAGGCTAAACAAACCAACCAGAGAACTTATCGTTCCATTCAGGTCGATGGTAATGAAATTGAATTTAGTGAAGGCTTTGCTGATTTACATACTTTAAGCTACAAAGAAATCCTCAACGGCAATGGTTTCGGACTGGAAGTCTCTTATCCGACCATAAACACTGTCTATGACATAAGGCATGCAACACCAACAGGTTTGACTGGAGATTATCATCCAATGTTAAAGAATTTGAATACAAAAAAATGACATTTTCTTTGCATCATTTTATGAAAAGAGGAAATGACTATACTATTTGATTTTAATAAACAATGAATAAATAAAGAGATTTGTGAGATGGGAATTTATAATGAATTATTAAGAAAAGAAACCAAACTATCCGTTATTGGTTTGGGTTACGTCGGGCTACCAATAGCGCTTGAATTTGCAAAGAAAATTAAAGTTGTAGGGTTCGACATCAAGGAAGATCGTGTTGAAATGATGAAAAACAAGATCGACCCCAGCGAGGAATTACAATCATCAGCATTCGATGGATGTGATATTGAATTTTCCGCAAACATTGAAAGTTTAAGGTCCGCGACATTTCATATTGTTGCTGTCCCCACTCCTATTGATGACCACAACCTGCCTGACCTGAAACCACTGCTGAGCGCCACACGTACTGTTGGAAAAGTTCTGAAAAAAGGTGACTATGTGGTTTACGAATCCACGGTCTATCCGGGCTGTACAGAAGAAGATTGCATTCCTATTCTGGAAGAATTGTCGGGACTGAAATTTGTAACTGATTTTAAAGTAGGTTTCTCACCTGAAAGAATTAATCCCGGTGATAAGGAACATACTATTACAACAATCACAAAAGTAGTTTCAGGCTGTGATGATGAATCCCTTGAAGTGGTTGCAAAAGTTTACGAACTGGTTGTAAAAGCCGGCGTTCATAAGGCTTCTTCAATCAAGGTTGCTGAATCGGCTAAAATCATCGAAAACACCCAGCGTGATGTGAATATTGCTCTGATGAATGAACTTTCCATGATCTTTAACAGGATGGGAATTAACACATACGAAGTGCTGGAAGCAGCAGGAACTAAATGGAATTTTCTGAAATTCTATCCCGGACTGGTTGGCGGACATTGCATCGGCGTGGATCCGTATTACCTCACTTATAAAGCCAAGGAATTCCGCTATCATCCGCAGATCATCAATTCAGGGCGTTTTGTAAATGACACCATGGGATTTTATGTGGCAAAACAAACTGTGAAAAAGATTATTGCTGCCGGCAAGAATGTCTTAAGTTCAAGAGTGCTTGTGATGGGCGCTACTTTCAAGGAAGATGTAAGTGATATCAGAAACTCAAGGGTTGCTGATATTATCAGTGAACTTAAAACCTACGGCATCAATGTTGAGGTGGTCGATCCTTACGCTTCATCCAAAGATTTGAAGCATGAATATGGTTTCGAACTTGTTGAAAAACCATCAGGAAAATATGACGCAGTAATAATTGCCGTTAACCATAAACCTTACCTGAATCTGGATGAGGCATATTTTGATTCTATAACTTCAGCAAATGCGGTGATTGTAGATGTTAAAGGAATTTACAGAAACAAAATAAAAGGACTTACTTACTGGAGTCTTTAGTATAAATTATCTTTCAGTAAAACATGATGAAAATATTAATTACAGGAGGTACGGGATATATAGGTTCACACACAGTTGTGGAGTTACAAAAGAAAGGTTATCAGGTTGTAATCATTGACAATCTTTCTAACTCCACAATAGACGTGCTTTATTCTATTCAGAAAATAACCGGTGTGCTTCCCGAATTTCATCAGTTTGATCTTTGTGACGAAGAGCTTACAAAAGATTTTTTCTCAAAGAATAATGATATAGAAGGAGTAATACATTTTGCTGCATTTAAAGCTGTCGGGGAGTCGGTTGAGAAACCTATGAAATACTATAAAAATAATTTGGGATCTCTTATCAACCTGATGAAATACATGAATGAAGCGCAGACAAAAAACCTTGTATTTTCATCCTCATGCACTGTTTACGGACAGCCCGACGTGCTGCCTGTGGATGAAGAAGCACCTTTTAAAAAAGCCTTTTCACCCTACGGTCATACAAAGCAAATTTGTGAAGAAATCATTGAGCAAACCGGTAAAATATTCGGATTTAATTCAATTGCCCTGAGATATTTTAATCCTATCGGGGCACATGAAAGTGCGCTTATTGGTGAATTGCCATTGGGTGTTCCGAATAATCTTATTCCTTTTATCACACAAACAGCTATTGGAAAACGCGATCACCTCAATGTGTTCGGCAATGATTATAACACTCCCGATGGCACATGCATCAGGGATTATATTCATGTTGTTGACATTGCACTTGCCCATATTATTGCCATTGAAAGGATGCTTAATAAAAAATCAAAATCCGATTTTGAAATTTTCAATCTCGGCACCGGCAATGGATTCAGCGTACTGGAGGTGATAAAAGCATTTGAAAAAGTTTCGGGAACAAAACTCAATTATCAACTTGTTGACAGAAGGCCCGGAGATATTGAAAAGGTTTGGGCCGACACCAAATATGCCAATGATGAATTGGGATGGAAAGCTGTAAGGGGAATTGATGAAATGATGCTCTCAGCCTGGAACTGGGAGAAAGAGTTGAAGAAAAGGTAAAAGGGTAATTAGTATTCAGTAATCGGTATTCGGTAAAAGGTAAGCAATGGCAGGAGGCAGTGGCGGGAGGCAGCAGCAGTTGGAAGAACCTGTAATCAGTTTAAAAATCGTAAATCGTACATAAAAATAATTCTATGAAAACTATTCTAGTCACAGGAGGTGCTGGTTTTATTGGATCGCATGTCATAAGGTTATTTATAAAAAATCATCCTGAATACAAGATCATCAATCTGGATAAACTAACTTATGCCGGAAACCTCGCTAACCTTAAAGATATTGAAAAATCAGCCAATTATGAATTTGTTAAAGGCGATATCGTAGACGGAGATTTTATCAATAGTTTATTTAATAAATACAGGTTTGACGGAGTAATTCATCTCGCTGCAGAGTCTCATGTTGACCGTTCTATTGTAAGTCCTATGGATTTCATCATGACCAATATTGTTGGAACAGTAAACCTTTTAAATGCTGCCAAAACAATATGGAAAGAAAATTCCGAAGGCAAAAGGTTTTATCATATTTCTACAGATGAGGTTTACGGCTCGTTGGGAGAAGAAGGTTTTTTCACTGAAGAAACAGCTTATGATCCTCGCAGCCCTTATTCTGCTTCAAAAGCAAGTTCCGATCATATTGTAAGAGCTTATTTCCATACTTATAAACTTCCTGTTGTTGTCAGTAACTGCTCAAATAATTATGGCGCTAATCAGTTTCCGGAAAAACTGTTACCATTGTGCATCAACAATATCAAGACCGGCAAACCACTTCCTGTGTATGGAAAAGGTGAAAATATCAGGGATTGGCTATGGGTGGAGGATCATGCAAAAGCTATTGATTTAATATTCCATAAAGGGAAAATAGGAGAAACATACAATATTGGCGGCAATAATGAATGGAAAAACATTGATCTGGTACGCAGCCTTTGCCGGATAATGGATAAAAAACTCGGGAGAATTGCAGGAGAATCAGAAAAATTAATTACTTTCGTAACTGACAGAGCCGGACATGATTTGCGTTATGCTATAGATTCGTCCAAACTGCAAAAAGAATTGGGATGGAGTCCTTCTTTGCAATTTGAGGAAGGCCTGGAAAAAACTGTTGATTGGTATCTTAATAACGAAGAATGGCTGGATAATGTGACATCTGGGGCCTATCAGCGGTATTACGAAGAACAGTATAGCAAAAGATAGTAGGCAGTCAGCAGTCGGCAGTCGGCAGTAACTATAAACAAGTAACAAATTCAGCCCCTATGGGAATTTTTGGTAATCTTTTTCAGTCAGATAAATTAAAGCAGCCAGTTGACTTGTCTTCTATTGCGGTAGATATGCATTCGCATCTTATTCCAGGTATAGATGATGGCTCAAAAAGCATGGAAGATTCTGTGGAATTGGCAAAAGCGCTTTATAATCTTGGCTATAAAAAAGTAATCACCACTCCGCATATCATAACTGAATATTTCAAAAACACACCGGAGATTATTCATGCAGGACTGGAAAAATTAAGAACAGCTTTGGCTGAAGCAAATGTTCCATTAAAAGTAGAGGCTGCTGCGGAATACATGTATGATGACACATTAAAAAACAAATTCAGAGCCGGAGAATTGTTGTCTTTTAGCAAGAGATATGTTTTAATTGAACTTTCAGCTTTTGTTCCTCCTGTAAATTTTTTCCAGTTAATATTTGATATGAAAATTGAAGGTTATAGGCCAATACTAGCCCATCCCGAGAGATATTCATACTGG
>Ga0224523_1001216_pt1 | contig 11323 bp, 8 predicted proteins | sample CFST50metaG_FD_182732 | JGI IMG/M metagenome (GOLD analysis project Ga0224523, IMG submission 182732) | Peat soil microbial communities from Stordalen Mire, Sweden - C.F.S.T50 | ecosystem: Environmental > Terrestrial > Soil > Wetlands > Peat | place: Sweden: Norrbotten County, Stordalen Mire...
GGAAAGGGAGCTCCTGTTCTCCAAAGAGGTTCTCCAGATCATTACAAAAATAAGCAGCCTCTTCTTTATCAGAGAGGATGACTACCATTACCTGTCCCAAAGTTTTGAATAGGGAACCCACAAAAATGGAACGTGCCGATCCTGTCATTCCCTTCAGTGATAACCGGGCTGATTTTTCTTTTAATAATATTTCGGCCACTTCTTTGGTAACGGCCTGCTGGCTATAAAGCTGAACTAATTCTTCTGCAGTCAAATGCTTGCATATTTTAGATTCTACAAAGGTAAGAAGAAAGAAAAGAATTGTACAGAACTAGTTTTAATTTCATTTCCCCGAAAATTATCTCATACTTTGTAAAAAGGCTACCTTTGCAAAAAAAATCAATTCGGCAATGAGAGTATTCAAATTTGGAGGAGCCTCTGTTAAAAACGCTGCTGCTGTTCGCAATGTGGCTGAGATTCTGAAACAATATCCTGATGGCAATCTGGTCATGGTTTTATCGGCCATGGGAAAGACTACCAATGGTCTGGAAAAAGTACTTAAATCCTATTTTTTTGATGATGGTAAAATCAATATTCATCTCAACGAAATCAAAGCATATCATTTCACCCTCACCGAAGAGTTATTTCCACACAAAGACCATCCTGTCTATTCAGCTCTCCATGTTTTATTTGCCTCATTAGAATCATATCTCAGCAAGCCACACAATAATAATTTCGATTTTGAATATGATCAGATTGTCAGCTATGGAGAGATGTTTTCTACCTGCATCATGCATCATTATTTAACTGAGGCAGGAATTCCAAACACGCTGTTTGACGTACGTCAACTGATTAAAACTGACAATACCTACAGGGAGGGAAAAATTGATTGGGTCACTACACAGCGGCAAATAAAAGAAAATATTGGCTCTCTATTCAATAAAAATAGTCAACAACTTGCTTTGACACAGGGTTTTATTGGTAGCACTTCTGATGGACTCACCACAACACTGGGTCGTGAAGGATCAGACTTTACAGCTGCTATTCTTGCCTATTCACTTGATGCCACTGAAATGGTTATTTGGAAAGATGTTTCAGGATTACTGAATGCAGATCCAAAGTATTTTGACAATCCCATTAAGATCGATGCCATTTCATTTCGTGAAGCCATAGAACTCTCTTATTATGGTGCAACCATCATCCACCCCAAAACCATTAAGCCACTACAAAACAAACATATTATGCTCCGAATTAAATCCTTTATTGATCCTACAGCCAAGGGTACCATCATTAATGAAGATTTCTCTGACGATAATTTAATCCCTTCTTTTATATTCAAAGTTGATCAGATACTGATTTCCATTCTTTCTAAAGATTTTAGCTTTATCGCCGAAAGAAACCTTGAACATATATTCGGTATTTTTGCTGCTTATGGATTGAGGATCCATATGATGCAGAACTCAGCGATCAGCTTCTCTGTTTGTGTTGACAATGACCCGATCAAAATACCCCACGTGATGGAAGAGCTCAAAAAAGACTATCGGATCAGGTATAATGAAAATGTTGAACTGGTCACCATTCGCCATTACGATAAGTCTACTATTGATCGTGTTTTGATCAATAAAAAAGTCTTCATGGAGCAAAGGAGTCGCGTTACACTTCAGATGGTGATTAGAGATATGGAACCTGTTGACTGAAACACATCTATTGTTTAATTTTTCTCCTCATAATTGCAACATGTAAAATATTTTTAAAAGAACAATACCATGACCAATAACGATATAATCAAAAAACTACGCGTTGCATTGCATTACCGGGATGAAGATATCATTCATATTCTTTCGCTCGTTGATTTTCAAATCACTAAGAGTGAGCTGAGTGCCATTTTCCGGAAAGAGGATCATCCAAACTATAAGGAATGTGGTGATCAGTTATTGCGGAATTTCCTCAATGGGTTAATCATTCATATGAGAGGTGCTGCAGAAGATAAATCTATAAAGAAATGAACGGAACCAACAGAGCTGATATCACACCCGGAATTGAAGTTGAAATTGTTTTAAAACAAGATCAACGAAGCGGGAAATTAACACAAGGAACGGTACAAAATATCTTGACCAGTTCGGGTTATCATCCACATGGAATTAAAGTCAGATTGACTGATGGACAAGTGGGGAGGGTAAAAAATATACTTTAAAATATTTTCTGCTCAAGTCTTCTAAATAGTCTTATCATACTGAAAAATATTAAAAATGTGTTTTTCAGCAGGGATGAGTTTTAGCGCAAGTGTGGTTATCCTTATAATCGGCATAAAAACAAACATAAAAGCATAGACTTTTCCCCAACATATATTTGCTTTAATCCCTCTGTTCTTTTCGTTTCAACAATTTGTCGAAGGGCTTTTATGGTTAGTTTTGACTAATCCTGAATATGATTACTGGCGACCATTGTTAACCCATTTATATCTCTCCTTTGCATGGATAATCTAGCCAGCATTTTTCCCCTTTGCCATGTGACTTCTGGAAAAAAAAAGTGTTCAAAGAAGAATATATTTGTTGTTTTCAATAATTGGGGTTTTTGTTGCTGTAAGTTTTATTCACATCTTGCTATTTCATCATGCTTCAGCTATCATTAATGCATTTCATATTGACTATACCTTTGATTATATCCCATCCCATCCCTGGCTCTTTACTGGGCTCTATCTAATTGCTACCATTGTTTCTTTGCTGATTTCCAGCTTCAAAAAAATGTGGTTGTTCGGAATAGTGAATTTAGCATCCTATCTTTTTACAAAGATATTCTTTCATGGTCATGTCGTATCAATCTGGTGCTTTTTTGGAGCTATCTCAAGTATAATTGTGCTATTGATTATTTTGGAATTAAATGTTTCGACAGAAAAGAAAAACGTTTTAGTCACAAAATCAATTTGAAATCAAAGTTGATTAAATACGACAAAAGCACATTAATATTTTCAAAATTAAACTTACAAATAAAATAGTTTGGCAATATTTAACTATTGACTTTACCTCTTAATTGTTGTAAATTTATAGGGGAGTTAGAAAATCGATTTTAGGTTTTTTTTTAACGTTCTTTTGACTTTTTTTTATTTATGTCCTAAAAACTTAAAGAGATGTACACAAATGTGATTTTTCAATCGAAGACAAATGCTACAAAACTTAGAGTTTTTGTAGAAAAAGACGAATTAAAATTCAATGATCAGGGTTATGCTTCGATCGCCCTTTTACCTGGACAACAATATCATTTATATTGTTTTGCAAATGGGAAGCCGGGTTCAAGTTATGAGTTATCGATATTAGAGCCTAAAGGCATCCCGCTTCATATTTACAAAACTTTTGATAGTTCGAATGAAGATAAAATAAAACAGGCTTTCACCCTTTCGGTAAAGGAAGAAGAATACTCAGTGTCTTTTTATTAACTCCGATTTTTAATACGCTGTCACTAATTCAAATTAGGAATGATTTCATCCAACTCCTTTAAAAAAGTTGAGATTGCTTTACCGTTTAATTTAGGATATTTCTCTGGTCCTCCAATGACCATTTTAACCAGATTTCGTTCGAAGAAGTTCATTTTATCGGTCAAACATTCCCCACCCATAAGGCCGGTATAGAAAGCATGTTGGCGCAACACAGCAGGAAATGCATTATTAAACTGCTGAGTTGCTTTGTCACCTGTTTCCATACAGCATAAAAACAAGCCAACCTTCTTGGTCAATAAAGTTTCTGCATTGCTGATGCAAAAATGTTTAACGCTGTGCTGAACCTTTCCGGCATGAATGGAACCCCCAATAATAACAAAATCAAATTTACTAATATCGGGGCTCTTATTATTTCTAAGATTGAAGATTTCATAGTTATAATGAATGAGATGCTCCGAAATAATTTTAACTACTTTTTCAGTGGTCCCATGCTTTGACATAAAAACAATTGCCATTTTCATTTTCATCCAATATTTTACAAACTGAATTATTATTCTTTATAAACCCGAATCTAAATATCATTGTTGCCCTGTAAAGTTTATACCATTAACCCGGGCAATTTTTCAAAGTGTTCTCACGACAAAAGTAACCATATTGGGTTAGTTTTTGAGGATCCACCTTTTTTTGTTTCATTTTTCCTACAATCACCAATTATATAAGTATCAAGGGTGGCTTTAAATAATTTCTATCGCGTATCATTACCTCATTCCTACAACCGTGAAAGTTTCGGGATTGTAAATTCAGGACAGCCCTATTTTGTTTATCATTAACCCATATGAATTAAGAACAATCCAACTCATTTTGCCGTACCTTTGCAAAAAAATTAGGAATCATGCGTGATAGATATGATTTTTTGGTCATTGGCTCCGGAATTGCCGGTTTAAGCTATGCCTTAAAGGTGGCTCCTTATGGAAAAGTATGTCTGGTTTGTAAAGATAAAGCGGAGAATACTGCGACAAAATATGCTCAGGGAGGGATAGCAACGGTGATGTATACGCCCGATACGTATGAAAAACATGTGAGCGATACCTTAATAGCCGGAGACGGATTGTGCGATGAAAAAATAGTCCGCATTACCATATCAGAATCAACAGATCGAGTAAAAGATCTGATTAATTGGGGAGTAGATTTCGATAAAACCGAGACAGGAAAATATGACCTTCACAAGGAAGGTGGTCATTCCGAATTTCGTATCCTCCATCATAAAGATCAGACGGGTCTGGAAATAGAGCGTACACTGTTAAGACAAATCAATACCCATCCAAATATAAAAGTCCTCGAAAACTATTTTGCAGTGGATCTCATTACTCAGCATCACCTTGGAATAGAGGTCAACAGAAGGACTCCCAATATATGCTGTTATGGCGCTTATGTTTTGGATTGTGCGACAAATGAAATCCACACCATCCTTGCCAAGACAACGCTTTTAGCGACGGGCGGTGCAGGAAATGTTTATGCGGCTACTACCAGTCCCTCCATTGCAACCGGCGATGGCTTAGCTATGGTATATCGTGCAAAAGGAACAGTTGAAGGTATGGAATTCATTCAATTTCATCCTACTTCGCTCTATAACCCTTCGGAGCATCCCTCATTTCTCATCTCAGAAGCGGTGCGTGGATTTGGAGGCATTCTAAAAAACCAAAAGGGCGAAGAGTTCATGCAGAAATATGACGATCGTTTATCATTAGCGCCACGTGATATAACAGCCCGGGCTATTGATAATGAGATGAAAATAAGTGGAGATGATTTTGTCTATCTCGACTGTCGTCACTTGAACAAAGAAGATCTGATCTACCACTTCCCCACTATTTTCGCCCACTGCTTAAGTGCCGGGATAGATATCCGCAAAGACATGATCCCGGTAGTACCTGCAGCACATTATACCTGTGGGGGTATCAAAGTCGATGAATATGGTCGCAGTTCAATCGATAATCTTTATGCAAGCGGAGAATGTTCATCTACCGGACTTCATGGCGCTAACAGGCTTGCTTCCAATTCTTTGCTTGAAGCGCTGGTGTTCTCGCACCGTGCTGCTAATGATGCAATCAATAAACTGAAAAGCATTGATTTATGCGAGGAAATACCCGATTGGGATGCCGAAGGAATGGTACTGAACGAAGAGATGATCCTGATTACACAAAGCTTGAAAGAACTACAATCGATCATGTCGAACTATGTGGGCATTGTTCGTTCTAACCTGCGACTGCAAAGAGCATTTGATCGCAGTGAATTGCTTTACAGTGAAACAGAAGCATTGTTCGATAAAAGTATTCTTTCTGTAAAGCTCTGTGAACTTCGCAACCTTATCAATGTTTCTTATATCATTATCATGCATGCCATTGAACGGAAGGAGAGCCGGGGGCTTCATTACTCTCTGGATTATCCACGTCCTATCGGTAACATAAAATAAATTAACATCATTAAATCCATATCTTATTATGGCTCTGGTAAAAACGGTAAATGGAAAGACTCCTCATTTTGGAGAAGATTGTTTTTTGGCAGACAATGCCACAGTTGTCGGCGATGTAATAATGGGTGACAAATGTAGTATTTGGTTCAATGCAGTTGTCCGTGGCGATGTCCATTCCATTAGGATGGGGAATAAAGTTAACATTCAGGATGGTGTTATCGTTCATTGCACCTATCAAAAATGGCCAGTATCGATTGGTAACAATGTTTCTATTGCGCATAATGCTATCATTCATGGCTGTACAATTCATGATAATGTCCTGGTTGGAATGGGGGCAATAATTATGGATGGTGCAGTTATAAACAGCAATTCCATGATTGCAGCCGGGGCTTTAGTGCTTGAAGGTACTATTGTAGAAGCAGGTTGTCTCTATGCTGGAGTACCTTCGCGAAAAATAAAAGAACTTGATCCGGAGTTTTTTGAAGGTCAGGTACTTAGAATTGCTAATGCATATCCAATGTACGCATCGTGGTATAAGACAGAGGATTAAAACTACTTTAGGAAAGATTTAGAATGATAAAAAAATTATTAGAGCCGATAAAATAGTTTTACTATAATTTAATGTCGTTCTTTTCTTATTTTTACCTCCAAATTACACACCTACTTTAATTGATCGATTTTGATTACTGGCGCAAGATATTCATTCCATGCTATTAGAGAACTATTCATAGTATCTCTGCTTTTGTTTTTTTGCAGTTTATCAGCGTATAATCAAAACAATAATTATTCTTTCGATCACTTGACCGTAGAAGAGGGTCTGTCGCAAAGTACAGTTTTGGCAATCACTCAGGATACAAAAGGATTTATCTGGATCGCAACTCGTGACGGTTTAAATCGTTATGATTCACACAATATAAAAGTTTATAGAAATAACTTTGATGACCCATCTAGTATAACCAGTAATGCTGTTAGTTCTTTGTTAATTGACTGTAAAGGACAGCTTTGGATTGGTACTGATAAAGGAATATGTATATATAATCCTGATAAGGATAACTTTATGCATATTGTAAATGTTTCAGGGAAGTTTTCTTCCTTATCAAATAACGATATTTTTGCGATTTATGAAGATAGAGATAAAAATATTTGGGTGGGAACCAGAAATGGATTGAACCTTCTGGTTGGAGGAGATACTTCTAAAATTATCAGAATTTATCACAATCCTAAAATCAAGGGATCACTGGCCGACAGTTACGCAAGAACCATATTTCAGGACAAGAAAGGAGATATCTGGGTCGGTACGATTAAAGGACTTTCACAATTTAAAGCTAAAAGACAAAACGAGTATACCATCACAAATTATTTGTATGCTGAAAATAACCCTAATACTATAAGTGATAATTGGATTAACTCAATAGGAGAAGTTGATAATGAAACACTATGGATTGGTACTGAAAAAGGGGGATTGAATATATTTGACCGAAAAAATAATATTTTCTATTCAAGCAGGAATAAAGCAAAGAATCCACAATACCAATCTATTATATCTAAAGTAGGTCAACAAATCAGAATAATCAAGAAAGATAATAATGGTCAATATTGGATTGGTGCTATAGGTGGGCTATATGTTTATGACCCATTGAACAGACAGATACATGAATATTATACCAATTCCGATAACCCTTCATCATTGAGTGATAATTCTATCAGATCTATTTTTATTGATAGGGACGGGTCTTATTGGATTGGCACTTATTACGGAGGAGTAAATATTTTTAATCAAATGTCAAAACAGTTTGATCATTTCAAACAACCAGGCAAAAATTCCCCTTTATTATTTAAAATAGCCAGTGCTCTTTATGAGGATTTTGAACACAATTTGTGGTTTTGTATCGAAGGTGAAGGTATTATCCATTGGAATCCACAAAAAAACACATATGAAACATATAAGCATAAAGCCGAAGACCCGACTTCAATAAGCAATGATAATGTGAAATGCATTTATCCTGATGGCCATGAAGGATTGTGGATAGGAACATTTAACGGGTTAAATTATTTTTCATTCAAGACAAAAAAATTTACCCAATATCATGCTGAAGCAGGAAATCCAAATTCAATACCTTCCGGTAGAGTATATGATATCAAGTCTGATGTAGAAGGTGTTTTTTGGATTGCTACCAATGGAGGAGGGCTTTACAGTTACAATAAACTGACAAAAAAAATTGAAACCTTTCATGTTAGTGAAAAAAATATAAATACTTTATATTCTGATTATCTCACTTGCTTGAGCTTTGATTCCAGAGGCAGATTATGGATCGGTTCTTCGACCGGATTGAATATAAAATATCCAAATGGTAGAATAACACAGTTTAAGGCAACTTCCAACAGTAAGGAAACCGTTGATGGCAAGTTTGTTCTTTTTGTTTATGAAGATCATCTTAAACGGATATGGGCTGGAACCCGGGGTGGTGGTTTGTTTTTATTCAATGAGAAATCATCTGATTTTCAAAACTTCACGACAGAAAATGGATTACCGGGAAATAATATCTTTGGAATGCTTGAAGATGAACATGGCTTTTTATGGTTAAGTACTGAAAACGGTATTTCAAAGTTTGACCCCGGGAAAAACAAATTCTTGAATTACAACAAGAATGATGGAGTAATCTGTAAGGAGTTCAATTATAACTCATACTTGAAAGATCATTCCGGAAATATGTATTTTGGAGGTTACAATGGTATAGTTATTTTTGATCCCGACAATATCAGAACCAATACCGCAGTCCCCACTATGGTATTCACTAAATTAAAATTATTCAATAACAGTTCGAAAACAGAACCAAAGAATCGATTGTCAGAACAAAGCATCACTACGGCGAAGTCTGTTACCATAAAATCTTTTCAAAATGTCTTTACGATTGAATTTTCACTTTTAAATTTCATCAATCCCGAGAAGAATCAATACGAATATAAGCTTGAAGGGTTTGAAGAAAACTGGAAAAAAGCAAGTACTCCTGAAGCAACATATATGAACCTGGCGCCGGGAAAATATACTTTTCTTGTCAAAGGATGCAATAACGACGGGATCTGGAACGAAACACCAATTGCTATTACAATCAGGGTGCTTCCCCCGCTTTGGAAAACATGGTGGGCATATATCATCTATATCTTGATTTTATTCTTTATATCAGCATTCTTTGTTAGGTTTACTCGTGTTAGATTGAAATTGGAACAGGAACTCTATCTGGAACATTTAGAAAATACAAAACAAAATGAATTGCATCAGTCAAAGTTGCGATTCTTTACGAACATATCCCATGAAATCAGAACACCTTTAACATTAATAATTAGTCCTCTTGAAAATTTGATTGCTAATTGGGAAGGAGAGGTTGAAATAAAGAAACGACTTCTTTCGATCAATAATAACGCCAGAAGATTGCTAAGACTGATCAATCAGTTACTCGATTTCCGAAAACAGGAAACTGGCAACATTCACCTTAAGGTCACTGAAGCCAATATTGTAAAGTTTACTGATGAAATCATTCAGTCTTTTAAGGAATATGCCATTCTGAAAAAGATTGAACTTTACTTTCATTCTGCTAACTCTGAGATAAATGCATATTTTGACAGATCAGAATTGGAAAAAGTTTTTTATAACCTTTTGACTAACGCCTTTAAATTCGTTCCTGAAAAAGATGGGAGAGTTGATGTTTGGATTAAGTCCGATAATAAGTGGGTTACTTTCATTATTGAAGACAATGGTAAAGGAATTTCGAGGGAGCATCTGGATAAAATATTCGATCGTTTCTATCAGGTAGAGAACACAGGAATGGAGGATTTTGGCTTTGGAATCGGGTTATCCCTTGCAAAAGGAATCATCGAACTTCATCATGGGGAAATATCGGTTCAAAGTACTGAATCTACTGCAACTTCAAATGGCAAAACTGTGTTTACAGTAAAAATACCACTTGGTCAGGAACATTTTAATAAACAAGAAATTAGCAATGATATTCAGACAGCAGATCAAATTGAATCGTATGTTGATCTTGATCCAACAGAAAATGTAAGACATGCCTCATTTCATACATTAAATCCCCTGGAAACAAATAAGTACACTCTGCTTATTGTTGATGACAACATAGAAATAAGGGATTTTCTTACTGAACGGTTAAAGAGAAATTATTCAATTCTTGAAGCCGAAGATGGTGAACAGGCATGGAATATTGCTGTGAAGGATGTTCCGGATTTAATTATCAGTGATGTGGTTATGCCAAAACTGGATGGCATTACGCTTACAAACAGACTCAAAAATGATGAACGGACTAGTCACATTCCAGTAATCCTGTTAACAGCCAGAAATGAACTTTCCAATCAGTTGGAAGGATTGGAAACAGAGGCCGATTCATTCCTCACCAAGCCTTTTAATATCAATGTTCTGGAATTAAAAATCAGGAATATTCTCAGATCTTACAATAAATTAAAGGCCAGATATAGCAGGATTGTGACCCTGGAACCTGTGAATACTGAGATAACAGGACCTGAAGAAAAGTTTCTGCAACGGTTAATGTTGGTGATTGAAAAACACATTGCAGACACTGAATTTAATGTAGCAAAACTTGTTGATGAAATTGGAATGAGCCGTCCGGTACTCTTCAGGAAGTTAAAAGCCCTTACAGATATGTCTATTATTGATCTGATCAGAACGACCAGACTGAAGAAAGCTGCATCATTACTGAAACAAAAAAAGATGACTATCGCCGAGGTTAGCTATGCAGTTGGGTTCACAGACTCAAAATATTTCAGCAAAGCGTTCCGTCAACAATATGGCAAAACCCCTTCTGAATACATGGCAGAGGCTTAAGACTACCATGCTGTTTTTCAATGATTTTTGGTTTTTCAGTCATGAACACTGTCCAAATAATCCACCTTTTCTTTACAAATATTCCACCTCAAGAACTCTTTGTCGTCTAAATAGAGCGATTTGTCGTCCCTTTCTATATAGTTTAATGTATAGTTTTACGTTCGAACTAAAGCAATAATGAACGTGAAATTTGAAAGACTTAAAGCATTTAAAAAAGATAAGGTGAAACAGAGAATCAAATTTCTGTTTACTGCAGAAATCATTGCTTTATTCCTTTTTATTCTTTTAACCTGCATTTTCTTACATATATTATAGTATTCACCAATTAAAAAGCTATGAAAAAAAAGTACACTTAATCATCCTCATTTTCTAATCAAGTTTATTGCAGATTGTAATTGAAAGCACCATCCTGCAAAACTTCATTACACAGTTTCCAAACAGTTTTTATCGCAATTTTTATTCTTTACATTTTTAAAAATTTATCAATTTAACTAATTCAAAAAATGACAAAAAAGGTACCAAAATCTATCAATTCCACAAGGAGAATTATTCTTGGATTGATTTTGCTTTTTTCTTGCAGCATGAC
>Ga0224523_1001220_pt1 | contig 11286 bp, 11 predicted proteins | sample CFST50metaG_FD_182732 | JGI IMG/M metagenome (GOLD analysis project Ga0224523, IMG submission 182732) | Peat soil microbial communities from Stordalen Mire, Sweden - C.F.S.T50 | ecosystem: Environmental > Terrestrial > Soil > Wetlands > Peat | place: Sweden: Norrbotten County, Stordalen Mire...
TATCTACCAAACGTAGCACTTAAAATTATTGAGACTTTTTTCAAATTTTTCGACGAACACGGCTGCTTTTCAACAAAGCAGTCCCTTTTGTTAAAGGGACTGCAAATGTAAGAAGGTTTTTTGGAATTCCAAATACCTAAATGAAAATTATTAATGTTTTTTTTCTTTACTTAATCTTTTAACTTTTCTTTATATTTAACTAGTTGCTTTCGTAACGCTTCTAACGCTGTATCAGTTGCTTCTTCGAAGGTCTTGCATTGTTTTTTTGCAAATAAATCATTTCCTCTGATTTCTAATCTGATTTCTGCAATTTTGTTGTCCGGAGTATCCGTGTTGAGTACTTTTAGTATTACTTCGCTGCTAACAATTCCATCGAAGAGAACTGTTAATTTCTCAACCTTGTCGGTAATAAAGCTTTCAAGTTTTTTGTCTGCTCTGAAATGCACCGCATTAATGTTGATCTTCATAGTGACCTCCTTTTTTAGGCTTTTGGATGTGCCTGTTTATAAATTAATTTTAACCGGTCAATCGTATTATGCGTATAGACCTGAGTTGCTGCCAGACTAGAGTGACCGAGTATTTCTTTGATAGCATTTAAATCAGCCCCGTTATCCAGCATGTGAGTTGCAAAAGTATGTCTAAGAACGTGAGGACTACGTTTCTGCCTGCTCGAAACCAATCCCAGGTATTTTCTTACAATCCGGTTAACCAGGCGGGGGCATATTGGCTCCCCATCCTTAGTAACAAATATAAAGTTGTTTTGGTTAGCAACCACTAAAAATTTTCTATAATCTTTAATAAATAACGTTAAAAGTTCAACAATATGTGGACCCAACGGAATATATCTTTCTTTGTTTCTCTTACCCAGTACTTTCAGAATCATACGATCTGAGTCCAGACTATCCAGCGTGAGCGATCTTAGTTCAGCCTGGCGGATGCCGGTGGCATAGAAAAGTTCGAGAATCGTCCTATCGCGATGACCCTCAGGAGTATCTTCGAATTCCACCTGTGTGAAAAGAAATTCTGTTTTTGACTTGTCCAGGAATTCCGGTAGTCTTTTTGACGCTTTTGGGTTGATAATTTTGGAAAGAGGGTTCGATTTTATCACTCCTTCTCTGATCAGGAAGCGATAAAATGACTTAAGGGTAGATAGCTTTCTGTTAATACTTCGGTTAGAGATGTTCTCCTGACTAAGCTGTACTATCCAGCTGCGGATCATTTGATAGTCGGCTTCCACCAGGTCGAAGATCTCGTAGGTAGTGGAGAGGTATTCTGTAAATTGGGTCAGATCGCTCGTGTAAGCTGAAACGGTATGATCCGAGTAACGCTTTTCGTCGCGAATATACTGGATGAATTGTGTCGTCATACAATAGAAAAAGGAAGAAAAATTTACCCCTTTTTGAATGCTAAAGATAGTTTAAAATCTTTAAGCAGGTAAAATTTTCTTCCCTTAAACAAGTAAAGTTGCCTCTACCCGATTACTTTTCCTCATTAATTTGAAGCTGTTGAATATAGATAGCCTTTAAATGAGCTTCGCGATTTTTTACAGATGGCTTAGTGAATTTTTGACGTTCTCTCAATTCTTTAACCACACCGGTTTTTTCAAATTTCCGCTTGAGTTTCTTTAAAGATCTGTCGATACTTTCACCTTCTTTAACAGGAACAATAATCATAATAATACACTCTCTTTCTTTAAATAAATTAATAAATGAATTTGGCTGGCAAAAGTACAAAATATATTTATCATAACAACTCTTTTTTATAAAAGTTAATCCCTGCTTATTAAAAATGTGGAATTTTAACCCAATGATCATGAATTGCTTGAAAGGAAGGGACGGAATCAGAGGTAAAGACATAGGTAGGCAGTGTCAGTATCTGCTTTTACCTTGAATTTTACACCCTTTTCTACCATGAAAGATTCATAAGGTTTAAAGAGGCTCCATTCGGTTTCTCCGGGAAGCTGAACGTTCAATAACCCCGAAGTGATAGTCATCACTTCAATGGTTGACGTTCCGAATTCATATTCTCCTTTGGACATCACTCCGATAGTTGCAGGACCATCTGCAGTCTGGAAAGTCAATGACTTAACATTTCCTTCAAAATATTCGTTGGTTTTAAACATTTTATGTGTATATTTATAGTTTGAAAAGTAATTATTAAAAACATTGATCGGTTTGAAATTAGAATTTTAAACGTTCTTCATTATCTGAATCTGTGTATTCATTGGCCTGATAAATTTAGTCTTTCTTGCAATAGAATATTCCTTGAAATCTCCCTTACTATTGTAGGTTGAAGGATACTTAATGGATACTCTAAGAATATCCATTAAATATACTTCAAGTATTCCTGAATTATTTTTCAATAATCCCTGACAGAGTCCTTTTCTCATCATCATCGGGGAGGTGTTAAAGCTGTTTAAAGGTTTGTCTTCAAAAAATCAGTCATGCGGTTGTATAAATGCATTGTTGTATTGCCGCCACGGATGTTGTGATTGCGGTTGGTGTAAAGTTGCATCTCGAATTGTTTATTGGCTTGCACCAGCTTTTCGGTAAACTCGTAGGTGTTTTGCGTATGGACATTATCGTCGGCAGTGCCGTGACAAATCAGAAAATGGCCCTGCAGGTTGTCTGCAAAATAGAGGGGTGAGTTGTCATCATATCCTTTAGCATTTTCAGCCGGTGTCCGCATGTAACGCTCGGTATAGACGTTGTCATAGAAACGCCAGTTGGTAACCGGTGCTACTGCTATCCCAGCCTTGAAGATCCCATTGCCTTTAACCATGCAGGAGCATGAGATAAATCCACCATAGCTCCATCCCCAGATGCCTATGCGGTCTTTGTCCACATAGGGTAGGCCTCCCAGATAACGTGCCCCTTCGATCTGATCTATGGTCTCGTATTTTCCCAGTTGCAGATAAGTCATTTTTCTGAACTCTTCGCCACGGGCGCCGGTACCTCTAGGGTCTACACAGGCCACAATATATCCCTGTTGAGCCATGTATTCATTCCAACCCATCGACCAGCTGTCGACTACCTGTTGGGAATTGGGACCACTGTATTGAACCATCAGTACCGGATATTTTTTGGCAGGATTGAAATCAGCCGGACGGATCATCCAACCATTCAGCATTACATTCTGAGGAGTTGTAAAGGTGAAAAACTCTTTTTCATTATACTTATATGTAGCCAGCTTTTCAATCAGTGCGCTATTGTCCTCCAGTGTCCTGATCAATTTTCCATTTGCATCGTTCAGAGTAACCTGTCGTGGAGTGGTGGCACTTGAATAGTTATTGATAAAATAATTAAAGCTGGTCGAAAATGTCGGACTGTTCGTTCCCGGTTCAGGGGTCAGTTTCATCTTTTTCTTTCCATCCAAAGTAATGCTATATACCTCTCTTCTGAGCGGACTGGTTTCTGCTGCGACATAAAAGAATCGTTTGGTGGCGGCATCGTATCCCATGAAGTCGATGACATCCCAGTTGCCTGAGGTGACCTGACGGACCAGTTTACCTTCCATGTCATAGAGATAGATGTGATTCCATCCGTCGCGTTCGCTGGTCAGGCAGAAATGTTTCTGATCAGAAAGAAATTGTATAGCTTCATATTGTTGTTCATCTATATAATACTTGTTTTCTTCAGAATAGATCGTTTTCGACTGTCCCGTAGAAGGATTGGCAAAAAGCATATCCAGTTTGTTCTGATGGCGGTTAAGACGCATGATGGCCAGCTTCGAAGGATCCTGTGTGAAGTAAATCCTGGGGATATACATATCGGTTTCGGTGCCGATATCCATGATGCGGGTTTTGCCGGTAACCAGTTCATACGAAAGCACACTCACTACCGAATTGGGTTCACCTGCTTTGGGATATTTAAAAGAGTATACCGAGGGGTAGATTTTGTTTTCTTCACGTGTGGGAGCCGCACCGGCAAACATGGTCATGCTGTAGAGCGGCACTTTCGTTTCGTCGAACCGCATAAACGCGATGAACTTACTGTCGGGAGACCATTCAAAAGCCCTTGCAAACGAAAATTCCTCTTCATAAACCCAGTCGGGAGCACCGTTGATGGTGAAGTTGAATTTACCATCCGAAGTGATCTGTATCTCTTTTTCTGATGCCAGCTCTTTGATGTAAAGATTATTTTTGCGGACAAAGGCAACCTTTGAACCATCTGGAGAGAAAGTGGCCAGTTGTTGTTTGCCATTTTCAGACAAGCGTTTCAGCGATTTTGTTTCCAAATCATAAACCCAGTATTCAGCCACGTAAGATCTGCGGTATATAGGTTCAATTGTCGTTGTAATCAATAACTTACGTTCATTGTTGCTAAACTGATATTCTCCGATAGATTTGATTCCCGATTGTGGAAAATCTTTTAAGTTGAACAATGTCTCCAGAGTCTCTCCTGTTGAATAGAGATGTTTTACAATCTGGTTGTCGTTAGACTCGATTGTAGTATAATGTATACCATCGTTCATGCTCTGCATACCATTGACACCAGCTTGCCTGAAGGTGGGCTTACTGAAAATATCTTCCAGAGTAAACGTTTTCGTTCCGTTTTGAGCAGACAAGAAGCCCACTTGAAAAGTCAAGGCAATCAGGAGTATAAGAAAGAATTTCATAATGATGAGTATTGAGTGAGTTGATTGTTGCAAATTTAGTTTTAATTTTCTTACATTTGCCGACCGAAAGGGGATGTTAGCTCAGTTGGTTTAGAGCATCGCCTTGACAGGGCGGGGGTCACTGGTTCGAGTCCAGTACATCTCACAGGATATTTTTTAAAGAACGGAATACTTTGGTTTGCTTAACCCATTGATTCCGTTCTTTTTTTAATAGCCCAAAGAATATCATTTCTGATATCATTCCCGGGTTTTTAAAATATATTTTGGCATAAACATCATAGTGTTTAAGCTTTTACTTAATTTTATGAAAAAATTGACCAGGGATCAAAGGGTCAATAGCATGAACAGTATAGTTGTAATGTTTTTTAATAATTTCTAAACAGATATAGCGATGGATAATAAAGAATCGTTGGTATATGATCTTTCAATTGTAAAAGAGGCATCTGACGACAAAGAATATTTAAATGAGATAACTGCCTTTTTTATTGATAATGTAGGTGAGATGCTGCAAGTTCTGGAAAAGGCTTATGCTGGTTCTGACTGGGATACGGCTCAAAATGCCGCTCATAAATTAGCGTCTAACTTTTATATGTTTGGTCTGAATGAAGGTGCTAAGGCATTGATGAGCATCGATATCAATCTGATGAACAAGGAACATTACCAGGAAATACCCGAACTGATCAAGATTGCCAAGCCTCAAGGTGAAAAAGCGATAGCCCAGTTGAAAAGAGATTTTCATTCATAATGTAATACTTTCATCACTGCTATTAAATCTAAATCCACGGAATGAAGCAAAATTTACCCAAAGTATTAATAATAAAGTTACTTATACCACTACTAACTGCGTTGATAGTGGTAGATACGGTGTCAGTAGCCTGTGGGTCAAATATTGTTTTCACTACATCATTTTTTTCAACACCACAAAAGGTAAAATCGGTCATCAAAGATTCGGTTCCGGTTTCAGAAAAAGAAAGTCTTTCATTCCATAAAACATACCGCATACAGGTTTGTGCCTTGTATCACAAGATCAAAGATATCGGTCTGCTTGAAAAGGGCTGTGGACAAAATAGCCTCATCGCTGAAGAAGTCGATGGGTATTTTAAATATCTCACCGCCGATATAGTAGGATACACTTCTGCTATTAAGACTTTAAACGCTATAAAAATGTTCCCTGGTTTTGAGGGTTCGTTTATTGTAATGTATGAAAGTGGAAAAAGAGTAAGACCCCTTGGTTTTTCAAAAACTAATACGGATAAGGATCATGCTACACCTCAAAGCAAAACTTCTCAACCGAAAGTGATCAAAAGTGTTTCAGCTGTTCTTCCTGCTGTGAATAAATCCCCGATTCCGGCTTCGCCTGCTGTTCAACAACCTATCGCTAAAACAGTCCAGGAAAAAACCAAGTCTAAACTTGCTTCAAACTATCCTGTTTCGGATTATAAAATATCAAAACATTCTGATTCAATTGAGAAGATCTTAAAACCGTTCAACATTGAAAAAGGTTTTATACATAAAATTCTGTCTTCAACGTTGATACTATTCATTTTGATGTCATGTACCATTGGGTTTCTTATATTGGTCTTATTTCTGATCTTTTATCGCTTCAGGAGGATTCGAAGACAACAGGAAGGTATCGACCTGAGTGAAAGCTATGTGGAGAAACTGGCTGAATATTGGTCCGATTCATCAGCAGATGCACCCATCCCTACCTTGTTTAAAGCTGCCAATACCAATTTTAAAAAAGACATCCTTATCGCTGAGATGATCTCCTTTCTTGACTCCATGGAAGAGGTACAGGGGAATAAAATCAGGGATGTATACTTTAAGTTAGAGCTTAATTTTTATTCTTTTCAGAAATTGAGCAGCAATAGATGGAACGTTCAGTCAATGGGGCTACATGAACTGGGAGCTATGACTGTAGTGCAGGAAGCCGACGCTGTCGAAGAATTTATCAATCATCCAAATCCTGTTTTACGCCACGAGGCAATTTCATCCATTGTCAGGTTGCGTCCTTCTGATCCTTTCAGTTTTCTTGACCGGATGAAGGTCGTTTTTACAGTGCGCGATCAGATTATCGCCATAACCATGCTGCGGAAACAACATTTTCCTGTACCTATTTTCAATCGCTGGTTTGACTCTTATAACCCTTCAGTTGTGATGTTTGCAGTGGATATGGCCTGTAAACACAACCAGATTGAATCGACGGAACAGTTTGATAAACTGTTAAGACATTCTTCTGGAGAAGTAAAAGCATGCGTCATTAAGGCCATAGGCGAGATGCATCTGGCCCCATATACTACACGACTGATTCCCATTTTCAATGATGAGCATGAAGATCTTCAGTTGTTGATTTTGCAGTCTATAGGTAAACTGGAAGATCCCTCGAGCCTTAACTTTCTGAGCGATATCGTGCTATTTAATACCTCCATGAAGATCAGGATGGAGGCTGCTAAAGCATTGGTAAACACAGGCCCACAGGGGTTGACGCGTTTGCAGACCCTCCTGTTAAATCAGGATAGGGACATCAGTTATATTTATCACCAGATCTGTGGATAAAAGAAGCTGATTATTGCAGAATGTTGTTTTGTTAAAGCAATCGTTCATGTAAAACTAATAAGTTTACAACTTATTCATTCATTGCTTTTGGTATCGTTTGAAATTTAATTAGCTTTGCGAGCAAGAAAAATAACCCTAATTTATATGACTGAAAAAATTCACAAATTATTAAGCGAATCTAAGGCAGCCCGTTGGGGTGCCCTCGCAGTAGTGTCTTTCACCATGTTGTGTGGATACTATATGGCTGACGTGATGGCCCCATTAAAAGGTATGCTTGACGAACAACTCCATTGGAGTGCTTCGGAATATGGTTTCTTTACCAGTGGTTATGGTTGGTTCAACGTATTTCTGTTTATGCTCATTTTTGGAGGTATTATCCTTGACAAGATGGGTGTAAGGTTTACAGGTCTGATGTCTACAACTGTAATGGTACTGGGCGCTGCAATCAAGTATTGGGCAATATCAACTCATCAATTGGATAACCAGGTATGGCACATTCTATGGTTTGATATGAAAGCTCAGGTTTTCGTAGCTGCATTTGGATTTGCTATTTTTGGTGTCGGTATTGAAGTTGCCGGGATCACGGTTTCAAAGATTATTGTAAAATGGTTCCGGGGTAAGGAGATGGCACTGGCCATGGGGATGCAGATGGCTACTGCCCGTATTGGAACAGCTTTGGCATTAGGCGTTTCCCTTCCTTTTGCAAGATATTTCAGCACAGTATCTGCACCAATTCTGTTGTGCCTTGTTTTGTTGTGTATCGGATTGATCGTTTTTATTGTCTATACATTTATGGACAAGAAACTTGATGAGTCTCAGGCTGCTCACCATCTGGCCAACAATACCGTTGCTGAAGAGGATTCTTTCAGTATGAAGGATATCCTGTTTATCATCAAAAATAAAGCATGGTGGTATATTGCTATTCTCTGTGTTTTGTTTTATGGTGCCGTATTCCCATTCTTAAAATATGCTTCTGATTTAATGGTGATGAAGTTCCATGTTCCTGATAATCTGGCTGGCGCCATTCCTGCTATGCTTCCATTCGGAACGATCTTACTGACTCCTATTTTTGGAAGTATTTATGACAATAAGGGAAAAGGTGCAACCATCATGATTATTGGTGCATGCCTTTTAATCTTTGTTCATGCACTGTTTGCAGTACCATTTTTAAATCAGTGGGTTGAAGCCGTTATTCTTATCATAATCCTGGGTATTGGGTTTTCATTGGTGCCTTCAGCAATGTGGCCTTCCGTTCCCAAGATCATTCCTGAACGACAATTGGGTACTGCATATGCATTGATCTTCTGGGTGCAGAATATTGGTCTGATGGGTATTCCTGCATTGATTGGATTTGTACTTGATAAATACTGTATCACCGGACATGTATTGAAAAATGGTGTTGAGACTACCACCTATAACTATACGTTACCTATGTTAATCTTTATGTGTTTTGGAATATTAGCTCTTTGTTTTGCTTTATTATTGAAAGCAGAAGACAAGAAAAAAGGCTATGGTCTGGAACTTCCGAATATTAATAAATAATAATAATTTGATTTTGAAACTAATCAGGCTGCCTTTTGGCGGCTTGTTTAGTTTTAGTTCACGAATTCTACCCGAAATAAACTTTTGTAGTATATATTTGTTCTCTGTTTGCGAATGATAATTATAAGAAGGGGTCAATGAAAAATTATTTTTCAGCTTTAGTAGTCTGTATTATTTTATTAATTCTGTCGTGTAATGTGATTTTAGCCCAGGTTAGTTTTGGAGGGAAACCATTGATAGAGACCATCGCCCTGCCTTCTCCACCTGTTGTTGAATTCCCTGCACCTGATCTGAATCAAATAAAACTCGAAGACGATCAGAATGCTATGAATCAACAACCTTACCGGGTAGCTGTGGCTTTAGCTGCAAATTATGATTTTATACAATCCGCCCAGCAAACCAAGGTAGCAGGTGGAAACGTATGGCGTTTAATTCTTCATGCTACGGGTGCAAAAGCACTGTCGGTGACATTTGGAAGGTTCCAGCTTCCGGCGCAGGGAAAGCTATTTATGTATGATGCCAACCGGAAAAAGAAGATAGGAGCATTCACAGCTGAGACCAATCCCTCCAACAGTGAAGTGGCCACAGAGATCATTTTAGGAGAAACAGTTATCATTGAATATTTCCAGCCCTCAGAAATCACAGAGCTTCCTCAGATCGTCATTAGTGAGTTATTGTATGTCTATCGTTCTCCTGGGTATGATCCTGCCGCATCTTTTAAGAATTTCGGCGAGGCAGGGAGTTGTGAAGTGAATGTGCTATGTCCCGAGGGACAGCCATATGGTAATCAGAAACAGGGAGTTGTAAGAATGTTTATTCGTGCCGGTACGAGCGCATACTGGTGTACAGGTTCAGTGATGAATAATACCAGGCGTGATTTTAAGCCCTATATTCTTTCAGCTTCTCATTGTCAGGAAGGTGCATCACTATCAGATTTCAGTAAATGGGTTTTTTATTTTAATTATGAATCTCCGACATGTGCCAATCCATTAGTAGAACCTTCAAGTAAAACAATGTCAGGGGCTTCTTTTATCTCTGCCAGTAGTTCAAATACCGGTCAATCCGATTTTTTGCTTGTACAATTGACGCAGCCTATCCCTCTGGATTATAATGCATGGTATTTTGGATGGAGTCGTGAATTGACCAGTAATCCCGGTGCGATCGGAATACATCATCCCGGCGGTGATATTAAAAAGATTTCTTTCGTCTTAAATGCTCCTGTAGCAGTAAATGTGTATGGGGGAACGGCCAATCCTAACGGTACACATTGGCAGGTCAACTGGCATTCCACACAATCAGGTTTTGGCGTTACAGAGCCCGGTTCGTCAGGCTCACCGCTGATCAATGTAGATGGTAAAGTCATTGGAACCTTGTCGGGTGGCGGGTCAGACTGTACCCATACCGGGGAAATGGATTATTATGGAAAAGTCAGTTACCACTGGACCCTTAATGGGACTACGACAACGACGCAGTTAGGCCCATGGTTAGATCCGCTCAATACTGCTGTGAGCAGCTTCGCAGGAGGTTATAACAACAACAATGTCATTGCTCAGTTTACCGCTGATGCTGTAGTGATACCTCCTAATTTTTCGGTTAACTTTAAAGACCTCAGTTTGGGTAATGTGACGCAATGGGTCTGGAGTTTCCCGGGCGGGGTGCCTTCAACTTCCAGCGTTGAAACTCCACAGGGGATCACCTATGCCAAGACCGGAAACTATGATGTTCAGTTGATATCAGCCAATAGCTTTCAAAAAGATACTTTGCTGCTGAAAGGATATATTCAGGTCAAGTCACAGGTTTATCCTAATCCTACCCGTGGTCTGGCAGAATTATTTATCTCGAAAGATATCTTACCTCAGTTTGATGTAATGATCAGCAATGCTGCGGGTATGCAAGTCAGTAAGTTTACGGTTTCCAACTCAAACAAGGTTTCGCTCGATTTCTCCAATGAGCAGAGTGGCCTCTATTTTATCACAGTTCTGACTACCGGGAATAAACAAACATATAAGATTGTAGTAGCCCGGTAAACTGGTTACTATGCAACGACTGTCTCTATTCTTACTCACTGCAATGATTTTTCTGACGGGTTTGTGTACTGCTCAGAAGATACCCAATCATTATGTTTCGTTTAATCCGGAGGCACGCAATGAAAACGGTGTGAGGGTGGTGTTTTACAATGTGGAAAACCTCTTTGACTTCAAAAAAGACACACTGGCTAAAGATGATGAGTTTCTACCCGAGGGATTATACCACTGGACTCCTGGCAAATTCTTTAGTAAGCTGCAGTCAATCAGTAAAGTGATCTTGAGTACAGGCGGGTGGGAGCCCCCTGAAATCATTGGTCTGGCTGAGGTTGAAAATCAATTGGTAGTGAACCTGTTGGCTACACGGTTTCCACTGGCTCCTTTTAACTATAAGGTCGTTCATTATGAATCACCCGATGTAAGAGGGATTGATGTTGCCCTTTTGTTCAGGCCGGATAAATTCAGATTACTTTATTCCGCCCCACTGGCTGTTAAGCTGGCTTCAGAACCCTCGTTCTCCACCCGTGACATCCTCTATGTGAAAGGC
>Ga0224523_1001223_pt1 | contig 11270 bp, 10 predicted proteins | sample CFST50metaG_FD_182732 | JGI IMG/M metagenome (GOLD analysis project Ga0224523, IMG submission 182732) | Peat soil microbial communities from Stordalen Mire, Sweden - C.F.S.T50 | ecosystem: Environmental > Terrestrial > Soil > Wetlands > Peat | place: Sweden: Norrbotten County, Stordalen Mire...
CGGCGTGGTCCAGGTGGTGGTGGGCTGAAAGCTCTTCATGATGAAGAGCAGCCGCTCCGACGGGATAGACCCCGCCCAGATGCACAGCGCGCCCAGTTTCTGCGCGCCGATGACGTCGGGGCCGCCCACAAACAGCGTGAAATTCAGCGCGTGCACGTAGCGATCGTGCCGCCGCATGCCGGTGCCCCAGAACAGACGGGCCTGCACATCCTGGAACTCGTCGAAGTCTTCCTTGGTGAACGGGCTGAGCGTGGGCACGCCGGTGGACCCACTGGACGCGGCCACGAAAACCACCTCTTCTTCGGCCACCGCGGTCAGGTCTCCCAGAAAGGGACGCGCCACCTGGCGATCGCGCTCAATCGCCTTGTCGATGAAGGGGAAACGCTGCAAATCCTCCAGGCGCCGTAGGTCCGACGGCTTCACTCCGGCCGCGGTGAACGCCTGCCGGTAGAAAGGCGACTGCACCCAGGCGAGTTCCAGGTGTTTGCGCAGCTGCTCGGTCTGATACTCGATGAGCTGCGGGCGCGGCAGGGTTTCGATCGTCTCGTCCCAGTAGCGTTTCTCGGACATCTACAACTCCTTGTTGTCGAACAGGCGCTTGTAATAGCAATTGCTGGTGTAAAGCGCGGCCGCCGGGTTGTGGCCCAGCACGCGATCCTTGGTAATGAGTGTGGTCACCGGCGCCTGCGAGTGCCGAGTGAACAAGGCATCGTGACCCACGCACAGCCCGACAATGACGTTCAATTGGGTCCTCTGTGCATTGAGCAGCCGGGCTTGCAGGATAGGATTGCAGATGGACTCGTGACTGCCGCGCAGGATCTTCAATTCGTCGGGAATGCCGATGGCGGTCTTGTCCACTGACCCGACCTTGCACAGAACGCTGTGCCAGGTGAAGCCATTGGCTTCGAGCACGCGGGTGAACACGCGCGCCTCCTCGACCAGGCCGATGCAGGTCGCAATACCGATGCGCCTGGCCTTGATCCGGCCTGCAAAGGCTACGATTTCCTCGACGCGAGTCAGCTTGCCATAGTAGCGGCCCTCGATTTCCGCTGCCGCGCGCGCGATCTGGCCGTCGCTCTCATCCCCTGCGTACAGCGCCGTTGTGCTCTCGATCTCGGATGCCGCGGCTTCGTCAGTCAGACAAAAGTTCGGCGCCTTCTTGTCGCGACGGTAGCAATTGAGGGCAAAGCAGTCAGTGCAGGTGTGTGCCCGCTTTGTTGCGATAGTCTTTCGTGCAGGCTTCTTGGCTTTGGTCATGTTGAGGCGTCCCCGAAGGCCATTTGCTCGACGAACCGCCGACCAAAGGCCGCATCATTGGCCAGTTCGATGCTGCGCACGCGCGCGGTCACGGCCTTCAATTCGCGACGTGTGTCGTCATTGGTGAGCAAAGTGATCGCGCCGGCTTTGCAGGTATTGCCCACGGCCTCCACCTTGGCAGCCAGTGAGCCTGGCAGAAGGCCGCTTCCCGCCAGACTGTCCGGTCGCAAGTGATAGCCGAACGAGCCAGCAACCAGCACGCGCTCAACATCCTGTCTGCGCACTTTCGCCCCTGCCAGAAGCGCGTCTAGTCCAGCCCGAATTGCGGCCTTGGCTAGCTGCACCTGACGAACATCCTTCTGGGTCAGGACCACCTCGCGCGACAGTCGCAGCAAACAGCGGCCCTCGCGCTCGTCCCAATTTCCTACCGGGGGCGCTGCTTTCGTTGCGAAACGACCGTTCCTGCCGATGGCGCCACTGCGCACCAGGCAGCTCACCAGATCGACGAGTCCGCTGCCACAGATGCCGATGGCCGGCACATCGCCGATGGCGTGCAACTCCCAATTGCCGCCGCTCGCTGTCACGGCATCGACGGCCCCATGTGCCGCGCGCATGCCGCACTCGATGTTCACGCCCTCGAAGGCCGGTCCCGCAGCCGTGGACGTGGCCCATAGCTCGCCAGCATGGGCCAGCACCATTTCGCCATTGGTGCCAATGTCGAGCAACAGGACCGTCTGTTGCGATCGATGCAGGTCGGTGGCCAAGATCCCTGCCGTGATGTCCGCGCCGACAAACCCCGACACGACGGGCGGCAGATACGCCAGCCCATGCGCAGCGATGCCCAGTCCCAGCTCCGCCGCGCGCAGGTGGCTGCCCCCGGTCAGCGATGGCCGATAGGGTGAACGTCCCAGTGGTGCTGGATCCACGGCAGCGGCGATGTGCAACATGCAGGTATTGCCGCCCAATACCGCCTCGTGGATGTGGCTTGCGTCGACGCCAGCCCGCTGGCAAACCTGCCTAATGAGGACATTGAGGCCATCCACCAGCGCCCGCTGCATGGTCGGTAGACCGTCTCGCTCGGCCGCGAAGTGAATCCGCGACAAGACATCGTGCCCGTATGCCGTCTGCGGATTCAGTGCCGAAGCCACGGCCAGTTCGCTGCCCGAATCCAGGTCCACCAACGCAACCACCAGCGTGGTAGTTCCAATGTCCACGGCAATACCAAGATTGGCCACCGCGCTCGGCAGCGAAGCGATCAGTTCCTGACCTGCCCACACCGTGCACCCGTCGGGGGCGTGCACCACAGCGATGTGCGGCGCCAGAGACCGCGCCGTGGCCAATCCGTGGTCCACAATGGCCAGGTTCTTGTCGCCGCGATCGGGAATGGTCGCCGCAATATCGGCACGCACCCGCGCATCGCAGGCCAGAACCAGCGCGCCCTGGCCATTGCCACCGCCCACCTCCACGTCGGATTCCAGCGCGGTCAACGCCTCAGGGTCGAGCCACACCCGGCACTTGCCGCAGATGCCGGCGCCGTCGCAGGGCGCTTCCAATGGAGCGCGGGCCTTGCGAGCCGCCGCGAGCAGCGTGCTGCCCGGCTTCACATCCGCGATGAACGGCCCGGGAAGGAAGCGAACCTCCACGCTGGCACTCACGACGGCCTGTCTTTCACCGCACGGGTCATGGCCGTGATGCTGGCCAAGGTCGTCGACGTGGACAGCCCGCAGGCAGGCGCGATGATGTCCACCCCGTCGCGCACCAGCTCCACCGCGCGCTCGGCGATCTTGTCGGGGGCTCCCCATTGAAGAAGGTAAGTGCTCAGGTTGCCCATGGTGACCAGCGCGGGCGCGTCGGCCTTCAGTCCCTTCAGGCTGACCATGGCATCCACGCTGATGGCGTCGCTGGCCAGTCCCGGCAGAAGGCGGGTGCCGCTGCCCAGCTTTCCGCAGATGTGCACGATCACCGGCGTAGCCAGGGCGTGGATCGCGCCGATCAGGTCATTCAGGTAGTGAACCGCATATTCCTGGAATAGCTGGGGACCCAGAATCTCGACGGTGGCTGTCGGATCGCCGACCGCAATGACGGTGGCGCCAGCCGCGACCAGCGCGCCCGCGTATTCGGCCAGCACCGCCGTGACCTGGCCCAACACGCGATGGGCGTCCTCGCGCCGGGTGCGCAGCTCCTTGAGAAACGTCACCGGATCCACGATCGACGCCCCCACACTCACCGGGCCAGTCAGGGTTGCCACCACCGGAAAGTCGGGACGCTTTCGGCTCAGCCGCTCGACCGCTTCGGCCACTACCACGGCGCGTCCCGAGCGAGCCGCGCCAGTGGAGATCTTCACCTTGGTCAACGACGTGAAAGCCTCAGTCTGAATCTTCGGTTCGCAGGCCAGCGTACCGTGATCGATGCGGCTGCCGAACAGTTCGGCTTCCACCGTCATGCAAAAGGGAACGCCTATGTTCTCGAAGCCGGTGTGCTCGCTCACCGCCTCGGCCAGTGCGGCCATCTTGGCGCCAGAGAAGTGTGCCTCGGGCAGGGTGAGCCCGGTCTTCTGCATGACCTCCACAATGGCGGCATTCATCATGCCGCCCGTGCAGATCACCGGCGGCCGATCCACCAGCTTCTTGCCCAGAACGCCCAGCAGACGCTCGCGCGGCGCCAATGGACTCATGCGCTGGCCTCAGTCACGTGGGGCGGCCAGCCGATTTCGTCCACGGCGCGCACCATGGCGTCGATGTTGGCGAACGGAGTTTCCGTGGGCAGGCTGCACCCTGAAGCCACGACCAACCCGCGCGGATTGTCGCCGCCCTCGCGCACGCAGGTGCGCACCGCCTCGCGCACGCCAGCGGGATCGCTTTCAAACAGCACAGCAACGGGTGGCACGTTGCCCATCAACCGGACCCGCTTTCCAACTGCGGCTTTCGCCTCAATCAAGCTGGCCTCGTTGTCGATGGACAGACAGTCCGCGCCAGTGTCAGCCATCAGCGCCCAAACCGGCCGCGTCTTGCCACAGATATGGAGCGTGACCGACTTGCCTCGACCGCGAATGTGGGTCACCAACCGTTGCAGATAGGGCAACCCGAATTCGCGGAACTGGCGCGGACTCACCACCGTGGACGACAGCATGGGATCGGTGATGCTCGGGGATGCGCCTGCATCCACGATGGCGTCCGCCCAGCGCAACGCTGTCTCCAGAGAAATCTCGCACAGCTGTCGCACCACTGCGGGCTCGCGCAAGGCCAGCCGCGCCAGCGTCTCGGCCCCCACCAGAAACGAGGCATTGGTGAAAGGGCCAGTCACCGCAGCCGTGACCACGGCCTCGCCACCCAGGTCGTCCACCACGCGGACCACTGCCTCGCGGTGCGCGGGCAGGCAGCCATCCTTGCCTGGATCAGCCGGTCTCAGACGATCTACGTCGTGCGTGTCGACCACGGCAGGTTCGTGCAGATACGCCGTCTCGTCCTCGGGCACACGCACCTTGGCGCCCATGGCCTCGGCTTGCACGTACAGATCCGTGAACACGCGAACCACGTCGTAGCCGAAACGGCGATAGGCCGCCGTGTGGGCACGCGCCAGCAATTCACCCGATCCACGAATCTCCGCTGTGCGCACGCCGATCACCCTAGCAGCCGTGTTGCCCACAATGGGCACGCAGGGCAGCCGATCCAGACGACCGCCCGCAGCCAGGGCCGCGAAACGCTCGATTGGCGTCACGGCACTCTCGACTCCGCTGGCGCCAGGCGCAGGCGCGTGGCCACTGCCACCGCACCCGAGGCATTGGCCGCGTAGCCGTCCGCACCGATGCGGTTGGCAAACTGCTGCGATACCGGGCCACCACCCACCATCACCTTGATGCGTGAACGCGCCTGCTTTTCGTCGAGCAACCGAATCACCTCGGACATGGCGCCCATGGTGGTGGTCATCAGAGTGGACAGGCCGATGATGTGCGCGCCTGCGGACTCGGCCCGTTCCACGAAGGTTGCAGGGGGCACATCGCGGCCCAGGTCCACCACCTCGAAACCCGCCGTTTCCAGCATGATCTTCACCAGGTTCTTGCCGATGTCATGCGTGTCGCCTTCCACCACGCCGATAACCACAATGCCCTTCTTGCGCTCCGCTGCCCCACTGGGCAGGTGCGGCTGCAACACGCGCAGTCCCGCATACATGGCATCCGAGCAGATGAGCAGTTCAGGAATGAAGTACTCCTCGCGCTCGAACAGGTCGCCTGCCCGGCGCATGCCGTCCACCAGACCCGCCTCGATGCCAAGCCCGGGATCGATCTTCCGCACCAGCAGTTCTTGCGAGAGTCGGATCGTCTCGGCCTCGTCCATGGCCAGCACGGCATCGGACAGGCGACCCAGCAGGGAAATTTCTTCCTGTGACATGCAAGCTACCTTTGCCAGAACAGAGTGCGGCGCTTGACCCGGTCGAGTGCGCGCATGCAAACGAAGGTCACCGCGCCGGTGAACAGGATGCCGGCCACCATGCGCGGATAGTCGGCGAAGTCGGCGTAGAACTGCACGAAGCGGCCCAAGCCCGCGTTGGCCCCGAACAGCTCGGCCACAGTGAGCATGATGAAAGACATGGCCAGGCCCACTGACATCCCGGAAAAGATGTGAGTCAGCGACGATGGAAACACCACCCGGCGCAAGTATTCGGCTTTGCCCAGGCCCAGCACGCGTGCATTGTCGCGCAGACGCTGCGGCACCGACGCTGCCCCGGCCGTGGCGTTGACGAAGATGGGCCAGAACGCGCCAATGAACACCACTGCAATCGCGGCGCTGCGAAACCCGGGCAAAAGCGCAATGGCGTAGGGCACGTACACGGTGGGTGGCACCGGCGCCACCACGCGCGTGAACGGCACCGTCAATCGCTCCAGCCAACGCGTGGTTCCTGCCAGAATGCCCAGCACCACACCCGCCACGACGGCTGCGGCATATCCTGGAATCAGGATGATGAACGACGAAAGCGTCCCCTTGCCCAGCTCGGGCAAAGAAGCCCACAGGGCCTGGGCCGTGAGCAACGGCGAGGGAAACAAGAATCTGTTGCGCGCCGGCACCACCCAGGCCACGAGCTGCCAGAGGAGCAGCAGGCCGACCAGCAGACACCAGCCTTCTTTGCCCGACAGGCGCGCGGTCGGCCGACGCGTCGTCTGCGTCGGTCGCGCGGCAGACGCCGGCAGATCTGCGAAAGCCAACGAGGCCACGCCACTTGCCCTGACCTGGCTCATATCCCCTCGGCCTCCGCCACCGTGTCTGCGGCCGACAGCCGCCGCAACATGTCGCCCTGCAAGTGTTCGGTGACCGCCTTGCGCAAGCCCTGAAACTCGGGCCGCAGGTAGGTTTGCCGTCGGGGACGCGGCCTGGGAATGGGGACATCCAGATCCGCGATGATTCGCCCTGGACATGCTCCGAGCACCACCACTCGATCGGCGAGAAGAATGGCCTCGTCCACGTCGTGGGTGACGAACACGATGGTGCGGGCAGGCCTGCTGGAATTCCACACTTCCAGCAAGAGATCCTGCAGGCGGGTTCGATTGACCGGATCGAGCGCGCCAAAGGGCTCGTCCATCAACAGCACCGGCGCGCCCATGGCCAGCGCCCGAGCAATCGCCCCGCGCTGGCACATCCCGCCCGACAGCTCCTGCGGATACTTGGCATGCGCATCGGCAAGCCCGACCAATTCCAGATATTCCTCTGCCAACTCGCGCCGCTGCTTGCGCTCTAGCTGCGGGTGCGCCTTGCCAATGGCCAGAACAACATTCTCGGTCAAGGTCATCCAGGGAAAGAGCGAGTAGTCCTGAAACACCACGCCCCGGTCGATCCCCGGGCCGGTCACCGGTTTCCCACGGTGGCGGATATGCCCGCGTTGCGGGATCTCCAGCCCGGCCAGCAGGCGCAGCACCGTGCTCTTGCCTGATCCACTCGGCCCCAGCAGCGAAACAAATTCTCCCTCACGAAGCCCGAGCGACAGGTCTGCGAGTACGGCGCCCGTGCCATAGCCGAACGACACCGAATCGAGTTCCAGTGCCGGCTGGGGAGCCGAGTTCATCAGTTCCTCGACGTGTAGACAGAGTGCAGCGTCTTCCAGTACGTCTCCTGTGGCGCCTCCTTCTCCAGACTCTCCAGTGCTGCCAGGTAAGCTTTGCCGTCGACAAAGGGCGTGATGTCGGCGCTCGATTCGACGAAATTGCTGGCCTTCATGACCTTCCAGAACTCCTGGATTGCGGCCAAATTGGGGTCGGACGACTGGTCCAAGTACGGCGAATAGAACGCCTTTCTGGCCAGCGCCGGATCGACCTTCACGTACTTGACGATGTCGCGAATGGTTGCGTCCTGGTTGGTCTTGCTGAACAGCTCCGCTTTCAGAATGGCGCGGATGAAGTGCTGCCAAACATCGCCGCGCGAATCGAGATCCTTATGGTTTATGGTGAGGCGGCAGCAGGGATGACCCGGTTGCAGGTCCTTGCTGCGCACCACCACCACCAGTCCCTGTTCTTCGGCCCGTAGATCGTGCGGTCCCCACACGACTCCGGCTTCCACCTGGCCACTCTTCACTGACTCGATGACTGCGGGCGGGTTCTTGACTTCGAAGATTTCCAGATCCTTCCTCCAGTCCAGACCCGCCCGGGCGAGCGCGCCCCGCAGCACTGCGTCCCCGGTTGCCAGTCGCACGGTGGCGACCTTCTTCCCCTTCAGATCCGCGACCGACTTGATCTCCGTCGCCTTCTCCTTGGTCGTTATGATGGACACATCTTCACCCATGACACCGCCGATGATGCGTAGGTCGGCGCCCTTGGCGATGTGCACCAGAGGCGCCGTGGTGCCAAAGGCGCCCAGGTCAAGCTGGCCCGCGCGTAACGCCGCCAGCCCGTCGGCCGAGTTGGTGAACTCGGACAGTTGTACGTTCAGTCCCTCCTGCTGGAAGAACTTCTCTTCCGCCGCCACGAAGAACTTCGCGTGCCCCGTGACGGGCAGGTGTCCGACCTTCAGGTTCACCAGCGGCGGCGGCGCTGCGACCTTCTTCCGGCAAGCCGGGGCAAAAACAGCGGTCCCGATGGCCAGGGCGGCCGCGATCCTCATTCTTCTCGCTTGCGACGTCATCGCCATCCCTCCCGCTAGTAGTTGAGCTGCGCGCGGCCGAAGAACACGTTTTCAGCCGGCCTGTCTCCGGTGGCGGCGCCGCCTCTATACGAGGTGTGGTTGTAGCTGAAGAGAAATCGCACGCACCGGCTGAAGTACCAGTTGAGTCCGCCGGCGAGCTCGGTGGCGTGTTTCACCGACGCGGTCTCGTCAACCGGCTTCGTGGTATCGGTCTTGGCCCCGAAAGCGGACTGGTCGAATCTCAGCTGCGAGGCACGCCCCACCACCTCGAAGGCGCCGAAGGTGCCAGCCTGCAAGTCGAAGGGCGTCGCGATCTTGGCTTGCGAGTAGGACGCCTTGCCGCCGTACAGGAATAGCGACGCTTCGGCGGTCCACCCTTGGTTTCCCACGCGAGTGTTCCCGTAGTTGAAGCCCACCCTCTGCTGCGAGTAGAGGTACTCGGCAAGCAGGCCGAACGGACCGATGGCGTAGTAGCCGTGGACGTTCAACCTTCGCTGCTGCCCCGAAGCAATCGCCGTATTCGTCAGGTCGGGTGTCGCGCCAGTCTTGTACGAAAAGATGGCAGCGCCCCCTGGGGATTTGTAGGTCGGCAAATTCGTGGACTGGCCGGACGCCTGCGGCACGAAGCTCTTGCGACCGACGGTCCCGGCAAATCCAATGATGGCGTACTGAAAGGAATCCGGGTTGGGCGCGCCGAGGGGTTGAGCGTACACGCGACCTTCGACATCCTTGTAGCGACTGGGGTCGAGATCCGTGTAGGCGTTGTCGACGGCGCCATTGAACACGCCCAAGGCATAGCCGGCGTAGCCCTTTGCGATCTCGCCCTGGATCTGGGCGCCCACATCCCGCAAGGGCGTGAGCTCGGTGGCCAGCGCAAATTCGTTGAAGAACAACTGGCCGGTCGGCTGCAGCCGTTCGAGCCCGATGGGAGCGCGAAACTTTCCAAAGCGGAACTGCAGCTCATCCAGAATCTTGAGCTGGAAATAGGCGTCCGGGAGAATGATGGCGGCGTTCGCCTGCGCCGCAGTGTTGGTGCTGTTGATCTGGCTGAAATCCGGTGCGACCAGAAAGCTGATGCCGTAGGGCAGGGTTCCATCAATCCAGGGAATCGCCCGGCGCAGAAAGAAGGTTTCGTTGACCTTGGCCGGCGTCGTCCCATGCCAGAATTTCGCGTCGGCCTGAACCTGCAGGTGAAAACGCAGTTGCGATTCCTTGTTGGCTGAACGCACGCCAAAGCCCCCTGGTCCCGCATCCACAAAACCGCTTTGCGCGAGGAGTTGTGCCTGTTCCTTGGGAATTCCCGTGAGGACAACCGCAGGTTGCGGCGTGGGCGCTGGTTCGACGGGCACGGCGGCAGGTGGAGGCAAGGGAGCGGGCGCTGGAGAAAGGACGGGTTGAGCTTCCGGCGACGCTTGGGCCGCCGGCGCTTGCCCACCGATCGGCGCTCCCGACTCGGCCGGACCTCCCGTCTGTGCGTGCGCCGTAAGGGGGAAGAGGAAGAGACCAATCAGTGATGACTTCAGACTTTTCGAAACAGACACGCCGATGCTCCTTGCTGGTGGTTGCGATACACGAGTTCCCTTCCCCCCGGAGGGGCGCTCGCGGTGTCACGGCCCGCCGGAATGGCGAAACTCGTGTCGACCTTGTTTTCTGAGAGGAAGTTCTTGCGTCCTCTTTCCCGGTCTGACAGCCCCGCTCAGCGCTGCGTGCCCGGGAATGAGGGGAGCCCGCCGTGCGCATCGGGGGCTCCCTGTGCCTTGGCGTCGTCAGCGCGAACGACGCCGGCTGGAAACCCGCGTTGTGCGACAACAGCAGCCAAGATGAATCATACGGGCGCTTCTACCGACCTGCGGCCCGGACGTCAAGCAGAAAAGACACGTTGTCTTGTCTGCCGATCTTCGGACTGGGAATACGCGCCGGCAAGCGTGGTGCACGCGCATCGTATTCCGCCTATTGCACGCGCCTTCGTTTTATGAGACACCAGGCCTATGCCGGACGTGTACGCTGATATTGCTGCCGCCGACCGAAACACGCTGGAGAATCTGGCTCGTATCCTGGAACTGAGGGCCGCCGATCCCCAACAGGTCGCCATGCGCATGAGCTACCAGTCCGAAATTGAACTTCGCCCGGGAACGGCGCTGCTGGAGGTGGGCTGTGGAACCGGCCCGGTGTCGCGTGCTCTGGCTCAGCTCCGCACCGACTGCCAGGTCTTTGGCGTAGATCCCTCACCCTTCTTTCTCACCGAGGCCAGGCGCCTTGCCGAAGGAATCGCCAACCTGCAATTCCGGCAGGGTGATGCGCGCCATTTGCCCTTCGATCCAGGCACGTTCGACGTCCTGGTCTTTCACACCACCCTCTGCCACGTGCCTGCCCTTGACCAGGCCCTGGCCGAGGCCCATCGCGTTTTGCGACCCGGCGGGCAGCTGGTGATCTTCGATGCCGACTACTCAACCACCAGCGTGGCCATCAGCACCGCCGATCCGCTGCAGGCGTGCGCAGCGGCCACTGTGGAGGCCATCGTCCATGACCCCTATCTCGTCCAGAAACTTGCCGCCAGCATTCAACGCGCTGGCTTTACCGTACGCAATGTTCGCAGCTACGGCTACCACGGTGTCACGGACGCGAATTACATGCTGACCATCGTGGACCGTGGAGCTGACGTGCTCGCGGGCGCAGGTCGCATCGGCGGCGATCTGGCCGCTGCCCTGAAGAACGAAGCACGCCGGCGTGTAGAAACCGGCACATTCTTCGGCCACCTGGCATACGCCAGCGTCATTGCAGTTCGGTAGTGCTCCTTCTCACTACCCAGGCCGGGAGCGGAATACGCGTTGGAGGGTCCCGCGCCTCCCGCCCCCGGCTTCACACCCGCCACCCCTACAGTCGCAGTCTGCTGGAATTGGCCACCTC
>Ga0224523_1001224_pt1 | contig 11254 bp, 9 predicted proteins | sample CFST50metaG_FD_182732 | JGI IMG/M metagenome (GOLD analysis project Ga0224523, IMG submission 182732) | Peat soil microbial communities from Stordalen Mire, Sweden - C.F.S.T50 | ecosystem: Environmental > Terrestrial > Soil > Wetlands > Peat | place: Sweden: Norrbotten County, Stordalen Mire...
GGCCATGAACACGGGCACCCAGGCTGCCAAGGAGGCCGGCAACATGGTCGACCTCGACTCGAACCCCACCAAGTTGCTGGAAGTGATCGAGGTCGGCAAGCAGCTGCTCATGACCCGCGGCGCGCTCACCACCTTCTCGGTGGCCAACGACGTGGCCAAGTACTTCGCCATCCTGCCCGCGCTGTTTGCCGGCGTGTATCCCGAGATCGGACCGCTGAACATCATGCACCTGGCCTCACCGTCGAGCGCGATCCTGTCTGCGGTCATCTTCAACGCCATCATCATCATCCTGCTCATCCCGTTGGCCTTGCGAGGCGTGAAGTACCGGCCATTGGGTGCCGCGGCGCTGTTCCGGCGCTCCATGCTCATCTACGGGCTGGGCGGGATCGTGGCGCCATTTATTGGCATCAAGCTTGTCGACATGATTCTCGCAGCCTTTGGCCGCATTTGAAGGAGCCAGCCATGAAGACCTTTCTCGTTGCTCTGCGTGCTACCGCGGTCACCTTGGTTCTCACGGGCCTCTGCTACCCCTTGCTGATGACCGGCCTGGGCCAACTTCTGTTTCCCAGCGCCGCCAAGGGCAGCGTGGTTCACACTGCCAGCGGAAGCCCAGTTGGGTCTGCCTTGATCGGTCAGTCGTTCAGCAAGCCCTGGTATTTCCAGGGCCGTCCCTCAGCGGCGGGAAACGGCTACGACCCGCTGGCCTCCGGCGGATCGAATCTCGGCCCCAGCTCGGCCAAGCTGCGTGAACGCGTGGTGGCCGACGCCACTCGGCTGGCGCGTGAGAACCCGCAAGCCCCTGGCCCCATCCCGGTCGAGCTGGTCACCGCCTCTGCCAGCGGGCTCGATCCCCACATTTCGCCTCGGGCTGCTACCTGGCAGGTCCCGCGTGTGGCGGCCGCGCGCGGAATTGCGCCCGAGCGAGTGAAGCAGGTGGTGGACGACCACAGCGAGGGCCGTGACCTCGGATTCCTGGGCGAGCCGCACGTGAACGTGCTGCTCGTCAATATGGCGCTGGACCGCCAGTTCGGCGTGCCTGGCCCGACCCCGTGAGAACCCCCGCACGATGCCCCCCGCATTGAAAGCCAGCCCCGGTCAGACCCTCGATGGCCGATTCCTACTCGGCGAGGAGATCGGACACGGGGGAATGTCGACAATCTTCAAAGCCCTGGATCTGCAGAACCCCGGCGAGACAGTGGTGGTCAAGGTCCGACTCCCCGCCTTTTCCAGCGGCGTGGGCGCCTGGTCCATGTTCGAGCGCGAAGAAGCAATTGGCCGCCAGCTCGACCATCCCTTCATCCTGAAGTTTCTTCCGCTGGCCCAGGACAAACGGCGGTCCTACCTGGTCACGGAGCACGTCCCCGGTCGCACCCTAGCCGATCGGCTTGGCGAGCAACGGCCTCTGCCGGAATCCGAGGCATTGTCCATTGCCAGCCAGATCTGCACAGCGCTTGATTACATTCACGAGCACGGGTTTGTGCACTACGACCTGAATCCAGCCAACGTGATGTTGTGTCCTGACGGGGGAATCCGTCTCATCGATTTCGGATTGGCCCACGCCGCGGAAACAGCCCGCTTCACGTTGTCCGGTGCTCCACCTGCGATCGGGTCATCGGATTACCTGGCGCCCGAGCAGATCAAGCGCAAACGCGGGCGCAAAAGCGCAGACATTTATGGCGTCGGCGCCATGCTCTACGAAATGCTCACCGGACAACCACCATTTCCTGGAGACGATCCGTTGGCCGTGGCCAGTGCGCGACTACTTGGCGATCCGCCAGCGCCACGCAGCCTGAACCCAGGTATCTCACGTCAAGCCGAAGACATCGTGCTACGGGCCTTGCGGCGCCATCCAAACGAACGCTACGCCAGCGCGGGCGCGATGAAAGCGGACCTCGAACATCCCGAACGAATTGCTCTGTCCGGCCTGTGTGACCGCCTGCAGCCGGTCACGCGCCGGCGCCGCAGCCTACGCATCGCCCGCTACATTGCGGCAACCTTCATCTTGCCGGTGGCCTCGCAGGTCGCCCTATTCCTGCTCCTGTGGCACCATCTCGCACGGAAGTGAGGAATATTGTGAAATTCAAGTTGGCCTTCGTAGACCTGCTTCGCATGGGGGCAGGGGCGGCCGTTATGCTGGTCCTGGTTCTGTTGGTTTTTCATTACCAACGCGAACGCAGCCCTGCCCAGCAAATCGAGCTCAAAGCGCGAAAGGCCGATATGGTTGGACGGATGCGCTTTTCCCTGGCGGCCGCCTCCGAGGCGGAGAAGAGCGCGGTTCTAGCCGTGACGGATCAGGACTCGCAAGAGTTCGCGGATCAAGCGCGCGCCGCCACCGCCGAGGTCGAGAGTCTGCGCCAAGCGCTGGGCGAGAGCTTCGCTGCCAGCGCCAGCCAGAAGGAGAAGGACCTGCTCGCGACCTTCTCCCGGGGTTTCGCCAACTTTCTGCGCATCGACCGCGATCTGTTGGCCCTGACAGGCAAGAATACCAACATCAAAGCCTTCGCTCTGGCGTTCGGCCCGGCGGCCGAGGCGGCGCAAGAAACCGACTCGGCCCTGTCGCGCTTTCTGGCCAAGCATGCGATTTCGGCGCAGAAAACCCTGCTGCTCGCGGCCGGCGCCCAGGCGGCGCTTCTTCGCATCGAGACGCGCCTGCCGCCGCACATCGCAGAGCTGAGCGACCCAAGGATGGACGAGATGGAGGCGCTGATGGACAAGGATGATCGCCAGGTGCGCGTGGGTCTTGACGGGCTGGCCGCACAGCCCGATCTCCGCGCCGACTCCGATGTAGCGAGCGCCCGCGCAGGCTACGCACGATTCAGCGAACTACGTACGCAGATCCTCGCGCTCTCGCGCCAGAACACCAACGTGCGCTCGCTCGCCATATCCCTGGATCAGAAGCGCAAGGCGATGTTCATGTGCCAAGATGCCCTGCACGCCTTGCAGCAGCAGATCGCGGCAGAGCCGATACCAGAGGCTCCCAGCAATCCGCGAAGACTGAGCGCCGGGCCGCATACCGGCTATTGACGGTCGCCGATCGCATCCTTCGCCAGGTTACTGGGCCGCCGCCCCCGACTCCCGCGAAGACGCGGATTCGGGCCGGCTAAACCTTGGTAACACCCGATCTTCCGACGCGTGTGCTCTCGCTCACTGCAATTTGCGGGCAGGCCGATCGTGCTTCCCGCAAATTGCAATGCCCGTCGGGCGACTATCTTCACAAGAAGCGGCATCAGCGAGCCACCTGGCGACTCCGGCCGGATGGAGCGGTTCTTGCTTTACCGGTTGAAGAGCGGAGACGGCGATGGGAGCCATCTTGATAGTCGACGACGAGAAGAACATTCGCGAAAGCCTGGCCATGTACATTCAGAGTCTAGGGCATACGGTGGAAACGGCCGCGGACGCCGAGACGGCCTTGCAAGCCGTCCACCGCCGGGACTTCGATCTGGTGCTGTCGGACGTCCGCATGGAGGGCCTGGGCGGTCTCGGATTGTTGAGGCAGCTTCGAGAGCAGCAAAGTGCCACGGCCGTAGTGCTCATGACCGCGTACGCGACCGTGCCACAGGCCGTCGAGGCGATGCATTTGGGAGCGTACGAATTCCTGATGAAGCCATTCTCTCCGGATGATGTGCGTCTGCTGATCAATCATGTGCTCGATGCCCGAACATCTCATCGGGACCATGCAACCGTTCGGCACGAGGTCGACCATGCAAGTGAGCCGTCCACGGCTGCGACTGAATCCGCGACCGAGGAGAAGCTGTCGCTCAAGGCTCTCGAACGCCGCCGCATCGAGGAGGTCATGGCGGGGTCACCGACGCTTGATGCCGCCGCCGCCCGGCTCGGTATCGATCCGGTGACCCTGTGGCGGAAGCGGAAACGGTACGGAATGGGGTGATCATATCTCCGCAACGTACCGGCTCAAACAACACAGGAGGTTAGACGATATGAGTCTTGTAATTTGGCTACCAGCAATGTTTCTTTTGGGGCTCGGATCGATGGGCCTGTTCTACGCCTTCATTACGGCGTGCGAGAAGATCTAACAGGAGCGGCTATGATCTATCTGACAGGCGCAGTGTCACTCTTCTTGTTCGCCTATCTATTTGCGGCGCTGATTCGTCCGGAATGGTTCTAGGACGATTGGCGCTCCAAGGAGGATTATCTCATGTGGCTTCTACCGCTGTTGTTGCTGGCCGCGATGGTCGGCCTTTCGATTCCGCTCAGCAAATACGCGGCCCGGATCATGGAGGGGCACTACAAGGCTCCGCGCGTGTTGCGCTGGTTCGAACAACGGCTCGATAGCGGTCCCCAGGACTGGAAGCAGTACTTGGCCGCACTGCTGGTCTTCAATGCCATCCTGTTTGTCTACGGCTTTATCGTCTTGGCCATACAGCCGCTAGCGCCGCTGAACCCGCGTGGGCTCGGCATGCTGGGGCCGACCACGATCTTCAATACGGTCGCCTCCTTCATGACCAACACCAACCTGCAGCACTACTCGGGCGACGTGCATTTCTCCAACTTCAGCCAGATATTCTTCGTCGTCGCCAACATGTTCATCTCGGCCGCTGTGGGCTTCTGCGCGCTGGCCGCGATCATTCGGCTGTTTCGCGGCGAGAAGACCGTCGGCAACTTCTTCGTCGATATGTGGCGCGTGGTGGTCTACATGTTCGTGCCTGTGTGTCTCCTGTGGGGCATCCTCTTCATGCAACAGGGCATGCCGATGACCTTCAAGAGCACCGTGCAGGCTTCCACGCTGGAACCCGGTGCGATGGGGACAACCGATGACGGCCAGGTCAAGCAGCAGACCATCGTCATGGGTCCGGTCGCCGCGATGATCCCGATCAAACAGGTAGGTACCAACGGTGGGGGATTCTTCGGCGCCAACTCCGCCCATCCATTCGAAAATCCGTCTGCATGGACCAACTTTCTGACCTGCCTCGGCATGATGCTGTTTCCCTCAACCCTGGTCCTGATGTTCGGCCGGATGCTGCGCAAGATGCGCCATGCGGTGGTCATCTATGGCGTGATGGGGGTGCTGTTGATCGGCATGATCGGCTGGTCCGTCTATTGGGACGCGCACAAACCCAATCCGGGGATTACGGCGCATGCGGCGGATACTAGCTATTCGGTGCCCAGTGCGACTGCGAAGGATGGAAAACGCGCTGTTCCCTTCCCGGCCGTGGCCGGGCTGCCGGTCAATCAGGAGTTGGGCAATCTGGAAGGCGCCGAGTTACGTTTCGGCACCTCCGCGGGGGCGACCTTCGCGGCGGTGACGACGGCGTTTACCTGTGGGGCAGTCAACCGCGCGCACGACAGCCTGCATCCGCTGGCCGGCCTATCCCCGATGGTCGGCATGTGGCTAAATTGCGTGTTCGGCGGCAAGGGCGTGGGCATGATCAACTTGCTCCTGTTCCTCATCGTCGGTGTGTTTATCGCCGGCCAGATGGTCGGCCGTACACCTGAATACTTGGGCCTGAAAGTGGGCGCGCGGGAGATGAAGCTCGCGATGATCGCATTGCTTATTCACCCGATCATGATCCTCGCCCCGACCGGTCTGTTTGCCGCCACGACATGGGGCACGAAGGCGGAGAGCAACCCGGGGGCGCACGGGTTTAGCGAGATCGTGTATGAGTTCTCGTCGGCTTCGGCCAACAATGGTTCCGGTTTCGAAGGACTGGGCGACACCTGGGGCTTCAATAACAACCCGACGCCCGCGCCAACCAGCCGGCCGTGGGATATTGCAGCCGGTCTGGTCATGCTGTTCAGCCGATACCTGCCGATCGTCGCGCCCGTTGCGATGGCGGCGAGTCTGGGGAGGAAGAAGAAGAGCCCATTCACGCTCGGTACCATGCGTGACGATACGCTGACCTTCGCCATGTTGCTGCTCGGGACCATCGTGATCATTGGCGCGTTGCTGTTCCTGCCAGTGGCCGCGCTGGGACCGCTCGCCGACTACTTGGGTCCCTTGCCGTTCGGCGGCTAGCCGCTCGGCACAGGCATCAATCAAATTCGACACATTGAGGAGTTTCTACGATGACATCTGGAAATCTCGCGACCGCGCAACCCTCTGTACCGCCTCCCCTACCCCTAGAACGGCCGCCGCGGCGCAGTCGGAGGGAGGGCTTGCTGGCACCGGAATTGGTGCGGGCGGCACTCAAGCAGTCGTTCATCATGTTGCGGCCTGACATCCAGTGGAAGAACCCCGTCATGTTCGTGGTCGAGGTCGGGGCCATCTTGACGCTACTCTTTGTCGTGCAGGCCATTGTGGCAGGCTCGTCCAGTCAGGTGCCGGTGAACTACTTCATCGCGCTCGACGCCTGGCTCTTCTTGACCGTGTTGTTCGCCAACTTCGCCACCGCGCTGGCGGAGGCGCGCGGGAAGGCGCAGGCAGAGTCACTGCGCCGCACGCGCCGCGATACGCCCGCCCGTCGGCTGGCGCCGAATGGCGCCATTGAAGAGATCTCCTCTGCCGTTTTGAGGATGGGTGACCGTGTGGTGGTCGAGACTGGGCAGGTCATTCCGGGCGACGGTGAGATTATCGAGGGCATCGCCTCGGTGGACGAATCGTCGATCACGGGTGAGTCGGCTCCCGTCATCCGCGAAGCCGGTGGTGATCGCTCCGGTGTCACCGGCGGGACGCTCGTGCTCTCCGATCGCATTGTTGTGCGCATTACCGCGTCCAGCGGCGATTCGTTCCTCGATCGTATGATCGCACTGGTCGAGGGCGCCATTCGCCAACGTACGCCGAACGAGATCGCGCTTACACTGGTGTTGTCTGCGTTTACCTTGATCTTCCTTATTGTGGTCGTGCCGCTCTGGCCCATGGCCTGGAACGCGGAACAGTACATGATGGGGTACCTGGGCATCACCGAGCCGCTGAAGAGCTTGGGGACCGATGTGCCGACTCTAGTGGCACTCCTGGTGTGCCTGATCCCCACGACCATCGGTGCCCTGTTGGCGGCCATCGGCATCGCGGGTATGGACCGTGCGCTTCAGGCCAACATCATTGCCAAGAGCGGCAAGGCAGTCGAAACCGCCGGCGATGTCGATGTTGTGTTGCTTGACAAGACCGGCACGATTACGATCGGGAATCGACGTGCCACCAAGTTCATGCCGCTGGGGAAGTGCAGCGAGGCTCATCTGGCGCGATTGGCAGCATTGGCCTCGGTGGCGGACGAAACTCCGGAAGGCAAGTCGATCGTGAAACTGGCGCTTGAAGTGGACCACGCTGGCGGGCCCCCGATCGCGCCCGCCAAGAGTGAGTTCGTGGCGTTCAGTGCGCAGACCCGCATGAGCGGCATCGACGTGCCCGGCGGCCGAGCGATCCGCAAGGGTGCGCCGGATGCGGTGATCCGTTTCGTACGGGAGCAGAAGGGGCAGATACCTGGCGCCCTGGAAGAGTCCGTGAAAGAGGTCGCCTCCAGGGGAGCAACTCCGCTGGTCGTGGCCGAGGGCAACGAGATCGCCGGGTTGGTAGTCCTGGAAGATATCTTGAAACTTGGCATTCAAGACCGCTTCGCGCGGCTGCGCAAGATGGGCTTGCGCACGGTGATGATCACTGGGGACAATCCGCTAACGGCAGCCGCGATTGCCAAGCAGGCCGGCGTGGATGACTTCGTTGCCGAGGCCACGCCGGAGGCGAAGCTTGCCTACATCCGGAAGGAGCAGGCTGAGGGAAAGATAGTGGCGATGATGGGTGACGGCACCAACGACGCGCCGGCACTCGCCCAAGCGGACGTCGGCTTGGCAATGAATTCCGGCACCCAGGCTGCGAAAGAAGCCGGCAACATGGTCGACCTCGACAGCGATCCAACCAAATTGCTCGAAGTCGTCGAGGTAGGCAAGCAGTTGTTGATGACCCGTGGTGCCTTAACGACATTCTCGATCGCCAACGACGTCGCCAAGTATTTCGCCATCGTCCCGGCGCTTTTCGCCGGTACGTTGCCCTGGCTCAAGCACATGGACGTCATGCAGCTGCACTCGCCAACATCGGCGATTCTGTCAGCAGTCATCTTCAACGCGATCATAATCCCGCTGCTCATTCCGATCGCGCTGAGGGGTGTTCGCTATCGGCCGGTCGGGGCCGATTCGCTACTGCGGCGCAATCTACTAATTTGGGGTTTGGGCGGCGTCATCGTTCCGTTCGTGGGCATCAAGCTCATCGACATCTTCATGGTCGCCCTGCATCTGGCAGCCTGACGTAGGAGAGAAACATGAAATACCTATCCAAGAGTCTGGTGCTGTTAGGTTTCGTGGTGGGGATTGTCTGCATCGCCTATCCGCTGGTGTTGTGGGGAATTGGTCAGACGGTGTTCCCCGAGCAAGCGAACGGAAGCATTCTGTATGGTCCGGACGGAAAGCCGGTCGGCTCGCGGCTGATCGCTCAACCGTTCACCAAGGACGAATACTTCCAGCCACGGCCATCCGCAGTGTCGTATGCAGCCGAGGCGTCGGGGCCGTCGAATCTGAGCAGCTCCAATTATGCGTTGCGGGCGCGGGTGGCCAGCATGCTTGGCCCAATCGTCAAGTACCAGAGCGGCGCAAAGGCGAGCCAGCCGGTGGCGCCAGACATTGAGATGTGGTTCCAGAAAGACCAGTACCAGGGAAACCCGCACATCGTGGCGCAATGGGCGGATGCCCACAACAGCTTGGCCCAGGCGTGGGTGAAGGCGGATGCGTCGCATGGCAAGTATGTCGATGCGTGGGCCGCAGCGCATCCGAATGAGACGGCACAGTGGAGCAAAGACAATCCTGGCACGGACAAGCCGGTAGCGGCGGACTTCGCCGTGATCTTCTTCGATAACTTCTCGAAGACGTACCCGGGGCAGTTCCCGGCGGCGGTCGAGCATAAGACCGCCGACGGCAAGACCGTGAGCGCGATCGAGCCGGTGAAGGAAGGCGCGGACATTCAGTCCAACTTCTTCGATATGTGGCGGCAGGAGCATGCTGACGCTGCTCTGCAAGAGGTGCCGGGGGACATGGTCATGGCGTCTGGCTCCGGCTTGGATCCGCACATCACGCTGAAAAATGCCCTCTTCCAGCTCGACCGGGTCGCGGCGGCGTGGGCGAAGAACGCGAATCGTAATGAGGCCGACACGCGCAAGGAAATCGAGGAAGTGCTGCAAGAAAACGCGACGGCCCCGCTCGGTGGTCTGGTGGGCGAGAAGATGGTCAACGTCCTGGAAGTGAACCTCGAGTTGCGGCGGCGCTACGGCGGGGCGTAAACAAAATAGGCACGTCGGCGGCGGCCACACGCCCGACCCTATCGCAGCCTCGACTATCCTCTGCTTGTATTGGTTGGGCATTCGCAAACAAGGAGAAAGAGATGCGCAATCTGCTCGCTTCGGTCTTTATGGTCTCAATTGGGTTGAGTCCGCTGGTGGCGTTCGGCCAGGCAGCGACGCCGTCCGATGCGCCGGCCACAGCGCCTGCCCAGCCCGCGCCTGCGCCGGTTACACCTGCAGAGGTGACCCCAGTAGTCGCCGCGGCTCCTGCAGCGCCTGCTGCTCCGGCAACCCCGGCTGCGCCTCCGCCGGTCGCATTCACTTGGGAAGCCCTGGTGGACGCCTACTACATGTACAATTTCACCGGGAAGCCGTCACTTCAGGGCCCAGTGGCGCCCCGTCAGTTCGACGTGGCGTCCAACAGCTTCTCGCTTAACTACGCCAAGCTGGGCGTAGGAGCGGACACGGAGTATGTCGCCTTTCGCATGGACCTGGGCGCCGGTCACACGGCCGCCATCATCAACGGGTCCAGCGCCACGACCAGTGCGGCTGGTAACAGCCTGTCGGCCAGTCAGTACGGCAATGACTTCCTCGTGCAACAGGCTTTTGCCACGGTCAAAGCGACGAAGTGGCTGACCGTGGACGCTGGCCGCTTCGTGACCACTGCCAGCGCCGAGGTCATCGAGTCCAACAAGAACTGGCTCTACAGCCGTTCGATGTTGTTCTACGGCGTTCCTCTGTTGCACACAGGTCTGCGCGTCAATGCCACGGTGAACCCGTCGCTCAAGCTGCAGGCCAGCCTGGTCAACGGCTGGAACAACGACCCGGATAACAACATCGGCAAGACCTTTGGCGCCAACGCCACCTTTGCCCCTCCGGATTCCGGCCTGAATGCCTCGCTGACCACCTACATTGGCAAGGAAGCCACGGCTGGCTCGGGCGGTAACACGAGGATTCTGATTGACGGCGTGGTGACCAAGGATATTGCTCAAGCATCCGTTGGCCTCAACGTTGACTACCTGAAGGACGGCACCCCCTACTGGATCGGCGCGGCGGCCATGGGGAAGTACGCCTTCACCGACCTGTTCAACGTTGCTGCCAGGTTCGAGTTGGTGTCGAGCAAGAGTGGTGGGTACACCTTGGGATTCGTCACGCCGCCCGCCACAGCCTACGTGGGCGATGCGGTTCTTTACGAAGGCACTTTGATGGGCGGTCTGACCGTGGCGAAGCACTTCGAACTGCGGCTTGAACTGCGCGGGGATTTTGCCAACAAGGATATCTTCCAAAAAGGCGACGCAGGCGAGGTGGCCTATAACCGCAAAAACCAGTTCACGGGGCTGGTCGCTTTCCTTGCCTATTTCTAGGCGGTTTGCCCCCCACTCTGAACGATAGACCGCACAACGTGCACTCGCTCGCCATCTCGCTAGACCAGAAGCGCAAGGCGATGGCGATGTGCCAGGACGCCTTACACGCCCTGCAGCAGGAAATCGCGGGTGAGCCGACACCAGAGGCTCCCAGCAATCCGCGAAGACTGGGGGCCGCGCCCTAGTCAGAAGAAGCTCACGACTAGGTTGGCGCCCAACGAATTCCAGTCGGCTTTTGGAAGGTGAAGCCAGGTACCTGCCAGTTCCACTCCCAGCGCGAAGTCTGCCATCTGGACCAGCTCAAACCCCAAGCCGCCTCCCAGCGCCACGTGCAGGCCGTCGTCGTCGTCGGTTGAGACACCTCCCGCCCCGACCGCCCCGCGCACATACAGCTGGGGCAGGAAGAACCACTGCAGGCCGACGAGAAAGGTCCACTGGTTCTCATTGCAGCCGTCGCGCTGCGCATTGGTGCCTTCCAGGCCCACGGTCAATGCCAGCCTTTGCGCAATTTCGGCACCCAAGCGCAGCCCAAAGCTGGCGCCAGAGTCGCGGTAGTCGACAGTTGAATCGGTGAGGCTTGCGAAACCCAGCGATAGGGTCAGGCTGACCGGCCGCCACGGCAGGCTGTGGATTTCGCCCGGGGGTTGGGGCTGGTAGCTTTGGTCGTCCATCGGG
>Ga0224523_1001225_pt1 | contig 11252 bp, 9 predicted proteins | sample CFST50metaG_FD_182732 | JGI IMG/M metagenome (GOLD analysis project Ga0224523, IMG submission 182732) | Peat soil microbial communities from Stordalen Mire, Sweden - C.F.S.T50 | ecosystem: Environmental > Terrestrial > Soil > Wetlands > Peat | place: Sweden: Norrbotten County, Stordalen Mire...
TGCCAGCGTTGCATTAAAGACTTTTTTTAATTGTATGTAGTCTTTTTTACCCAACTCAAAAATCAGAAAACGGGAGGTTGCCGCGCTCATTGAGGCGTTGATAACTGCAATAAATGCAACGACGCCGGCCACAACGTTATTAATTCCAAAATTGTCTACTCCCAAAATGCTCAATGTTATTCGCGAGGTATATAGCGAAACAAGCGTCGTTAGTATCATGCGAAAGTATAGCATCATTGTATTTTTCGCAATTCTCTTGTTATCAAAACTTGGCATATTATACAGTTTCTCCATTCACGCTTTTTCGCTTCACTTCAGCCTGGCTGCTTAGCCTTTTGCCAATCATGATACGGCGTTATTTAACCTCGCGGAATTTGGGATAAAAGCACTGCCTAAAAATGGCATAGCAGGCACTATGCAAAAATAAGCAAAGCCGACTTCAAAAACATTTATGAGCGGATTTACCACCCCCAGAAACACAAACAAACAGCTTGTAATAAAAAACAAACTCATATAGCGGTCATTCTTGAATAAAATAAACTGTTTCTTAATGTTATAGTAAATGATTAAAACCAGTGGAATTCCGGTAAACAATCCATAAAACCCAAGCATATCCAACCATCCGGAATGATACCCTATTACATATGTATCTGTCGCGCTTGCCGCATCGCCAAGAGGTCCGTAAAGACCAAACAGCGGATGTTTGAGAAATGTCTTCAGTGAAAACAACACTAAATCAAATCTGCCAATACTTACGCCGCTTCCCGATGAAATAGTTAAATATTTCGCTGCATAAGTAATAAATTTTGTATATAGAATTTTATTGTTACTAAAAATAACGGCTAATTTCAAAAATGCTTCCCCGACTAACTCTTGAGGAATAAATAATAATAACCCTGCAGATAACAATATAACAAATACATATGAACTTCTTGATTTAACCACCAATGTCAGAACTGCCCCCAAAACAACCAAGATAATTGCTGTTGCAAAGGATGCTTTCAATATCATCAAAAACATAACAACGCAAGCAAGCCCGCACAAGACCTTATACATTTTCGATAATGTCGAACCTCCTTTTATCATGACATACAGAGTGGCAATAAAAACAAAACACGCCCCGTATACAAAACCGAACCCGCCTATTCCCAAACCCTCATACAAAGCTTTCAATACAGTATCTTCGCCTATTGAACCTCCCAGAGCTCTGGCAGCTCCGGGATTTGTTTCAAGCCCTAAATATGTTTGAAATGAGCCAATCGAAACCGAAATCAAGGAAACCAACGCAATTATTCCCAGGGAGTTATAGTCATTTTTATAATGCAAATAGTAGTGTATAATAAAGATTCCCATAAAAAACTCCGGAACACTGACTAAAAGTGTTTTAGTTCCAAACAATCCAAACCCCAGTGTCCCGGTAATAATATAAGGTATGAAGGTGCCAAAGAATATAACGAGAAATATGATGTCTTTCGGCCATTTTGATACCAGCCATTTCAGGTCCGTTGTAATTAACCAAAGGCCAAAAAAGGAAATCAAAACATAAAGACCCGCCTTGTTTCTGAAATACGGCAATGTCATCCAAACACAGACTACTGCAACGGATAATTGATTGATTCTGTATCTGAACCCTCCATCTGAATTGTTGGCAATCCCTGTCGTTTCCATCATTCGGTTCACTCTTTCTTGCTTATACTTTTATTTATAATACCGGTAACCATCGTTAATTTAAATCTTATTTGCTGATCTTTTCAAGCATTGATTTGTACACTTCCAAATAGCGTTCGCACATTTTCTCTTTTGAATACCGTTCGTCTGCGGCCTTTGAAATGTCCGCACTGTTTTTGTTTTTAAAATTAAGCCATTTCCGCGCGCAAGAGGCAAGCGCTTCAATATCCCCGTAATCGACAAACTCACTGTATTCTTTTATGCTTATTGTTTCAGGTCCTCCGGCTTTAAAGCCGATAACCGGTGTTCCACACGCGAGGGATTCGGCAACAGGCATATTAAAGGTTTCCCGCTTGCTGGTGACAACAGTTAAATCCGCCATAGAGTAATACTGCGCCAGAACTTTTTGGTCTTTAACCTTTCCCGCGCTGATCATATTAGCCCGAAGGTCTATCCCCTCGTCCGCGCAGCCGGCAATTATTATTTTGATCTTATCGCCGGCTAATTTATCGGCAAGCTCATACAAAAATCTTCCGCCTTTTAAATCGTCTGTTCTTTTGGTAAAGCTTGCCGTCACATGTAGAATAATCTTTTCATCTTTGATGCCCAGATTCTCTTTCAAGTCTTGAAACGGTCTGGGGTAAAATATTTCTTTGCTGTCCAACCCATTCTCAATAACTATAATCTTTTTGCCTTTCAGTATTGGCGCCTGCTTTGCCCGCTCGCATAACCAGGGCGAAACACAGGTTATTGTCAGTTCATTAAAATTTTTGAAAGCCTTAGACATCTTTTTCCATGCCGCGGCGGTTCTGTCAAAATATTTTGAATAGGTCGCATCCCATAACTGCGGGCAATCCCCGCAGCCAGTCTTCCATTTTTCACACTCAAACGCATGCCCACAGCTGCCGGTATACATAAATTCAGCATGCAATGTGATGACTGTTTTGATTTTATTTCTTTTCAGCCAACTTATTAAGCGATATATGTGGATAAAAAACCCGTTTATGCAGTGCAGGTGTACAATGTCCGGTTTTTCTCTTCTAATAATTTTAATCAGCCTGTATGTGGACGGGTGCCCTGTGGCATACTGAAGCCCGAAGAACTTTGCCCATCTGCTGTAAATCCCCGGCTCGTGTTTCCCGACCGTCTTATAAACATTCGGCTCGTCAACCTGCGGCCCGGCTCCGTAGCAGACAATGGATTGAATCCCTTTCTGAAGTAAAACCTTGTGGATATCGGCAACAATTTTTCCCGTGCTTCCCTGATTATACACGATATTGACTTGAAGCACTTTCATAACGGAGCCTCCTTACCATTTGGTTGCAATTTATCCGGACATTTTAAAGCATTTCCAAAATTTTATCCGCGGTGAACTTTGGAACCGCGTTGAAATATATTCTTTCCACTTCTTCAAATTCGATTTGTTTACCTTTGTTGCCGGTAATTTCCAAAACACCTGCTTCTTGCTGCGGATTGATTTGTTCCGTACTCTCCATGCAAAATGAATTCGAATATACTTTCAAGATATTGATTACCGGATCGTTTTTGATACAGCTGAAATGCAATATCGGTTTTCCGGTGGAGATATACTCAAATATTTTGCTTGGTATCTGATTTGCGTCCATATTGCCAATTGAGAGCAGAATATCCGATGCGAGCATGGCAGCCTTTGCGGTTTCTCTGGGTACCGCTCCGTGGTTGATTATATTACCGGGGTATTTTTCGCAATAGCTGTTTACCATAGCATCGCAGTCGCCGTTTATATAAAAGTGCAAAACAATTCTGCTGTCCCTTTCTATTAAACCTGAAAGCAGTTTTAACGAAAACATAGGTGACCGAATCTTTTTATAAAGAGCTCCCGTATAAACGATGTTTATCTTTTCACTGTCATAGGTCACAGTCTCGTCGGAAAAAACGCGTTTTAACAGCGGATGCTCAATTTGGCAAAACTTTTCTTTGTATTCACCGAAATATTGATTCAGATGATTTTTCCATGCTTCCACGAAAAGCAGCCTGTCGCTCTGTTCGCACATCTCTTTTTCAGATTGTATATGTTTATTATATCTCCTTTTTTTATTGTTTTCAGTTCTGTGTAGTGTGGGATTTTCGCTGAACACATCAAAAAGAATCGGAATAATTTTAACATTCGCCGAAACTTTCCTCTTGTAGCGAATTGCGGCTGTTATACCCTCGAAAGGAAGGCAGAGAGGAATGATCGCGTCGATTTTTCCGTTAATACCCTGGAGTTCTTTGAAAATTGCATCAACTCTCTGTTTGTTGATGCTCCTTCTTCTTAACCAATAGCTTAAGAATCCATAACCGCGGCCTGCTGTTTTTATAGAAGTCAGCAATATCCGTTTAAGCCTTTTTGCCGACGCCAATTTTTCATCCGTAAAAAGTCGTATACGATTGTCAAAATAATTATAGCGCAATATTTGGCAGTGATTATCCTCGGCTTTCCCCAGTTCACGGCTGCTTTTACGGTCAATAACAATTATATGGCACCCGGAAGACAATTCCTCGACAATGCTGTTCGCGCATGCGCCGGTCGCGGAATATTTCGGATAATATCCTTCAACAATAAATACAATCCTTTTCATCGTTTCCGTCCTTTTACTTTGCTTCGCGCACACTTATCTCTTTGTAAACCTGATAATAATCCTTAACCCGGTCCCCTTTGGAAAAATTCCTTTTCGCGTAGCTTCTGCAATTTTCGCTGAATCCGTTTTTCCCGGTTTCCCTGATTTTGATGATGTTCCGCAGAATTTCATCTGCGTTGCCGGAACCGGAAACATAGCCGCAGCCTTCCCCCACCAGTTCGGGGTTTGCCGTTGAGTTGATAACAACTGCAGGCGTTCCGCAGGCAAGCGCTTCCGCCGTCACCAAGCCGAAGGTTTCCTCAACGGAAAGGTGGACAAACGCATCCGCCATAGAATAAAACTCTACCATTTCTTTAACATCGTGTGTTTCTTCAATATGAACTATATTGTTTTGCAGCGGAATATCCGGGTTTATCCTGCCGACCATTACAATTCGCATGTCCTCAGGCAGTATTTTCGCCAGCGCAAGGAAACCGTCAAGACCTTTTGCGGTTGTCCAGCCGCTTGCGACGCCCAAAATAACAAAATATTTCCCCAGCCCCAGCTTTTGGCGCAGGGCATCGGCGTTAACCGGCTTAAAAACTTCCAAATCAATCCAATTGTATATCCGGGTGATCAGCTTCGCCGATGATAAGAATGATTTTTTTGCTTCGGCTGTTATCCAGTCCGACACGCCGACAACAGCTAAGTTTTGTATGCTGTTAAGCCACGTCTTTTTGTCCCTGTACATTTTTGTTGTGCGGTCAAAAAACCAGCTTTTATTGTCTTTCTTTACCCTTGGGCAGCTGCCGCATTCGGTTTTCCACTTATAACAGTCCTGCACTGTGTAATGGGCGCACTTGCCTGTAAAAAACCAGCAGTCCCATAAGGTAAGCACTGTCGGGATATTATTTTTTATAAGGTAGTCAAACAGCAGCCCAAGGTTAATATAATTCGCATGAAGGTTCTCCAAGTGAACAACATCGGGTTTGATTTCATCCATATATTTCAAAAGCTTTTTTGTCCCTCTTTTAGAGAAGTAGCCTTGAAGCCCGAACAAACGGGAGAATAAAGAGTGAAGCTTCATTTCCAAAGGTGTTCCTATTTTGTAACCTTTTTCGTAAGGTTTGCCATCCGAATATGCAAGGTATCCTTCTTCACCGATACTGTTTAAGTAATCGGCGATTTCCGCGCACAGGCGTCCGGTGCTTCTGATTCTGCTTATCGCGTTAATTTGCAGGACCTTCATAAATGCTGTCCTTTCCCGAAATTTAAGTTTAAAAGGAACTCACACTGTTTTCTCTTAAGAGCAATAATAATTACAATTAACGGTTATGGTTAGCCTTATTTTTCGAGGCAATCAATATTTCAAAATCATTCTGCAGTTTTTCGCGGACGGTTTTTATATCGTGATGCTCTTTAGCGTATCTGCGCAGCATTGCTGCTCTGGCGGTTATCCCCTCCGGGTTTTGCGCTATGTCTTTAAGTGCTTCGCCTGTTTTGGTTAAATCGGTTATAACAATCGCGCAATCAAGTTTCTTCAAATATTCGATTGAAGCAACACAGTCCGGACCGATTGCCATCATGCAACTGCCGCTCTGCATGCCGTCGATGATTTTTGTAGAAAACGAAAGTCTTGTCTTTTTTATCTGTTTTTTATCAAAAGACTCCACATGCAAAACAATGTCAGCGCCTGCAAGAATATTTTTTATTTCTTCATATGGTCTTGCCCCCATCATTCTCGAAGCCGTACCTCTGTTGAGAGCCTTGTCAAGCTCGGGCGTTATTTCGGCGGTTGTAAATATTTCCAATGTGATTTTGGGTAAATCACCGTTTATTTTTTCAATTTCCCCGGCTAATACCTCAAGAGTTTTCCACCGCTTATAAAACAAATTGCCCGCGTAAACAATTTTAACCGGATTTGCAACCGTATTTTTAACTCTGTATTGCTCCAATGTACAGCCCTTGTAAAGAGGTTCTATTTTTTCCCCGAAATACTTTTCGTATTCATTGCAGAGTTTTTGTGACGCTCCGTATATTTTTTCCCCATTTTTTACTGATTTTCTTATTTCCCTGCGAAGAACTGTTTTCATGATATAAGATAGAGGCATCTTCGTTCTGTGGCAGTAAACATCATCCCCAAAAAACAAAATCAACTTAGCCCCTGTTTTTTTTACGCAGTAATCTATCACACTGTTAAGATGAATCGTATTTGCCCCCGGCGCAAAAATAATATCAATATCTTGATTTAAAAACTTATCCAGTTTCCCGTTTTTCCATCCACCTGTTTTCCAAAGCAACTCGATAGCCAGCAGAAAAATACTTCCGCCGATTGATAAAAAAATCTTTTGAACTTTCCTTTCTTGATTTACACTGTTTGATATGTCTTTCTCCGCGCGCATTTCCTGCGACTGTTCTTTTGAAAAGGTTTGGCCGATTCCCCCGGGATTGAAAAAATTTTTTAGGATTTGTTTTTCGGTAATATTATAATATCCATTGCAAATGCTGTTCTGCGGCAGTTCCGCCCGCAGATACAGATTTAAAAAGTTCGCGTCCTGCCAATTACCGAAAAAGTTCGAAAAAGTATTTCCTGTTGCTACAGTATCGCTCCATTGCGTTGTGGAGATAACCAAAATATTCATTTTAGCTTTATCGATTTGTTTCCCAGCAAGTTCACTCATACATTTACCTCTGTTTTTCTGCGCTGACAGCCGTTATTCTCCGGAAATCAAGGCTGCGTGGTATTCGTTCATATATTTTTCTTTAAATTTTTCGATGCCTTCAGCGGGAGTGCTGATTTCAACATTCAGCAGTGCTTTGAATTTTTCATTTGATAACCCCATATTATGGGTTCGGGGAGCCATAAAAGCGATGTCTTTCATTTTTACCTTGTTAATAACGCCTTCAATTTGAAAGACTTTTCTGAAAATGTCGGCGAAGTCATACTTGGAAATAGCGCCGGTTGAACAGATATGATAAAGGCCGCAAATGTCCTTTTCAATACAGAGATGAATATTTTCCGCCAGTTCATTCACCAGTATCGGTGAGAAATAAATATCCTCAACCATATTCAGGGTAATATTATTTTGGAGCGAATTTAACAGCCATTCTCCGAAACTGGATTTATTGCAATAATTAAACCCGTACATATTTGTTCTAATGACGAGGTTATTGTTATTCTCGAGCACGAATTTTTCTCCGTCCAACTTCGTTTTGCCGTAAACGCTGATTGGCTCCGGCATATCGTCCTCCGTATAAAGTCCGTCCTTTTCCCCATCAAAAACAGCATCCGAAGAAATATAAATCATTTTTATATTTAGCTCTTTGCATACCGAGGCAATGTCTTTGGTCAATGTCGCGTTTATCTTTTGGGCTGTTTCGGGATTTTTTTCGCAGTCATCCACATTCACCAGCGCCACGCAATGAATCAGCACATCAATTTTTCTTTCCGTCAATGTTTTCTTCAGTATTTCTATATCTGTTACATCGAAAACATCGCAGTCAACATTTTTAATGTTTACCGAATTTATATCAACGCCGGATATCACATACAAATCTCTTAATAAAAACGCGAGATTGGCTCCCAGCAAACCGGCTATGCCGGTTATATATATTTTTTTCATAGATTGACTGCTCCTTTATTCAAGGCGTTCAAATCAAAACAAACCAGCCGGTTCGCTGTTTAGCTAAGATTCCTCTTCTTGTTAATGCTGTAGCGCATTATTTTTGTCAGCATCAAAAACCCGAAAGCTAATCTGTATTTTGCCAATCCAAAAAACAGCTTCCACTTGAGCGGGAAATAAGCGAAGTTGAGGTGCTTAAACGCTTCAATCAGTATCGGGTCTTTCAGCAAAGTATTGGTTTCAATATATGCCTGCTTAAAACTATCGGCTCTTGAGGCATATCCACCGCATGAAATAACGGCGAAGCAAATCCGGTTATATAAAGCCTCGTCCAATAAGTCATGATAACCGTTTTTTTCAATGAATTGCTTTACATATTCTATCCAATTTTTCCATTGTTTGAAAAAATCTTTTCTGTAGGTGGTGGTGCCTGACGTTGTATTCGTGCGAAGATAGTGATACAACGGAATATCAAGATAAACAGCGGTATTAACCATGTTTGTGTATCTGAAATTAAAATCAATCGCTTCGGAAAAAATCTTTTTTCTGTCAATAAATTCAATACCGTTTTCGCTGACAACAGCCCTTTTATATAGTTTGCTGCAGACGCTGGAAAGGGAATCTATTTGCTCCGGGTGTCGAAGTTCCTCTTTTGTCAGACACAAAATCCGCCTAAAAAGCTTCTCTTTAATATTTTCATCGGTAAACACGATTTTGCTATCATTAAATATATGTTTCACCGAAGTGCCGTTTGCCGTTTCTATATAGTATGCCGTTATTACAAACTCCGCGTTATCTTTTTTAACCTCGTCAAGGAGAATTTCACAGGTGTTATCCTCAACCCAGTCATCGCTGTCCACAAAAAGAATATACTCGCCCTCTGCAGCCCTCATCCCAGTATTGCGGGCGTCCGAAAGTCCGCCGTTTTTTTTGTGGATTACCTTAATCCTGCTGTCTGTTTTTTCATACTCATCGCATATAACCGGACAATTATCCGGAGAGCCGTCATCGACCAATATTATTTCAATATCTTTCAGAGTTTGATTAATTACACTGTCAACGCACTTTCTTATATATTCTTCAACCTTGTATACAGGGATAATTACACTGATATCAGCCATGTCAGGCGGCTCCTTTCATTTAATATCAAGAGTAACTTCATATCACTTCTATCGCTGTTTGAGAACCTTGTTAGGAACTCCACCGACAATTGTGTTTGTTTCCACATCTTTTGTTACGACACAATTTGCGGCTATTACACACCCCGGATTTAATCTCCTGCCGCTCAATATTGTAGCCTTGGCTCCAATCCAAACATTATCCGAAATATAAGTTGCATCTGGTGTTACATCCTGGTCTTTTATCGGAATATCCGTCTTGTTATAATTGTGTGATGTTGACATGATTGTAACAGCATGGGCAATGGACACATCATTTCCGATTTCAATTCCGCCTGCGGCATCAAGGTAACACATCGGATGAATACTTACATTGTCCCCAATACTCAACTTTTCCGGTCTTAACAAATACACGCCCGGATGAACAGAAACATTGCTGCCGCATTTAACTGCCAATGTTTTCAGCAATGCATATCTCAGCACAAGTCCCTTCAAACCCTTTGTCATCCGGTAATGCTCTAACAATTTAAATCTAATCTTTCGGGGAAAGACGGAGTAGATTATAAAAATTAAGTTAATGAAGGGCTTATATTTATTAAACTTTTCTCTCCCTCTTATTGATTCCGACATCATAGGTTCTCCTTAAAAGTTATCTGATATGCTCCCAGGGATTGCTTTTGGGCGGCAGAATTATTTTTTGTCCAAGTTCATAATCGATTTTCTCGGGTCTAAACCATCCGCTTGCCCCGCCGTGGAAAAATGTCAGTTCTCCGAAAATAACTTTACCTTGAATTTCATAAAAATCTACTCTGACAAACGGGAAGCCTTCGGACAATATTTTCGCGTATTTAATCATATCATCCAGCCTGCTTGGTTTTGGAAAAGCCTTCCCACTCGGTTCATACAGCCATCTAAACGGCAGCAGTTTCCAGTTTAAATCATAAAAGTCAGCCCTGACATGATGCTTCCTGTCGCTTGCAAAGAAAACCATTTCCGGCTCACCGTTAAAACAAAAGAATTTATAATCCAAAAGCTCGCCCATATCCGGGTCTTCAAGAAACTTTTCACAGACAATACTCGGGTGTTCCGTGTAGTAGGGCCATTCTCCCGCCATAAAACAATAATTAATTTTAAACCACCATTTGAACTTGCGCTTAAGCTGTTTCCAGTTAATTTTGCTTTTATCGGTGCAAATAATACTGTGGCCGGAGTCATGGGAACATTTCAAAATAAATTTATCCGGTAAAACATCGGGATTGATTTCCTCGGGTTTGTCATAAACTGCATAGAGCTCATTGAGCAGGTGTCCAAGTCCTTTTTTTTCGACAAATTCTCTGACAAGGTATTTGTCGCTGCAGGTTTCCGCTTGCTCATCGTACCAATAAAGCTTCAGCCAGTTCAGCTTTTCATTAAAAGTCTTCGGGTTGTTCAAATCAATATCTTTACCAAAGGCTTTGTTGTACACGAATTTTACGAGTGTTTCGGGGCTTATATTGGCAAGCTTCTTCCGGGAATTGTACAGTTTCCTGTCTTTATACTCAACATAAAAATCATAAGGTACAGGAAACCTGTCTTTGATTAATTGCTTTGCGTTCATTACAGGTTCTCCCTGTACCAGTCAATAGCCAGCTTTATTCCGTCTTCAAAGCTGTATGAAGGGTCATAACCGAGCAGCGTCTTTGCTTTGTTAATATCCGCATTGCTGTGCTTAATATCCCCTGACCTGTCAGGGCCGAAAACCGGTTCAACATGCTTGCCAAGCGCCTCACAGAGGTTATAGTAGATATCTATCAGATACTCTCTGCCGCCGTAAGCAACATTAAAAGCCTGCCCTGCGGCTTCATGCGGGGCATTGCATGCCTTCAGGTTTGCTTCGACAACATTCTCCACATAGGTGAAGTCACGGCTTTGCCTGCCGTCACCGTTGATTACAGGCTGCTCATTGTTTAAAAGCTGCTTGATGAACTTCGGGATAACCGCCGCATATGCCCCGTCCGGGTCCTGCCGTCTGCCGAAAACATTGAAATATCGGAGTCCGAATGTATCCAAGCCATAAAGTTTAGTATACAGCTTTCCGTACTCTTCGTCAACACGCTTGGTCAGGGCATAGGGTGAAAGCAGGTTGCCTTCCTGCCCTTCGGTTTTCGGCAAAACAGGTTGGTCGCCGTAAACGGAAGAACTGGACGCGTAAACGAACTTCTTAATCCCGGTTTGCCTGGCGGCTTCCATCATGTTAAGAGTGCCCCTTATATTGATTTCTTCAT
>Ga0224523_1001226_pt1 | contig 11250 bp, 9 predicted proteins | sample CFST50metaG_FD_182732 | JGI IMG/M metagenome (GOLD analysis project Ga0224523, IMG submission 182732) | Peat soil microbial communities from Stordalen Mire, Sweden - C.F.S.T50 | ecosystem: Environmental > Terrestrial > Soil > Wetlands > Peat | place: Sweden: Norrbotten County, Stordalen Mire...
TTTCGACGAAGCTGCTTAAACTTCTTTAAAAATCTAGAAATTCCTCACGAAGTATTACGCACATTGATGACCGATAATTTCCATGTAATTCATTCATGATTTTTTTGTAATCTCATTTACCTTGAATAAATTAACAAAATCTTAGTAAACTCTTTTAACCTATTTTCTAATCACTGCAAAAAGAATACAATATGAATTATATAAATTTTATATTAAGGAAATTAAATGTTCAGTGTATTAGGTATAATTGTTCCACAAGTGGAGTTGCAAGGCGAATGAAATTAATCGAACATTATAAGGTTGCTTGTATATTAGATGTAGGAGCAAATACAGGTCAATTTGCATCCGAGCTAAGGAGGTTTGGTTACAAAGGACCAATACATTCATTTGAACCTATTAAAAAAGCGTACCATGCACTTGAAAGGAACTCGGCGAATGATAAACAATGGTTCATTTATAATTATGCATTAGGAAATTATTCTGGAATTTCAACAATAAACATTTCTCAAAATTCGGTTAGTAGTTCCATTTTAAATATGCTTAGTTCGCATTCAATGGTTGAACCAAATTCTATATATATTACTTCTGAAAATATTAAAATAGAAAAACTTGATAATGTTTATAAATCTATTGTTCCAACTAAGACAAACCTGTTTTTAAAAATAGACACACAAGGCTATGAATTTGAAGTAATACAAGGTGCATTAAATTGCCTGTCGCAAATTAAAATGATACAGCTTGAGCTAACCCTACAACCATTATATGAAAACCAAAAACTAATCCTCGATTTACTAAATTTCATGGACTCACAGGGGTATTTTTTAGTCTCTGTTGATCCAGTATTTACTAATAATGCATCAGGTGAATTATTGCAACTTGATGGTATATTTTATAGGAAATAATATCAATTATAATAAAGTTTCCGATAACTCATTCTGAAGTATGCACGTGTCTCCTATGAATTTTATTAATATTTTCAAAGGTTATGAAAATCCCGGCCAATTAATTGGAATTTGAAAAAATGTTCATAAAAGAGAAACAACTTATTGAATACCTTTCCTAGGTTAGATTCCAGGCAGACTATAATAGTCCTAAATGTGATCATAATGAATTTTGGTTTAATACTCGTGAATAAATTATCTGTAGGTCTTGCAAATATGAACTGTTAATTATGGCTGGTACTGATTTTCATAATTCAAAGTTACCATTGACAATAATATTTCGTACATTATGGTGGGTTATTGCCCTGAAAAATGGTGTCAGTGCTATTGGATTCCAGAGAGTGTTGGGACTTGGAAGCTATCGAACTGCTTGTACTTGGCTTCATAAATTTCGCGGGTTAATGGTTGTTCCGGGACATGATAAACATACTGTTGTGGTCGAAGTCGAAGAAACCTTTTTTAAGATACCAAGAAAGGCAATCGTTTACGTGGCGCAGAAGGTAATGAAGTAGTCGCTATTAGTATGGAAGTTAAAGGTAGAGTTACAGTTCGTGTAAGAATGGAAGTAATACCTTACGCGAAGAAAAAGAGTTTACACGCATTCATTTGTAATTTTCCGATGCGGATTTAAAACTGATTACCGCTGATTCACAGGGATATAAAGGCATAAATCTAAAAGGGTATGATAATAAAATATAAATCATGAAAGTGGAATCATGAGATGAAGAATTCTTGCAAATCTTCATCGCATTACTTCGCTGTTAAAAAGATGGTTAAAAGGCCTGCATCAAAATTATATTAGCATTGAGAACTTTCAATATTACCCTTAAGAATACACATTTCGTTAAAATACAAGATCCTCGAAAAGTCGGGGCTTGCTCGATTATAGGATAATTGAACAGGCAGTAATTCAGCAACCATTAAATTTTTCGAATATAACTTATTTATCTGATAATTAAGTTATTAACCATAGGATACACTTGCGCATCCTAGAAATTCATTTCTTATCTATTTAAAAATAGTTATTCTGCTGAAAAATTATGCAAAAATTCAAACATGTTTTAGCTTTTATCCAATCACTTTATCCTGGCCTAAAAAGTATTCCTTTGCATGCACCAGTATTTAATGGTAATGAAAAAAAATATCTTACGGAATGTATAGAGTCAAAGTTCGTGAGTTCAATCGGACGTTTTGTTGATCAATTTGAAAAAAAGATTGCTGAATTCACAGGTGCAAAAAAAGCAGTAGTTTGCGTTAATGGTACAAATGCTTTACATTTAGCACTATTATTGAGTGGTGTAGAAAACAATACTGAAGTAATAACACAGCCCTTGACCTTTATTGCAACCGCAAACGCAATTTCATACTGTGGGGCGAAACCTATTTTTCTTGATGTTGATCGAAGCACATTGGGATTATCCCCAAAATCATTAGAGCAATGGCTTGAACAAAATATTGAATTTCGCAATGAACGAGACATCCAAATTTCAAATGATATTAATAATCAACAATTTTCGAATATTCATATCAGATCAACCAAACTTCCAAGACCTTTTAACAAAACAACTAACCGTAGGATATCCGCTGTTTTACCAATGCATACATTTGGTCATCCTGCAAAGATTGAAGAAATAGTTAGGATAAGTAGTAAATACAATTTGCCTGTGGTTGAAGATGCAGCTGAAAGTTTAGGAAGTTATTATGTGGGAAAGCATACAGGGACATTTGGGAAGATAGGAATTTTAAGCTTTAATGGGAATAAGATACTCACAACTGGTGGAGGAGGTATGTTATTATTTATGGACGATGAACTTGCTCGAATCGCCAAACATATTACAACCCAAGCAAAAACTTCTCACCCTTGGGAATTTTTTCATGATCAAATTGGATATAATTATCGGATGCCGAACATTAACGCTGCACTAGGGTTGGCACAGTTAGAACAATTACCATTATTTCTGAAAAATAAAAGAGAAACAGCAAGTGCATATAAATCATTTTTCGAAAAAACAGATTTTGAATTTTTCACCGAACCTAAAGGTGCAACTTCAAATTATTGGTTAAATTGCATCTTCCTTAATTCAAGAGTGGAGCGAGATGATTTTCTACAATTTATGAATGACAATAAAGTCATGGCAAGGCCAGCTTGGTGTTTATTAAATAAATTGCCTATGTTCCATAATTGTCAATCTGATAATTTAGATAATGCGAAATGGTGCGTTGATAGGTTAGTAAATATTCCCAGTAGTGTTAGAATTAACGAAAAATAAACACTTGTGTTACATCTTGGTTAAAAAAATATCAACTGATTACAAAATTATTCATTGGCGTCATCGGTATTCTTTTTTCGTCACGAGATTTTTTACTGGAGTATAATTCAAATGCTGAAATGCTCAGTTATTTCTTATTTGTCATTTTAAGTGGGTAATATAATGGGGATTAATTTTCTAGAAGTCAAGTTTTCCAGTAGTAATTAGATAAATGTTTTTATAGTATCAGAACGTTGATAACCTCATGTTTAATTTTATCTATCTGAAAGAGAGAATTAAATCATTCAAGAATATCGTTATTGATCTTATAATCAATCAAGTTCACAATGCCTTCCCTTGACCTTGGGTTGTATAAACTGCTTCCTTGATTGGTCGATACGGATATGAGTAGCCCAGAAATACCACTTTCGAAGCAACTTGTTCAAGAAATCCAGTGAGGGAGCCTGGTAGATTTGTTGAAAAGATTCACGGGTATTCAAAGATTTCATGGTTTTCAGATTAAGCCCGCTATGCTGAATCTTTTAGGTTTTTATTATTTGCATATTACAAGATAATTAGAGTTTTTGAGAAACAGATACCTGGAGTTTCTCAGTATTTGAGTCATTACCACTTCACTCTTTTTAACTTTATTCCCGCTTCATTGATGACTTTGGTTGCATGAAACCGATCATAGACAATAGAAACGTTAGTCAGGTTATACTCAAATCCTTTGATGAAAGCAAGGGGCATGTGACAGGATACCTGGGTGATTTTCTGAGGGCTCCAGTTATAACTAAGTAAATACATTAGCAAAGTCTTCTACTACTGCATGGTCCTTGCCATGGGTAACCTAAATGGTTCTTTTTGCTTCATAATCAACAAAATAAGTGACATAATCCTCCAATTCCGTATGAAGTTCGACCGTAACTTATTGCTTTATCACATCCTTCACTAGCACCAAAGTGGTAGAATTTAACCATATTGATACGAATGTTTATTGCCAAATGGCAAAGGCTTTCACTATGAGTAAATTGACCTTAGGCTTTCAAGATGCAATATCACTATTAAGAAAATTCTTTTACTTTTTAGTTGCCACAATATCATTTATCCCAATACTTGAAAACCGTAAGTTAATGATTACTATCAATAGTAAGAAAACGATCTTGTCTTGGTTCATACCTGCTATTTGATCAAATGAAGATGAAACTTTTTTATATCGTTGTCGAATGAAAAGTTAAGCAAACGTTAATTCTATAGTTTCTTAAACCTAAATTTTAACAACAACTTAATAAAAGTGAAAAATATACTAAAAATTGGATATTTTGCAGATGGGCCATGGGCCCACCGTGCATTAAAATAATTTTTATTATCCCTCGCAAAAAGACAACGGATTTTACACTAAAGGAATATTCAGATAGATATGCAATATCATATTATAATGAAACTGATGTAAATTCTGATGAATTTTATAATCTTGTTACACCATTAAATTGCGATATTTTTGTTTCTATGAGTTTCAACCAAATTTTTAAACCACGAATTTTAAACGTACCAAGATTGGGTACAATTAATTGTCATGCTGGTATGCTGCCATTTTATAGGGGTCGAAATATTTTAAATTGGGCACTTATTAACGGTGAAAAAGAATTTGGTATAACAGTCCATTATGTCGATGAAGGTATTGACACTGGCGATATCATTCTTCAACGTGCATTTCCAATTACAGACGATGATGATTACAGATCATTATTGGAAAAAGCATATTCAGAATGTGCAATTATTTTATTTGATGCATTAAAATTAATACAAGATTCGAAGGTTTTCAGAATAAAGCAGAATATAATTCATCCGACAGGGTTTTATTGTGGTCAAAGAGGAATTGGTGATGAAATTATCAATTGGAACAGTAATTCCAGAACATTATTTAATTTTATTAGGGCATTATCTTTCCCTGGCCCTTCTGCAACAACATTTATTAATGATAATGTTGTAAAAATAAACAAAGCCAAAGTTATTACTTCTGCACCTGTCTATATCAATTTTCCTGGACAGCTTTTGAAAAAAACTAAAGATGGATTTTGGGTTAAAACCAAAGATACATTTATAGAAATATCTGAGATTCAGTCTATTTATAAATTAAAAGTCGGAGATAAACTTGGGCAATGAAACAAGTCATTATTATCGCTGAAGCCGGTGTAAACCATAATGGATCTATAGAGCTTGCTAAAAAACTTGTTGATTCTGCAGTAAGTGCGGGCGCAGATTACGTTAAATTTCAAACATTTAAGGCCGAGAAATTGGTAAGTAAATATGCAATCAAAGCAGAATATCAACTAACAAATTTTAAAGATAATGATTCAACCCAATTCTCTATGCTCAAAAAGCTGGAATTGTCAGACCAAATGCATGTCGAATTAATCTCATATTGTAAGAAAGTTGGAGTAAAGTTCATGTCTACTGGGTTTGATGAAGAAAGTATTAATTATTTGGATGAATTAGGTTTGAATATTTTTAAAATTCCTTCAGGGGAAATTACTAATAAACCCTATTTGCAATTAATAGCAAAAAAGGGTAAGCCAGTACTACTTAGTTCTGGAATGGCCTATCTTTACGAGATAGAAGATGCAATAAAAGTAATGATTGATGAAGGATTAAGTATAGATGATATAACTGTTCTCCATTGCAATACAGAATATCCAACACCAATGCAAGATGTTAATCTAAAAGCTATGCTTAGAATCAGAGATACTTTAAAAGTTAAAGTTGGTTATTCCGATCACACGAAGGGAATTGAGATTTCTATTGCCGCAGTAGCCTTGGGCGCTCAAGTAATTGAGAAGCACTTCACATTAGACAGGACATTACCTGGTCCAGACCATAAAGCATCATTAGAGCCCAATGAATTAAAATTGTTGATTTCTGCTATTAGAAATGTAGAGAAAGCACTAATGGGTAGTGGTAATAAAGAACCATCACAGAGTGAAATGAAAAATAGAATTATTGTACGAAAAAGTATTCATACTTCAAAATTTATCACAAAAGGCAAATTATTAACAAAAGAAGATTTAATTGCTTTAAGACCTGGTATTGGAATCTCACCAATGGAAATAAATAAAGTCATTGGAAAAATTTCCAGAACTGAGTTAGCAAAGGGGAGTATAATAAATTGGGAGGATTTATTATGAGAATTGCTATTTTGACAAGTTCTCGAGCTGATTACGGTATATACTTACCTCTAATAAAAGCTTTGAGAGATGATTCATTTTTTACTTTAAGTATTATTGCTTTTGGAACTCATTTGTCTCATTTTCATGGTTATACAATTAATAATATTATTGATGATGGTTTTGAAGTAAATTATAAAATTGAGACAACTTTTGCAAATGATACCGCTAATGCAATATCATCTTCAATGGGTGTGACTTTTCTTAAATTTTGTGAATTCTGGAATAACCAGAAATATACATTTGATCTTGTATTCTGTTTGGGTGATCGTTATGAGATGTTTTCAGCTGTATTGGCATCGGTACCATACAGGATTCCCTTTGCTCATATTCATGGGGGTGAGGAAACATTTGGAGCAATTGACAATATTTTTAGACATTCAATAACACATGCCTGCAAATATCATTTTGTTAGTTGTCAAGAATATGCAGATAGAGTCAAAGGGTTGATCGGTTCTACGAGTAACGTTTACAATGTAGGTTCATTAAGTCTAGACAATCTTCAAACTATTGACTTTTTAAGTCCTCTTGAATTTTACAATAAATTCGGAATAGATATTACAAAACCAACAATTCTTGTATCAATTCATCCAGAAACAAATAATCCAGAAAAGAACCATCAGTATTCAATAGAGATTATCAAAGCATTAGAAATTTTAAAAGTAAATCAAATATTAATAACCTTACCTAACTCTGACACACTAGGCAGTGTTTTCAGAGATCAATTAATCAAATTTTCAGCTTCCTCAGTCGGTAGCATCTTTTGTATTGAGAACTTAGGTACACGAGGATTCTTTTCTGCTATGAAGTATTGTTTATTTCTCCTTGGAAATTCATCAAGTGGTATAATTGAGGCTGCTTCTCTTAACAAATGGGTTATAAATTTAGGATCAAGACAATGTGGTAGATATCAGAATACTAATGTGATTAATGTATGTTTTCAATCTGATATGATAATTCAAACTGCTAATGAAATTCTCCAAAGAGCCGCTTATACTGGGGGCAATATTTATTATCAACCAAACGTATCAAAGTCGATAATTTCTTTCCTTAAAACATTTTAATGAAAAGCATTCAAGAATATGTTATTACTCAGAATGAGACATGTCTAGCGGCTTTAACAAAATTAGATGGTTTAAAATCGCAGCAAACTCTTTTTGTCATTGATGATTGTCAAAAGGTAATTGGAACAATAACTGACGGAGATATACGAAGAGGGTTCCTTAAAGGATTGACTTTGGAAACTCCAATCATCAACTTTAGTTACCCACAATTCAAATTTATAGATGGCAAAATAAATGTTGCAAAAATCAAAAAACTTAAGCAAGATGGGATTAAAATTGTTCCTAAACTAACCCCAGAAGGAAAAATTGAAAGAATTTATAACCTTTCAGAATTAAAATCAATTATTCCTGTCCACACAGTTATAATGGCAGGGGGGCGCGGAGAGAGATTAAAACCCCTTACAGACTCAATTCCAAAACCAATGCTACCACTTGGCGATAAACCAATAATCGAACACACTATTGACAGATTAATTTCATATGGAATAGAACACATAACGATATCTGTTAATTATTTAGCAGAGCAAATAATAGATTATTTTGGAAGTGGCCGTTCCAAAGGTATAAATATCAGCTATATCAATGAAAATAAGCCCTTAGGAACTATTGGTTGTCTTTCAGTAATTAAGGAATTCTTGCACTCAACCATCCTTGTCATGAACTCCGACATTTTTACAAATATAGATTTAGAAGAGTTTTTTCTAAACTTCATAGAAGAAAAAGCCGAAATGTCCGTTGCTTCGATTCCATATTCTGTTGACATTCCTTATGCAATTATAGATTTAAAGCAAAACCAAATTAAAGGGTTTAAAGAAAAACCAAAAAACACATATTATGCAAATGCTGGTATATATTTGATTCGTAAAAAAAACATTAAAATGATCCCTAAGAATAAAGTGTTCAATGCCACAGATTTTATGGACTTAATGATTAATTCTAACAGGAAAATAATTCATAGTCCAATTACCGGGTACTGGATTGACATCGGTAAATTAGATGATTATAATAAATCAAAAGAATTAATCAAACACTTATAATTACCATTTCAACATATCTTCTTTAGATAGTTTCATTCTAAAATATTGCTAGGACCGTTAAAACTTGAAAATAAAAAGTCCAAGTGCTCCAAAATGTTTTTATTTATTATCAGTTATGCCGCGTCAAGTTAAGGCTTCAAAATAAATATTGAAACCCGATCAATTATCTTAAAAATCTAATTCACTTCACTTGGTGCTAGTCTATGATCGCCAAAAATCAAGGTCTTTTGTCACTTGAATGAACATGAAAGGAAAGATAACGAAACGCTCGTAAACACTTAGTAAGCTTTTTTATATTTTTAACAAAATACTGGAAAATGATTAAGAATAAAAAAATATTGGCAATTATACCGGCCAGGGGAGGAAGTAAAGGATTGCCAAATAAAAATATAAAAGAACTATTAGGTAAACCTTTACTCGTTTATACTATTGATCAAGCTAAAGAGTCAAAGTATATTGATGAAATCTTTTTAAGCACTGATTCATCTTATATTGCACAGGTATCTGAAAATTACGGATTACATGTTCCTATTCTTCGTCCAAATTATTTAGCTTCTGATACTTCCAGTTCCGTTGATGTTGTTTTGCATGTCATAGATTATTATGAAAATAAAGGCATTATATTTGATTTCGTTATCTTATTAGAACCGACTTCTCCATTAAGAAAAAAAAATGATATTGATTCAGCCATCTTAAAAGTAATTGATTCACAATATGCTGACGGTATAATTAGTATTGGAGAGGTTCATATGGAACATCCCATGATCGTGAAGAGAATCAATAGCAAGGGATATATTGAATCATATGTCTTAAGCAATAGTTTGATAAATAGAAGACAAGAACTCGATAAGGCATATTTTCCGTATGGTATTTTATATATGATTAAAACATCAACTCTAAAGTTGAATAAAACTTTCTATACCCAAAATATTATCCCATATTTTATTGAACGTTGGCAAAATTTTGAGATTGATGATATTTATGATTTTATTATAATTGAATCATTATTAATGAAACTTCAGGAGGAAAAACAATGAAATTTTTAGTAATTGGTCTAGGTTCCATGGGGAAAAGACGTATTCGTTGCCTTAAAGCACTCGGCTATGAGGATATTATAGTTTATGATGTAAGGGCAGACCGTTGTTCTGAAGCGATAGATACTTACAATGTTGCATGTGCAAATGAGATAAGTAATAGTCTATTTAGTAAAATAGATGCTGTAATTATTTCAACCCCACCAGATCAACATGCAAAATACGCTAAGATTGCTATTGAAAATTTAAAACCTGCATTCATTGAGGCAAGCGTAATTTTAGAAGAGGTACTCCAGATTAAAGAATATAATACAAACAACACATTTATTGCTCCTTCATGTACTTTCCGATTTCATCCTATTATAAAGGATATTAAATCTATTATAACAAGTGGCAAGTATGGGAAGATAACTAATTTTTCCTATCATTCAGGACAATATCTACCAGACTGGCATCCTTGGGAAAATGTTAAAGAGTTTTATGTATCAAATAGGAATACTGGAGGAGCTCGTGAAATAGTGCCTTTTGAATTAACTTGGATTATTGATATAATGGGTTGGCCAATTGATATTAAAGGATATTTTCAAAGAACTATAGATTTTGGTATTGATATTGAAGATACTTACGCTTTCGTTCTCAAATTTAATGGAATGGCTGGTAGTATTATTGTCGATGTCGCTGCACGATATGCTATCAGATCATTGCTGATAAATCTTGAATCTGGCCAAATTCAATGGAGATGGGATGAAAGCTGTTTTCACCTTTATGAGGTTGAAACTAATCGGTGGATTAAATTTCAACAGCCAGAATTTCAATCAGCAATAGGTTACAATAAAAATATTGGAGAAAGAATGTATATTGAAGAAATTAAAAGCTTTATTGAAGGTATTAATTCTGCTTCTCAATATTCTAATAATATTGATGATGATATAAAAATTTTGCAACTTTTAAATCAAATTGAAAATTCAGATGGAGGATTCTAAGATGACCTATAGTGAAAGACTTAACAATGTAATCCCAGGTGGTGCGCATACTTATAGTCGAGGTGATGATCAATATCCATTGAATGCACCACAAATTCTTGAATACGGACATGGAGCTTATGTTTATACTCCTGATAAAAGTAAATTTCTTGATTATGGAATGGCCTTACGGGCAGTAACCATAGGTTATGGGAATAAATTAATCGCCGATGCTGCATACACCGAAATTCTTAAAGGAAATAATTTAACAAGACCATCAACAATTGAATTAGATGCGGCTGAATTGCTCGTAAATTTAATTCCATCAGTTGATATGGTAAAGTTTGCAAAAAATGGATCTACTGTCACCACTGCTGCTGTAAAAATTGCCAGGGCCTACACTGGAAGAAATTATATTGCAAGATGTGTTGACCATCCCTTCTTTTCCTATGATGATTGGTTTATTGGCGACACACTTCTTCAAAAAGGAGTACCTGAAGAATTGTCAAATTTAACTATAAACTTTAAGTATAATGATATTACAACTCTTGAGAACTTATTTGATAATTATAAAGGGGAAATTGCAGGTGTTATACTTGAACCTGCTACAATTAATCATCCTGAAAATGAGTTTCTATTTAACGTAAAAAAACTTTGTCACGATAATGGAGCTTTGTTTATTCTTGATGAGATGATTACAGGTTTCCGTTGGCATCTTCAAGGTGCACAAACCTACTAT
>Ga0224523_1001230_pt1 | contig 11230 bp, 12 predicted proteins | sample CFST50metaG_FD_182732 | JGI IMG/M metagenome (GOLD analysis project Ga0224523, IMG submission 182732) | Peat soil microbial communities from Stordalen Mire, Sweden - C.F.S.T50 | ecosystem: Environmental > Terrestrial > Soil > Wetlands > Peat | place: Sweden: Norrbotten County, Stordalen Mire...
CAAAAAAATACTTCTTGTTTCCGCTAATCAGTTGAGCGTTCCTTACCCTGTATATCCGCTTGGAATTTCTTATTTAAAAACCTATTTACAAAATAAATTACCGCATCTTGAAATTGAAGTTTTCGATTTTATTGATAAAGATTACAACGATTTCAATTCTTTTCTTGATGAATTCCAACCCGATTATACAGGCATTTCCCTCAGGAACATTGATGATGTCAATATTTATAAAAAAGAAAGTTATATTCACCATTACAGGTCAATTGTTGAAAATACCCGTAAATTCAGCAAAAGCAAAATAATTATTGGCGGAGCAGGATTTTCAATTTTCCCGGAAACATTATTCTGCATGCTGGATCCTGATTTTGGCATATACGGCGAAGGTGAAGAACAATTTTATAAACTGCTTACATCTTTAGAAAACAATTCCGATTTTTCAAACATCGAAAATTTACTATACAAAAAAAATGAGTTCATTATTTTCAACAAAAAAAATCAATCAATAAAAAAATTAGAATTACAATTTGAACAAGAACTTACCGATTATTACTGGCATCACAGCGGAATGCTCAATATTCAAACCAAGCGAGGCTGTCCGTACAATTGTATTTACTGCACTTATCCGCTTATTGAAGGACATAATGTAAGAACGCTCAGCGCTGACAGCATTGTTGAAACACTTTATGATCTTTCCGAAAATAAAAAAATTGATTACGTTTTTTTTACCGACTCCATCTTCAATATAAATAACGATTACAATATTGAGCTTGCCGAAAAAATAATAAAGAAGAAGATCAAGATCCACTGGGGCGCTTATTTTAATTTTTGTAATTTCGATGAGGAAACTATTCGACTGTTTCAGCGTGCCGGACTTAAACATATTGAATTTGGTACGGAATCGCTTAGCGACACCATGTTGAAAAATTACAATAAACCTTTTGAAGTTGCTGAAATTTTTGAAGCTTCAAAAATTTGTAACAAGTTAGGAATTGATCATGCGCATTTTTTGATATTAGGCGGCTATGGCGAAACAGCAGAAACTTTGAATGAGACTTTTGAGAATTCAAAAAAAATGGAACGCACAATTTATTTTCCTTTCATTGGAATGCGCATATACCCAAGCACCTACTTGCATAAGATAGCACTTGAAGAAAAGAAAATAGAATCCTCAAATGATCTGTTGGCTCCATCATTTTATATTTCCGATAAGATCGATCTTAACAAATTAAAAGTTGATGCTGTTAAAACCGGCAAACGGTGGGTATTTCCGGATGATGAGCTTTCGGATATCATGAATAAAATGAGAGATAAAAATAAAAAAGGTCCCCTTTGGGAATATTTGATCCAATGAAACCCGAACAGTTCACAGCCGAAGAATTGATTCCGCAAAGGCCGCCAATGGTGATGGTTGACCGCCTTATCGAATGCACTGAAACGAAAACCATATCAAAGTTTTTCATCAGGGAAGAAAATATTTTTTGCAAAAACGGTCATTTTACCGAACCCGGACTTATTGAAAATATTGCACAATCAGCTGCTGCAAGAATTGGTTATCTCAATAAGATCAGCCAGCAGGAAGTGTTGATCGGGTATATTGGCGCTATAAAAAATCTGGAAATATATTTCCTGCCTAAAGCATCAACTGAAATTTCAACAGAAATCACTATCGAAAACGAAATAATGGGATTTACAATAATTCACGGAAGGACATTTTCGAATAATAAAGTTGTTGCGGAATGTAATATGACAATCTTTATTAAACAATAAATTTAAAAATTTAATTCTTAATTACCGCAAATTTTAAAATCTCCTTTAAAATTGCAGAAGTTCGTATTTTCAAAATAGATCTGGCAACTCACATGAATATTATTCTCATCCGTATTTTTTATCTTTAGATCAAAGGTTATTACTTCGTTTTGAGTTGGACTTAAAATATTATTCAGCTTGATAGCACTGCTTTTCACAAGCATAGTCTCCTTTTGTAAAATTTGCGATAAGATTTCTTTAATCATTTGGATCATACATACTCCTGGAACAACGGGAGTTTCAGGGAAATGACCTTCAAATATCGGATGTTTCGGATTGATTGTTGCCTGTACGTTTGCTATACTCCGATCACTCGATACTTCTAATTTATTTATTTCAAAAAAATTATTAAGAAGCATTATTTATTGCATTTTTTTAAGATTCTTATTGATGAATATTTTAAAATAATAAATCAAGGCTTCAGCTATAGTTGTTAAGAAATATAGACTATATGAGGCTAAAGCCTATAGTTTTATTTTGTCTTCATTACCCCTGCCTTAAGGTCGGGGTAATGAAGACTGTAGTATTTTCGGGCTTTAGCCCCATATGTAAATTATTTAAGTAAGAAAACCATTTATTTAAAATCAAACACTCCATCCGAAATATTCTCATTAAGTTTTTTATTGACAAACTCTATGCAGATGTAGTCACCGCCAGGTTCCGTCAATTTTATTTTCGTAACAGAATAATTTGTTTTGTCGAAATACAGATCGACCTGCGAAAGTACTTCCTTCTGTTTCGCTGAATTAGGAAGCATCTTCAAATAATAATTCAATTTACTTTCCGAATATGTGGTTATGTATTCTTTTTCAAAAGCCGAAATATTTCCCTGGATAAAGCTCAGCATAAGCATACCAAGCTCTTTAAACATCTTATTGGACTGCGTATCGAATTGTTTTTTTGTACTGTCATCTTTTATAAAAACTTTTTTCCGTGACATAATGATAAGATAGGAATACGGGCTGTCATATTCCCAACGAATAGAGTTTGGCTTTTTAAACCAGAAATGTCCTTTGGAAGTTACTTTATCAGTGAGCATACTCAGGCTTCTCACCTGTACAAATTCACATTCAATGGTCTTTGTATTTTTGGAGGCGTTCAATAAACTGCTTTTAAAATTATCTGTATTGGCAATAGTAGTGAAGGTTTCCTGTGCATTCGCGAGTATGTTATAAAACATCAAAATAAACAAAAATGAAATTCCTTTGATCAACAATTTATTCATACATTTTTATGTTTAGTAGCTCGTCGAGCCTTATGATCTTATAATTGCTTTGCAGAGCATATTCAATAAATAATTTTAGCACGTCAACAATTTCGGGTGTTGTATCATGAAACAAAACAACAGCGCCTGGTTTGAGTTTTTGCTGAAGTCTTTTTGCAATTTTATTTTTTTCTTTAATAACAGTATCCCTCGATTTCAATGACCAACCCACTGTAGTATAATTCATTTTTATCACAGCCTTATTTAATGCAGGGTTAGTAACTCCATAAGGTGGACGAAACAATTTTACTTTTTTTGAAATAACATTTTCTATAATTTGCTCTGTTCTTTTTAATTCATCCGTCATTCGTTTAGCCGAAAACAGATCAAACCAGAAATGATGGGAATAACTGTGATTCCCGATGATGTGCCCCTCTTCATCAATCTTTTTCAAAACATTTTTATATTTTTCTACTTGGTTTCCTACTACAAAAAATATTGCTTTTATATTATTATTTTTTAATACTTCCAAGACCTGTTCTGTTCTATCGGAAGGACCGTCATCAAACGAAATTGCAATATTTTTTTCCTCTGTTTTAGAATGATAAATTGTTTTCAAATAAAAATTAATTTTAAAATCAATCGATCCATAAGTAAGTAGAAAAATATAAAGCAATATTAAAACAGCTATAAAATATTTGCTATCAATAGAAGTGAATATATCAATCATCATTGATAGCACAATGGTTGCACAAAAAGCAATATTTACAGTTCTATAATTCGGCATGTTTCAATAGAATGAAAGAATGACTTAGATTTCTATAATGATTATAAATCAAAATATTTTTTATCTTTTTTACTTGTACATTATTTATTTTTATAAAATCAGGAACTGCTTGTTGCTTGATAATATTGGCAGCCATCCACATTGCAAACGATGAAGCAGTGTGAAATTCTCCGCAAAGATGCTTAAAATAAGCACAGGCATTTTCACTAAAAATAGTTTTTGTCAAACCATAATAAAGATCATCAAACCTGCAATCGCCGTTAATTCCAAGTAAGACCAGATCAACATCTTTTATCCCTATATTATTATTTTGCAAAAAAGAAATTGCATTTTTCTTTACCGTTTCTGCATCCTGCAAATTTGAGTAGGTTTCAACTGAACTGATCTTTGCAAATGTTGATGAAGCAGGTTTATTTGATAAAAGAAAAAATGAAGAACCTTCGCCTGCAATACTTCCTTTTGTCGAACTGTTTAGCAACTCCAGGTTGCTTACATTTCCTGCTTTCCAATGACCAAGACGTTTAGTAATTGCAAATGTATTGGGTGTGATTTCATCAGCGCTTCCAAGCAAAATTGTTTCAGCTGATTTTTCATTCATCATCAAAAGGCTGTCAAATAAAGCACTTTCGAATGAAAGTCCTCTGTGTGCGTATGTGATGTTATATGCGTGGCATTTTAAAGCCAATGAAATTTGAGAAGTTATCGTATTGTGCGTTGACTGAATAAACGGTGTAGGATTCAATAATTTCTCTTCATTTAAAATTATCGATGAAAGAAATTTTTCAGTATCCTCGATACACCCAAGCCCTGTGCCTGTTATAATTGCATCAGGATCTTCAATACCCGAATTTTCCAGACATGATTTTGCCGTGTAGATGCCCATCTTTACGATTCGGCTCATTCTGCGTGAAACCATCGGGTCAATATATTTTTTATAAACAGGCTCAATACATTTCAAATACAACGCGTCATTTAATTCGGTTACTTCAGCTGGAATACCAATATTCTCAATGGTCTTCTGTGGTGAAATGCAAGCCGCACCGTTTATGTATACTTCTGTCGTTAGCATTTTGAAAAAATAAGTGAAGTATTATTTCCTCCGAAACCGAATGAATTCGATAAAACATTTTTAACCTCTATGTTCTTCATCAATCGGTTTACAGGAGCAATTTTTAATTCATTCATCTGTTTTGAAAAATTCAGATTTGGGAATATCAAATTATGTTCTATTGCCAAAACGCTGAGTACTGCTTCGATCGCTCCGGACGCACCCAAGGTGTGACCCGTGAATGATTTGGTAGAACTGAAAAATGGCGCTGATGAACCAAAAACATTTTCAATGGCTTTGCCTTCCGACAGATCATTATTTGGTGTTCCCGTTCCATGAGCATTTATATAACTTATATCAGCCGGCGATAAACGGGCAGTCTCCAATGCTTTCAGCATGGCAAGTTTCGCTCCGTCGCCTTCGGGTGATGATGCAGTTTGGTGAAAAGCATCACAGGCATTGCCATAACCTTTCACCTCGCAATAAATTTTTTTATCTTTTTTTTCAAGTATCCGTTCCGATTCCAAAACCAGGAATCCCGCGCCTTCGCCTAAATTCAAACCGCTACGGGTCTCGTCAAAAGGACGGCATGGCTGGCGGTCAAGGATCATCAATGAATTAAAACCATTCAATGTAAATGTTGTCAACGCATCAACTCCGCCGACAATTACTCTATCAAGAATATTATTTTTAATAAGTCTTGCACCCAGCATTATTGAGTTTGCCGCTGATGAACAAGCCGTGCTGATAGTGGTTACAAAACCGTTAATACAAAAATATTCTGCGATTTTCGCAGTGCTGTCGCCGCAGTCATGACCAATGATATTTCGTAATCGGCCTTTATTATTATCGTGTAAAAATTCTTTATAAAATAGTTCGCTCCTGTCCATTCCTCCCACTGATGAAGCGGAAACCAGCCCGGTTCTTGCATCTGAAATATTTTCAAGTTGGGCATTGAGAATGGCTTCTTTCGCGGCGATCAAACCAAGCAAAGCCGTGCGTGTGTATGCCTGTGAAGAATGTAAACCTAATTCTTCTCCCAACTTTTCATTAGAAAGTTTTACTTCAGCGACAGGTATTTCGTTTTTAAATATAGTAGATAAATATTCGGAATATCCGAGCCCTGATCTCTCAAGATAAACGGACTCCAATGTTTCCCGAACATTGTTGCCAATAGCTGAAATTAAGCCTATACCTGTAACAAAAACCTTTTGATGCACTTTTTATTTTTTGTTTTGTTGAATATATTCTGCCATAGTTTTTACGGAGAACAATATTTTCTTGCCTTCATCAGCTGTTTTGATCTTCAGACCGTATTTCTTTTCGAGCAATACTGTAAGTTCAAGGGCATCTATTGAATCAAGTCCCAGTCCTTCCATAAAAAGAGGAGCATCCGTCTTTATATCATCAACATTGATCTCTTCAAGGTTCAGCGCTTCGATAATTTCTTTTTTTAATTGTTCTATTAATTCTTCCATGTTTTGGTTTTATTTTATTTAAGTACTATGGCTATTTCAATATTTGTTTGTAAAAACATTTCTCAAATTTACAAAAGTTTCGTTAAACCAAAATCCACTGGCAGTAATAGTTTTAAGTTACTACAATTTATTTATATCTTGCCTTAATATTGTTTCACTTGGTTTATTCATTTTGTCTCTGAAACGCCAATGCCATGGCCAATTATGTATAATCATTTTTAAATTATAATTGAATCGTCTTTTACCATTTCCTTTTTCTTTTTGGAAATATGGTCCAATAATCAGAGTCTCATATTTTGTTTTTCTTATATAAAAATCAACATACTTATGCCTTATTATCTGGTATGGCATAAGTATAATGTTAACTTTTTTCCCAACAATTTTTTCTGCAGGAATTGTATATTGAAAATCGTATCCAATAAAAGAAATCTCAACAAATTTGCAACATGAATCAATATTGGTTTCGAATTTTCCTTTATTATCGGTTATTCCACCTTTTAAATATAAATTCTCTAGCCCTTTTTCGGTAACTGTAACTCCAGGAATTATATTCTTTTCATTATCGAATATATAAAACTCAATTTTTTTTGTTTCGCCACAATTGCCAACAATTTCATATCTTGAATTGCCATTCAAGACTGAATCATTAGTAAATAAGCTAATAACACTATCTCTAAGGTTATATTTACCATAGCCTTTCATATAAACTGAAAGACAGCAGCTATTTTCTGTGTAAAATTCTAATGTTGAATCGGGATATATCCTAAGATATTTATCTCCATCCTTAAATACTCCTGATAATTTAATATTCTGAGAATATATTATTGTTGAAGTGAAAATGAATATAAATAAAATTATATTTTTTATTTTTTGCATATCATGAAAATAATTGTACTATTTTTCTCGGTTCAAAAATACTATTTCCATTTTTTCCGCCTTTATCTTTTTCAACAAAATAAAGCACGGCTTCATATTTATCAGAAAGAAGATCAACCCAACCCGTTATGCAATGCTGTATTTTGCCGCTTTCAAACAAATCGGAAACATAATAATAAATTAATTCGGGATCAAATTTCTCACTTATAAATAAAATATTTTCTCCTGTGATTTTATGCCTGATACAAATTTCACCAATCATAATATTTGGCAGCGTATATACAAAAACCGCAGGACTCGGGAAATAATTTTCGCTATTTTTTATCGTATCATTAAATGCATTGTCGGTATCTAGCGATGATGATGAATTTGCAATAACAATGCCTGTTTCCTCTGAATTCAATGGAAGAACATTGCTTTTATTAATTAAAATTTCAGCAGCGAGAAAACCGAGTTTGCTTAAATTATCCATCTTGAAAAATTTGGGATAATTTACTTGAAAATTCTTATAAGCATTCTTCATAAACGCTGATGGATTCTCAGCTTCATCATTATGGAATAACAATTCATCATCCAGGAAAATCTTATTATCCCTGATCTTACAAACACTTTTTATGATCAACTGTTCCTTCATATTTTATGAAATATTACACTGGCATTGCATCCGCCAAATCCTGAAGCAGTCTTCAGGCAACTTGATAATTCTTTTTCGCTGGTTCTATCAATAATATTGATTTTACTGCTAACTCCAAGCTCACTAAACCCAGCTGTTCCAAATAAAATATTATTTTTAAGCGAATAAATGCTGAGAACGGATTCAATGATACCAGCAGCTCCAAGCGTATGACCAAAGTATCCTTTAAAGCTATTTACAGGCACATTCTCCAATCCGGCACGGGTAAAGGCTATCGCTTCCATCTCGTCATTGTATGGAGTTGCAGTGCCATGCGCTGAAATAAAATCTATTTTACCGGCAGGAAGATCACCAATGGTTTTTTTTATAGATTGATAAAGTCCTTCGCCTGTTCTTGAGGGTCCAGAGATATGATTCGCATCATTGCTCGAAGAACCTTTGCCAACAATAATTTGCGGATTATTTGCAATATTTTTATTTGAAGTTAATACAATTGTTGCACAACCTTCTCCAATGCTCAGTCCATCTCTTGTTTTATCAAAAGGCTTGCAGGGCGTGCTGCTTAACGATTGAAAAGATTGAAAACCGGAAACAACAAATTTTGAAAGAATATCAGCACCGGTAATAACAACATTTTTATATCTCCTCGAACGTATCATCATGCTTCCGGCTATAATAGCAAGAACACCGGAAATACAGGCGTTTGAAATTACCATCGGTGTATTTGGATTTCCAAAATATTGCCGGATCAGCTTTGCCGTCTCGTGCAGGAAAAGGCGATTTTCTCCATATTTTAAAAAGTTTTCTTTTTCCAGAACATCAATATTTCCTTTGGTTGTGGAAAGGATAAAAAGTGTATCATTCTTTTTTACATCAATGCTCGTTTTGTTAAGTGCATCATTTATGGAAAGTATCGCCAACTGCTCAAAGCGTGTGAATTTATCAGGATCATCAATATGACTGAATTTAGATCTTAAAATTTCCGAATCAATAACAGAAGCATAAAATTTATTCGGTTCAAGTTTTGGATCGTCTATCAATGTAATTCCTATTGCACCTTTTTTTATTTCGGTACAATTACCTTCGGTGGTAAATCCCAAAGAAGTTATGATATTGTCGGAAGCAATATAAACTTCATTCATATTTCACAAAAGATTTTTTCAATTTTAAAGAAGCAACATTTTCTTTTTCCATTCGAGGAAAAATTCGGGAAACGTCAATAAAAGCTCCATATTTTTGTTCAGAAAGACCTGCGTACTCTTTGCTGTGGCAACAACTTCATTATTGGAGCTACGCGAAATAACATATTCAAAGATCAGTTTGGCAGCTTCACAATCAACATATTTTGTTTGAACAATTGCTTTTTCCCCATATTTCAAAGAGTATTTGAAATCAAGTTCAATATTGACCAGAGGAACAATAACACCTGCCTCTAAAAAATCAAGATAACGAATACCATATTTTTCGCCAAACGATTCGCGCCCGTCTTCAAGGTATTTCACATAGTTTCCATGCCAAACAACGCGCATAGAATCCACTTCGTTAAATCTCACTTTTATTTCAGTCGTATCAGTAAGCTCAATTTTGCTCATTAGATTATAATATTCAAATTGCATTTATTGTTGCGAAGATACAATTTTATAAACATTTTAAAAATGAGCTTTTACTTTTACATTACCATTCCTTTAATTTCATATATTTGAAAATCCTTGCATAAAGATTCACTCTATGAAATTTAAATTTTTAATATCATTCTTCGCTTTATCAATTTCATTTACACCATATGTTTTCACACAAAATATTTTTCTTGACAAGGACACCACTTTAAAATGCACCAACAATATTGTTATTGCTTCCATACAAAAAATTTGCTTCGATTCTGTAACGACAAAATTTTCAAAAACTGATTATTCTAACATTAATGGGTTTTCTTTTTTTAATGCATGCCGTATCGATTCCAATTGGCTCATATCGTCTAAAAAAAGTTTTGACGCAGCTTTAAAACAACTTGACAATAAAAAAGATTTCGTGCTCTATATTCATGGCGATGGTGCTACTTTTAAAGAAACGCTCGAACGGTGTTTAATGATACATAATAATTATAATGTGAATGTGATCTCATTTTTCTGGCCTTCAAAAGTGCCTGAATTAAATGGTTTGAAGAACTTTAAAAACTCATTTAACAACGTAAAAAAATATCTTGCCTATTTTAAAACTTTTCTTGAAATGTTCCAGTCATATAAAATAAATAATAGCGCTGCCTTCGCCAATGTTCACTGCACATTATTACTACACAGTCTGGGAAACTATTTTATTGAAAATTTAGTGCTTGACAGTTTGTGCTCTGATCTAACCAAAGATCTTTTTGATAACATTGTCCTGAATGCTGCTGCTGTGCCAGAAAAAAAGCATAAAGCCTGGGTCGAAAAATTAAATTTCCAGAAAAATATTTTCATCATTAGCAATAAAAAAGATTTTAGTCTTAATGGTGTCAGGCTGTTTGCAAAATGGAAAAGGCAGTTGGGTGAAAGAGTAAAAAAACCTTTCGCTGAAAATGCAGTTTACATTAACTTCACAAAAGCTATCGGATTTCAAACCAAAGGAGGTAATAGTCACACCTATTTCCTTGGTAAGACCATTAATGAAAGTTCGAACATCAAAAACTTTTATTCTGATATATTAAATGGCAAATCTCCCAACATTAATGATAGCGCCATGTTTCATAAACGCAAGGATGGTTCAGGATTTGATATTGTAAAATGATTTTAGCCGCAATATTCTTTCTTCCAGCCAGAATAATCATTTTCACATTGCTGTAAAACTTTAAATATAGCACCGGCCCAATAATTTCTTAATCCAACTCCCAGTGGAGTTCCCTTTAATTTTTTTATTGCCAAAACTTCTTTTGTTGTAATATCAAAGAAGACAATTGAAATGGTGGCGCTTTCCGTATATTTATTGAACGACTCAATAAAAAATACAAGTCCTACGCCTTTATTAGTTGATGTTGTGTATTTTTTTAATGCATCTTTTATTAATGACTGACTCACGTTGACAGTGTCGGTTGTATTTATGGTAACAAGTTTGGTTTCATCAACCTTACTGTTTCTTTCGGTTACAATATCAAAATTATTTAAAACGGTTTTTTTATAAAAGAATTTTCCGATATCATATTTCTTCGCCTCTTTTACAAATAACATATTCCATGAACTAAAATAACTATTCTTAATATTTGATGGATTTTCAAACCCACCACCAATCATCCTGGCAAAAGAAAAATCAAGTCCATACCACGTGATCTCGTTTGAGGTAAAGGCATCACAAGGTTTTTGCGAAAACGAATATCCCGAAAATACAACGGATACAAATAAAACCAACATTATTTTTTTCATAAAAA
>Ga0224523_1001233_pt1 | contig 11206 bp, 10 predicted proteins | sample CFST50metaG_FD_182732 | JGI IMG/M metagenome (GOLD analysis project Ga0224523, IMG submission 182732) | Peat soil microbial communities from Stordalen Mire, Sweden - C.F.S.T50 | ecosystem: Environmental > Terrestrial > Soil > Wetlands > Peat | place: Sweden: Norrbotten County, Stordalen Mire...
GCTAAAATAATCGGTGTTTTGCCCTCAGAAGTTTTGGCTAAAATTATATCTTCATCAAGTTTAAGTTCTTTATCTTTAATAAATTTAGGACTGCCCACAAAATAATTTTTTTCCTTAATAGTGGCTTTTAATCCTAGACCTTTAAAAATTTCAAAATTATCAACCTTAATTAAGTCTAGATTTTCTTCTTGGGCTTTTTTAATAGTGGCCTGCCCTAAAGGATGCTCAGAATTTTTTTCTAAAGAAGCTATGAGTCTAATAATTTCATTATCAGCTAAATCAGTATAATTAGCTAAAGAAACAATTTCCGGCTGACCCTTAGTAATCGTGCCGGTTTTATCAAAAACTAAAACATTAACCTCGTAAAGTTTTTGCAGGCTGGCGGCGTCTTTAATTAAAATACCTTCGCGTGCGCCTTTGCCTATACCGACAATAATGGCTGTCGGAGTGGCTAAGCCTAAGGCGCAAGGGCAGGCAATTACTAAAATGGCCACAAAAGACATTAAGCCATAAGACAGCGCTTGAGAAAAACCTAGGTAATTTGGTCCAATAATTAACCAGCTAATTAGAGTTATTACGGATAGTAGTAAAACAATCGGCACAAAGATTCCAGAAATTTTATCAGCTAAAGCTTGAATTGGCGCCTTAGAAGACTGAGCCTGTTCTACTAATTTAATGATGTTAGCCAATAAAGTTTCTTGGCCAATTTTAGTCGTTTTAAATTTAAAAGCTGTGGTTGTGTTAATTGTGCCGGCCACGACGCTCTCGTTTAGATTTTTATTAATAGCCAGAGCTTCGCCCGTGATCATACTTTCATCTATATACGGTGAGCCTTCTATAATAATTCCATCAACCGGAATTTTTCCGCCAGGTTTAACTATAATTATGTCTCCATGCACCACTTCTTCCAAAGGAATTTCTAATTCTTGCCCAGCGCGAATAACTAAGGCGGTTTTAGCTTGGAGATTTAATAGTTTAGCAATCGCTTCACCAGTTTTAAGTTTAGAGCGCATTTCCAAATATTTTCCCAGACTAATAAAAACAATTACGACAATAGTAATATCGTAATAAGTAAAATCAGTATTTAAATAAGCTTTTAAGACGCCGGCAAAAGCCGTGATTATAAAACTATAAATAAAAGCCGCGCTTGTGCCTAGACCAATTAAAGTATCCATGTTAGCCTTGCCGTAACGCAAAAATCTATAAAGACCCAGTAAGTAGGGTCGTCCGGCCACGGCCAAAACAAAAGTTGCTAAAATCGGTAAAAGATATAGAAAAAAGTTTTGCCAAACTTCTGACATGGCTGGCAGTATTTTAAGCGCCGCGCCAATATCCCAAGCCATCATTAAAAGACTAATAATCGCTACGGGAATAGTTAGTTGTAAAACTTTTTTTAAATTATTTAATTCTTTTAGCTTATTGTTTTTGGCCTTTTTTTCAGTCCCCTCAAATTCTTCAGTGGTTAAACTATAACCAAAAGGCTTAAGACTGTTTGAGAGATTTTCTAAATTAGTTTGATTTTTATCAAAATCAAGCAGAGCTGTTTCTGAGGCGTAATTAATAGTGACAGTTTTAACCGCCGTATTTTTTTTCAAAGTTTTTTCAATAATTGCTGCACAAGAAGCACAATGCATGCCCTGCACTTGAATTAGTTCGCTCATAATTATTTTCTTTTAAGACGATAAACCTTTAAAATCTCTTCTTTGGCCTTTACTTCTTTGCCTTTTTTTATCTGATGGACTAAACAGGTCCCAAGATGGTTTTCCATCAAAGCGTCTTCAACGCCGGACAAAGCCTGTTTAACGGCCGAGGTTTGAGTAATAACATCAATGCAGTAAGCATTGTTATTAAGCATGTCTTGTAAACCCCTAACTTGACCCTCAATTATTTTGAGGCGCTTAATAAGATTTGGTTTAAGATTTTTCATATAAATTAATTATATACCCCCATGGGGTATACGTCAAGCCTTAGTTTTATAAATAATTATTATTTTTGACAAACCGCTAAATTTACGCTAAATTTAAGCTATATTTAATTAAAAAATAAACTAAAAGAATTATGACAACAAATAATAATGAAATATTTCCTTTTGAAATCAAAGATAGTGAATTTCCAGAAAGTCCTAAAAAAGAGGAACTTAGTCTGGATAAATTCAAAACTGATGTAATTGATTCAAATATTGATGATGACACAATCGGTAAAGTATTTTGGGAAATCTATAGAAAGAATAGGAGCGAAGCAGCAGAAGCCTTGAAAGCTCTTGATAAATGTGAGTTTAGAAAAAAACTTGCCGAAGAGATTGCTTATGACATCAAAAACGATTAAGAAGTTTTGTTGAATTATTTTTTAATTAAAAAAGCCGTTTTTAAACAAAAACGGCTTTATCATTTTCAAAACAGAAGTGTTATATTTTTATATTTCTCGGCTCTTTTGCTTTTGATATAATAAAAACGAAGTAGCCTATCGCGAAAAGGATTATATCAATAGAAACAGAAAATCCTTTATCTTTATAGGCAGCATCTTTAATAAGTGCTGTAGCAAGAAGACCAAGAGCAAAGATCATGCCAGTGTTTACAAGTAAGATCGTGCTAAAATTGCGTATAACACTAAGGTCGTTCTTTTTGTTTCTTCTCCAGGTTGCAAAAATTATAGCTGCTATAGTAATAATTATTGCTAATATTGGGTTAAGAAGAAAAAAAATCTTTATTATACTAACAAGCACTAGCACCCAATATATGTCAATAAGATTTTTAAAAGGACTCATGGCTTATATTTTTTTATTTTTTGGGTAATTTTTAATTTATTTTTATATATATACATGGAGAAAGATTGAATTTCTTAAATCTTGGATAAGTGTTTCGGATGGTATCTTTAAAATACAGCCACCACCACCAACGCTATCAGGCGAAACTGGTCCGCCTAGCTCTTGGCAACCCCTGGGCATGCTTTTAGCAGTTACCCGGCATTTTTTATTGCAAATTTCTTTACAAATATATACAGACAGCTCTCCTTTAGGGGATATATTTTTGCCCCATTTTATTTTATGCCTATTTTTTTCTTTCATTTTTATCTTTGATTTTTTCAGAGATGTTTTTAAAAGGTCCATATTTTTTCCTCTACTTTCTTTTAAGTTATCTGTAAAATACCAGCTTGTTCATTTAAAGTCAAGTAAAGTCAAGAAAGCTTATAGTTAGCTAGTTTTTTAGTAAAAATCATGTTTTTTACTTCTGCTTAGTTCTCTTATGAAGTGTTGGTTTAGCAACTAAAATTTTCTTGGCCGTAAAATGATTATCATCATTTTTAATACCAACTAATTGTAAACGTTCGTTTCTAATTAGTTTAACTTGACGATTAAGCTTAACCTGAGAATAATCAATCTGCCAAAGATGCTCTTCATTATCATCTAAGGTAAATTCTTTTTTATTAGAATTTACGCTCTCAACATCGCCCGCTAATAAACCAAGTTGCGGTTGTTGCCAACGATTAGTTTGCTGATTGACTAGTTGCCTATAAATCGGCACATTAACAGTTAATAAATTATCAATTTCTTTGTCACCGTCAAAAGCATAAACTGTTCCGCCAATAATAATACAAAGAGACGTGTAAATTATAGCCAGATGCCAAATATTATAACGATAGCCATGTTTAGTATGGCGTGTATAAAAATAACCAAGCGCTATAAAAATAGCAAAAAGAATTAACCAGAAGTAAGGCAAGGTTAGTAAGATAAAACGGGCTAAGCTATTAGTAATTGAATCATAAATTTCCCAGTCATTATTAACAACAAGGAAAACCATGACCGAGCTGGAAAGGCTGCCAATAATTATAGAAATTAATACGCCAAACCAAACTAATATTTGTCTTATAACAAATTGCCAGTGCGGTTTAGGCTGAAGTTTGTCATCAGCTACGCGATGTAGAATAGATTGTGTTAAGTTTTGATTAGTCATAGGTTTGGTGTAGGTTATGGAACTGCTCTTTGGCACGATTGAGCCAACTAGCGATTGTACCCGGTGGTTTTTGTAAAATGTCAGAAATTTCTTCGTAACTTTTTTCTTCAAAATATTTTAAAATTAAAACGTCGCGATAATGAGGAGAAAGTTTGTTTAAAGTTTCTTTTATTTTTTCATTATCAATTAATTGGTCAACGCGCTTAATACCCTCTTCTTCCCAAAACTCGCTAGATTTTTCTTCGCTTTCAATATCAAGGCCGACTTCATATTTAACAGAACGTTTTCTAAAATGATTAATGGTTTCATTATGGACGATGCGATAAAGCCAGGAAGAAAATTTTAAATCAGCATCAAAGTCATTTAAATTTAAATAAACTTTAATAAAAGCTTCCTGTAAGATATCGTCAATATCGGTTTCCTCAAGTTTAGCTAAACGACTAACATAGCGGCGTAATTTATCCTGATAACGATTAACCAACTCAGCAAAAGCCGCCTGATCCTTAAGGGCGCGCTTGGCTAATATTTCATCAGTCATCTCTTTAAGACTGTTCTCGTTGTCTAGAGTATTTGTTGTCATGTACCTTAAGTATAACAAAACGCGGCTAGAGAGGTAAGCCGCGTTTTGTTATAGTTATGGAGCCTAAATTTATTGAACTTTTTCAGTAATTCTTCCTTTGATTCTTAAATCAGTGCGAATGGTTTGAAAATCAGTGCGGACAGTTTTTATATTAGCTCTTATACCCGTAATTATAGTTTTACTTTGTGTTGGATAATCAGAAGGCTGCAGATTTTGCGCTTGGGCAGTTGTTGAGGTAATTAGCGAGCCAGCCGTTGTCGCATCGTTTTTAGCTTTAGCTAAACCAGCTTCCATATTTGCAATTGTCGTGGCGTTGCCGTTGTTAGTTTTTAAAGAATCAATTTTTGCTTGATACTTAACAAAGACAGTGTTCTGAAAATTATTAAGTGTGTTTTGGTCTAAGGAGAGCATTTTTAAAGCATGAATTTTTGGTATAAAGACCGCGTAGATTCGGTAGTAAGTGTAAATATAACTTACGTCAGCTTTAGCCGTAGTTAAATCAGTATCAGCCGCAATTTTAGTTTTTTGTTGATTTAAACCAGCAATATTGTCATCAATCATGGAGTTTAAAGAGTTTTTTTGATCAGTGGTTAGTTTTGATTTATTAATTAAATTTTTAAGATTATTTAAAGAGGTTAAACGGGTATTAATCAGTCTAGTTCCCCTAGAGATAACTTGAGCTAAGCTAAGATTATTTAGGGAAGCGGGATTTTCGCTAGTTATGCCTGGTAAGTCAGTAGCCGGCGTTCCAGGTACATTAATATTTATTTGGGATTCTGACGCTGTCGTCCCTTGGGCTTGCGCCATGCCAAAACTGGCTAAAGAAGCTATGGTAACAATACCTATAATCAGTGGTAGAGTCTTTTTCATATAGTTATGAATATTTAGTTAATTAGAGCCTAATTAGGCTTTCAACTCTAATACGTTGTAGATAATTGGTTTCTTGCAGGTAATAAAAACAGTAGGCGAACGCCATGGCGTGCGCCTACTGTTTTGTTGGTTTTATTTATTCACTGCCGCCCTAGTTAATGGTCCAAATAAGCCATTAGTTGGTTTAATCTTTTTGGCTTTCTGAAATTTAATTAAAGCCGCTTTAGTCGCCGCACCAAATTTAGTTGTTTCTTTGCCGCGAGAACCGGCTCCAATTTTGGCTACTATAAAACCATGAGCATTTAAATATTTTTGCAATTCTTTGACATCATTATTAATATCGCCTAATTTTAAATTCTTTTTAAAGATAAACTTTTTAATAATAACTGGTTTGGTTGGATTAGTAATTGGTGGAGTAGTAATAATTGGCGGAGTAATTACTGGTGGAATGATAATTGGCTTAACCGGGGTAGTATAAATAATTCCGCCGCCGCCAGAAAAAGAAACTGAACAAGCTTTAGTAGTTTGAGTAATAAAAGTTGGGTCAGTCTGAACATCATCTTCGTTTTTAGCAATAACATTAAAAGTATAAGAGGTATTACAAGTTAAACCAGTAAATTGATAAAAAGCTTCAGTAGTCCAGCCAGAATCAGCACCGCTATAACTTGCTTTATAACCACTGGCAGTACCGCCGCTCCAATTTACAGTAATAGCTGTTGGACTATCAGCGGTCGCTGTAACTTCAGTTGGTGCAGTTGGCGGACAAGCTTTAGTAGTTTGCGTAATAAAAGTTGGGTCAGTCTGAACATCATCTTCGTTTTTAGAAACAACACTAAAGGTGTACTCAGTGTTACAGGTTAAATTAGTAAATTGATATGATCCGCCATTAATCCAGCCAGAGCCAGAGCCTTCATTATCATTATAATTAGCGTAATAATTATATCCCGAATCACTCCAAGAGACCGTAATGCTATTAGGGCTATCAGCTACGGCTGTTAATGAAGAAGGAGGGTCTTGTAAACAGGCTGGAGTCTTTTGTGTTACATAAACCGGATCAGTTTGAACACCATCTTCGTTTATAGCCACAACTCCAAAAGTATATTCAGTACTGCAACTCAAATCAGTAAATTGATAAGAACTATCTGTGATCCAACCAGAAGTAATTGTTCCAAAATCTGACTCAGTATAACTAGCCAAGTAAGCGCTACCAGATCCGCCAGACCAAGCTACGGTAATAGCACTAGGACTATCAAGAGTAGCCGTAACTTCGGTCGGCGCAATCGGCAGACAAGTACCAGTAGTGTAATTAAAATTTACACGATCAGTAAATTGTTGGTTTTCACCAAAACCAACAATAGAAAATTCATAATAAGTATTGCAAGCCAAATTATTAAGAGTGTAGTAATTATCAGTAACAAAACCAGAATTACTGTCAGTATAGAAAATAATGTAGCTAGAAGCTACGCCGCCAGACCAACCTATATCAAGGCTATTATTATCATTATGCCACGCGAATTCAAATGAATTAGGCGCAAGAGCATTAGTATAACTTCCATTTGGCGTCGTACTATAATCAGAAATATCCGCACCTCTAATGGCCGCGACTCTAAACCAATATCTGGTATTAGGCTGTAGATTAGGAATAGTAAAATTATTAGCCTCGGCCATAACCGTACCAACATTATAATAATTAGAGCCATCGTTTGATTCATCTATTGTAAAACCATCTTCATCACTTGAATTATCTGTCCAAATAATATTTTCATAGTCAGTCCCGATCATATTTACTGTAATATCTGAAGGGGCATTAAGAGCGCCCGATAATGTAAAGACCCCTTCAGACATAGTGGCATAATCAGAGGTAGCTTCGTTATTATATGCCGCGACTCTAAACCAATATTCTGTATTAGGAGATAAATTAGGAATAGTAAAATTATTAACATCAGCAGCAACCTCTCCAACATTAGTGTAATCAAGGCCATTAGTTGATTCATCTATTATAAAAGCTTCTTCGTCTTTTGAATTATCTGTCCAAGAAATATCTATATCATTAGTTTCAACTAGATTTACTATAATATCTGAGGGAGCATTAAGAATATACGGTAATGTAAAAACGCCTTCAGACATAGTAGCATAATCAGAAATAGTTTCTCCCCTAAATGCCGCTACCCTAAACCAATATTCTGTATTAGGACGTAATTCAGGAATAGTAAAATTAATAACATCAGTCATAACTGAACCAACAGTAAAATAATCAGAGCCATTGATTGATTCTTCTACTACAAAACCGTCCTCATCATTTGAATTATCTGTCCAAGTGATACTTATAGAATTACTAGTAATATCGTAGGTATTAATATTCGAGGGAGCGTTCGGTGCTAAACCGTCGCTTTTAGCAATATTAATTACGCCTATAACAAACAAAAAAGTTGCCAACGCAACCACCAGGACAGAGCTAGATTTTTTTATCATAAAATGTTTATTGAGATAGCCTCATTACGTACATATAGTACAGCTTTATATAGATTATTACAAATAAATAATTTTAAATAATTTTAGCTATAAAAACAGCCCAAAAATAACCTTAATTCTATAAATAAACATAAATTGACAAATCGTCTTTATAGTGGTAAGTTTGGGGCATAAAGTCAAAAATAAAAATGTTTTTTAATAATTAAATAGGCTCCCAAGGAGGGAGTCACAAAATGAAAAAATTATGTCTTTCTTTAGCTTTATCTTTATTGTTTTTCCTTAATGTTGGATATGGACAAATTGCAGCGTGGCAACTAAACGGTAAATTAGGGGGTGAGGTTTCAATTAATGCTACAACGCTTGATGCAAACCTTAACACTTCAACACTCTCAAGAGCTAGTGGTATTAATTTCACCAACGCAGGAAACAGTTTTAGTTCAACTAATTTTACTGTATCAGGAACCAAAGCAGATGCTATATCATCAAATAAATTTGTATTATTTACAATAAATACTAAGTCGGGCTATAAAGTTTCTTTAAGTACCTTAGATGCTAGATTCAGACGTTCAAGTACTGGACCAAATACTTTTCGTTGGCAATATTCAATAGATGGAACAACTTTTACAGATATTGGAAGTGCCGATATAAGCTACACTCTTACTACTAGCAATGGAGATGCCCAAACACAAATAGCTTTATCAGCAATATCAGCATTACAAAATGTTACAAATGCCACTACAATAACAATTAGATTATTGTGTTGGGGTGCTAGCAACACAGGAGGTACTTTCGGAATAGGTAAATCAGCAACCAGCGGATCTACGGACTATAGCTTATCAATAGGTGGTACGGTTTCTCAGGTAATAGTCGGATCTCCAACTATTACAACCGTTGGTTTGTTAAACCAATTCAACACCCTTCCTGGAACATCTTCAGTTGCGCAAAGTTACAGGGTTTCTGGAGATAATTTAACCGACAATATTACAATAACTCCACCGGCGAATTTTGAACTCTCTCAAAATGGTTATGATTTTTCTATTTCTCCAATTATTTTACCCCAATCCGGAGGAAAAGTAGGGAGTACTCAAATATTCGTTAGGTTTACACCACTTACTGAGGGTATTTCAAGCGGTAATGTAGCTGATACCAGCGCAGGAGCTGATCCAAAAAATATTTCAGTTATAGGCTCAACTATACCGACAATTACAACTCCCAGTTTAATGACTCAATTTTATGCTACGGTCGGAACGTCTTCGGTTGAACAAGCTGATACGGTTTCCGGGGTTAACTTAATAGATAATATAACAATAACCCCCCCGCAAATTTTGAGATTTCTTTAACAACCGGCTCAGGGTTTACTACTTCTTCACTTACTTTAAATCAATCTAGCGGAGTGATAACAAATAAAACAATATATGTTAGATATACACCGCTTGTTCCGGGTTGTTCAACTGGTAATATTACACACGCAAGTACCGGAGCTACAACACAAAATATTTCGGTGACTGGTGTCGCGTATTATTCATTGCCAATGTCAGAAGATTTTAATTATTCTGTCGGAAGCTATTTGAATGCTAATGGTTGGGCTGTTCATAGTGGAGCTGGTACAAATCCTATAACAGTTACTGGTAGCGGATTAACTTATACTGGATACACTGGTTCAGGGGTGGGTAATGCAGTTACTTTGGTTACAACAGGTGAAGATGTTAATAAAACATTTTCAGTACAAAAAACCGGAAGTGTTTACTGTTCATTTTTAGTTAATATAACTTCAGCTCAAACTGGCGGTGATTATTTCATTCATTTCGGAACCAATCCTTGGACAACAAATTTCTATAGTCGGGTCTATGTTAAAAATGACGGCTCTGGTAATATTTCCTTTGGTATATCTAAAGGAGCGGGGACTGCAGTTTATACAGCAGCTACTTATTCTTTAAATACTACTTACTTAGTTGTCTTTAAGTATACTTTTGTAGCCGATGACGCTCTTCCTACTAATGATGTTTCTAGCTTATTTATTTTTATTGACCCAAATCTTCCGACAACTGAACCAATTCCAACCATAACTTCTACGGATGCTAGTTCAGATGATACAAGTGGTATTGGCGGTGTTGGACTAAGACAAGGATCTACTAGTACTTCGCCGGTTGTAATTATAGACGGAATAAGGACAGGCACTTCCTGGCAAGACACGCCATTACCCGTAACCTTAGAAAGTTTTACGAATAATGTTAATAATAATAACGTAAATCTGACCTGGAAAACCGGTAAAGAAATGAATAACAAAGGGTTTGAAGTTCTGAGAAATAATATTAAGATAGGTTTTGTTGAAGGAAAAAATACTGCTTCAACTTATACTTATAGCGATAATAATCTTCAGCCCGGCAGTTATACCTATAAATTAAAACAAATTGATTTTAACGGAAACTATCAGTGCTTTAATTTGTCAGGCAATGTGATAATCAGTACGCCGAAAAAATTCAGTGTTGAACAGAATTATCCTAATCCGTTTAACCCGGTGACAAAAATTGTTTATTCAATACCTCAGGACAGTAAAGTAACAGTTAAAATCTTTGATGTTCTGGGTAGAGAAGTATATTCTCTAAGCCAACAACAACTGGCCGGGTATCACGATTTTCCGTTTGATGCCTCAAGTTTTTCCAGCGGAATTTATTTTTATAAAATAACCGCCGGTGACTTTATAGCAATAAAGAAAATGCTCTTTATAAAGTAATAAAAGTTCGTGCTCTCCTTCATAAAGATGATAAAGACTCAATGCTTCTATAGATTGGGTCTTTTTATTTTACAAAGAAGCTATTAACTAGCAAATTTTTAAATTATTTTAGCAGTTGACAAATTTATTATAAAATGGTAAACTTTAGATCTTAAAATAAAAATTTCTTTAACAATTAAATATAATAAATAAGGGTTTTAATCATGAAAAAATTAATTTTTAGTTTTTTACTTACGTTTCTTTTTATAAATATCCCCATTGTCTATGGAGAAGAAACTTTTTTTCTTTGTACAAAAGGAAATAAAACTACGCCAAACGGACCTTCAACATTTGATACAAGTTCATATTTAAATAATATAACAACATTGCCGGGCTGGTCTGGGTTAAAAATATTTTCCGCTGGTGGTTGTATAAAGATTGGTTCAGCTGACATGAAGGGTTATATAATAACGCCTGAATTAGATTTAACAAATACTACTTATATTAAATTTAAAGCCGGCTATTGGAACAATCCATCGGAAACTAAAGTTATTCAAGTGTTTTTATCAACTGATAGTGGAAAAACTTGGATACAAAAAGGTGGAAACATAACGTTGCTTG
>Ga0224523_1001234_pt1 | contig 11205 bp, 11 predicted proteins | sample CFST50metaG_FD_182732 | JGI IMG/M metagenome (GOLD analysis project Ga0224523, IMG submission 182732) | Peat soil microbial communities from Stordalen Mire, Sweden - C.F.S.T50 | ecosystem: Environmental > Terrestrial > Soil > Wetlands > Peat | place: Sweden: Norrbotten County, Stordalen Mire...
TTCGTATCCACTGCGTGTCCGCGCGCAGGATGATCAACTCGAACGGCGACAAGCGCGGGCCGGTCTCGGAGGTGGTGGTCCTCAACTACGGCCCGCATGCGAGTCGCCGGCCAGTCTCGCGAGCGAAGTGACTGCTTTGGCCAGACTCTACACGCGCACAGGCGATCGCGGGCAGACCCAGCTTGCCGGCGGACAGCGTGTGGCCAAGTGCGCGCAGCGGCTGGAGTGTCTGGGTGCCGTGGATGAGCTTTCCGCGTGCATCGGGCTGGCGTGTGCCTTGCTGCGGGAGCCCCCGGCGTTCGGCGACACGGCACGCCTGGCTGCCTCGCTTGGCCGCATCCAGGACGAGCTTTCCGGCCTTTGCGCGGATCTGGCCACCCCGGTGGCGCGTGGCAAGACACGCATCGCCGCCCGCCATGTCACGGCGCTGGAGCGCCACATCGATGCCTGGACGGGACGGCTGCCTACGCTTCGCGCCTTCATCAGGCCCGGCGGCAGCCCCGCGGCTGCGTGCCTGCACCTGGCACGCACAGTTTGCCGCCGCGCCGAGCGCCAGATCGTGCTCCTGGCTGCCCAGGAACCGGCGGCTGGCTCCATCGTTCCCTACCTCAACCGTCTGGCCGATGCCCTGTTCGTCGCGGCCCGCTATGCCACGCAGCTCGGCGGCCGCGAGGACATTCCTACCTCACGTAGGCAAGACCAACGTTCAGGTCGACGTTGACCATCGTGTGGGGCACGCCCACCAGCACGTTCGTGCTGGCCACGATCAAGAACGAATCGCTCAACTCCACGGTGATGCCCCCGCCGGGACCGAACAAGACTGGACCGCCCACCACGGTATCAACACAGCCGCTCGACGGACAGCCGAGCAGATATGGTTTCGAGGGGTTGGCCGGGTCTTTGCTCGGGAGGCCGACCACGTGGCGAATCTGGCCTGCTCCCGCAGCCAGCGAGACGAAAGGCGTGACTTTCTTGGGTTCGCCTATGAACCACGTCAGCTTGGCCAACCCCGCCAAGGCATAGTTGGCAGGATGGCAGACACCTCCCTTGCATGCGTCCTTGCTGCTGGTCACGGCGCTGCCATTGATCTGGCTGCCGCCGGTCACGATCTGAAAGCGCCCCTGCAAGGACAGGAGCAGGCTGTCGGAAACGAAATAGCCGATTTCAGGGGAAATATGGAAGGCCAAGGCCCCGGCGATGCCGGAGTCCTTGAGAGTTACTCCACTGTCGTTCGTGCGGTTTGCTTCGGGCGTACCCGAGTGGTAGCCACCGCCGCTGCCAAGGGCCAAGGCAAACCAGTACGACGCGCCTTCCCCGCCCTCCTCTCCCTCATTGGAGGTCTCGTTTTCAGTCACGCCGTTGATGATGCCGCCGCTGGCGGACTTGGCGCCCAGATTGACGATGTGCGGGTCGGCTACCTCTCCATTCTGCGCCAGGAGCTGGCCCTGCCCGTCCTGCGCCTGGATGTAGTAGGCCACTGATGCGCCGCTGGTCGCCTCGGCTGGAATCTGGGACTGGTACGCGTCACTGCCCTCGACGGCGTCCATCTCGCGCGTGACGAAATCCGAAACACCGTCGGGCCGGTAGGCCAGCAGCACTCTTTCTGCGGCCAAGGACGCCGGAACCTCCGCCTGGATGACGATGGGCTGGCCCACAGCACTGTCAGTCACCGGAGTGTGAACGATGGCACTGCCAACCGAGGACGCAGGCTGCGCAGGCTGGGCTGGCTGCGCGGGCTGGGCTGGCTCCGCGCTCTGGGGCTTGGTCTCAGCCGCGACGGGCGCCGTCCCCTCGCCTTCGCCACCTTCCGAGACATCCATGGAAGCCTCTGCGAACGCTGACTGCACCTCGGGGTTGAGCATCCCCTTGGTGATCTTGATTGTGGGATCGATCCGCAGCGCCCGCTTGAACTCCTCCATGCCCTGGTCACGCTGCTTGAGCCCAGCCACGTACACCACGCCCATATGCACGTGGGTACGCGCCGCCATCGGATGCTTCTCTAGTTGCGCAGTTGCACAGATCTCAAGTGCTTGCTTGAGCAGGTTGGTGGCCTCCTCCACGTCCAGATTGGCGTAGGCGGCCAGCGCTTTCTTGTTGAGCTCGACTACCTTCTGGACGGATTCGGGGTCTTGGGCGTTGGCCCGATGTCCCCAGGTGACCGCCGCGCTGAAAACGCTGAGGAGCACGACAGGGCGATACCTTCTTGAAGTCAAAATCATTTTGGGGAAAGGCTCCTGCGACGGCGTCTAGTTTATTCGGGGATAGGCGGGAGGAGCTGAAACTGTATTCTGGTAGGTTCCCTTACGTCAACCTACTCAACTGACGAGCAGTGCCGGGGTAGCTCCCAGAAGGGTCACACTCTCGCTGCCACCCTCTGGCCCGTCCAGGCCAATGCCGCGCTCGAACAGCGGCACCGCGTTGCGGCAATGTGGTCAGCCCGGCCTCCGCATATACTCAAGGGCGATGCGTGCAAGAGCAGCCGGCGCAATTGCGCTTGGGCTCGCAGGGATTACCGCCTGGTCGTGGCGAGGCGTGGCTCCCCACCCCGGTGGCCCGCCTCCGGCTGACGAGCTGTTGGCGGCCGCACGCGCCAGCCCCAACACGCTGATCGTCGACTTCCGGGATGACATCACGGAGCAGGCGCTGGCTGCCCGCGGATATGTGGACGAACCCATCAGCCGCTTCTCGGCGATGGATCGGATGTATCGCGTCCGTTTCCCAACCCCCCAGGACGCAGAGGACGCGGCCCGCAGGTTGCGCGCGGACCCCATGGTCGAGTCGGTTGACTACGACGCCCCGGTCAGTCTGTTTCCCGAGGACTGGACGGCCGCGCCGCCCGTGGACGCCCCCGAGTGCACAAGAGACGCCCGCTCCGGTGAGGCCGGCGCGGGCTTCCCCAACGATCCGTGTTTCCGCTACCAGTGGCACCTGCAGCAGATCGGGCTGCCCGCGGCGTGGAAGCTTGGCCAGGGCCGTGGCGTCGTGGTGGCGGTGATCGATACCGGTGTCAGCCGCGTCCCCGATCTTGCGGGCACGCGCTTCGTGCCCGGCTTCAATTTCGTAGCCGACAATGACAAGACCGACGACGATCACGGCCATGGCACCCATGTGGCCGGCACCATCGCCCAGAGCACCAACAACGCCCGCGGGGTGGCCGGGATCGCCTTCCGCGCCGCCATCATGCCGCTCAAGGTCTTGAGCCGACAAGGCGCGGGCTCCATGGCGGCCATCGCTCAGGCCATCCGTTTTGCAGCCGACCACGACGCCAACATCATCAATCTGAGCCTGGGCGGACCCTTCCCGGTCACGCCAGTTCGTCGCGCCATCGAGTACGCGCATCGCAAGGGAGTGATCGTGGTGGCCGCAGCAGGGAACAACGGGAGCGGCCGCGTCAGCTACCCCGCGCGCTACCCGAATGTCATCGCAGTGGCAGCCACTCAGTGGGACGAGACCACAACCTTCTATTCCAACTGGGGCAAGGAGATAGACATCGCAGCGCCCGGCGGAAATATGCGCGTGGACCAGAACGGCGATGGCAAGCCCGACGGTGTGTTGCAGAACACCATCCTGCCCGGGGGCGCGGCAGCGGGTACCTGTGGTTCATGGGCACTTCGATGGCAGCTCCCCATGTGGCAGGCATCGCGGCGCTGGTGGTCGGGGCCGGCGTCACCCGCCCCGAGGCGGTGGAGGCTCTCCTGGTAGACACCGCCCGCAAGCCCAAGCCGATCTCATCGGCCAGCGGCCGCCGCATCGACGACCACTACGGCGCCGGGATCGCAGACGCCGCGGCTGCTGTGACAAAGGCCCGCGGCTCGCGCGGGGTGGCCAGCCTGGGGTTGGGCGCATCGCTGGGACTGCTGGGCCTGTGCGGGTTGCGCCGACGCGAAAGGTTCGGCGGCGCCCAGGTCTGGGTCTTTGCAGCCGCGCTCATGCTCGGGGCTTCCGGATTGTTCTTCCTGCCATCACTGGGAGCGCCCGCGTGGCTGGCCGATTCGCCGATTGGCACCGGCACTCTGGAGTCACTGGCCCTGCTCCTCGGCCCGGCCGGCCAAGGCAATCCGCTACTGTGGAGTGTCTTACTACCCGTCGCTGCGGTCGCGCTGCTCTACGGTGCCCGCTCCCTTCGCCCGGCGCTGGCGGGCCTGTCTTTCGGGGTGGCGGGCGGGCTGCTATTTGCCGCCTGCGCCTACACCGCTGACGTGCGTTTCGTCCCCGACTTCCTCGACCGCGCCTGGTTGGCCGCGAACGCGTTCTTGGCCACCGGCCTGGGCGCGCTGGTGTTACGCAGGTAGCACCCTGGCCGCCCCGGATTTCACCACAGAGAGCACAGAGATCACAGAGACGAATCGGAAGGAAGGAAAGAAGGGTTCGGATCCGGATCCGAAACCCTTTCCTTCCGGCCTCTGTGGCCTCTGTGCCCTCTGTGGTGAAAGAACTAGCTACCCCCCGCTGCCGCGTCTCAGTTCGGTCAGCACAGCCTTGGCGATGCACTTGAGGGTCTCGAAAACGCCTACCCCGGTGGTGGCGCGGGCTTCGAACTCGGGCACGTTGGTCAGATTGATCGCGGCGCGAAGCTCTGCCACCGACGCGGCGTTGGGCAAGTCCCGTTTGTTGTACTGAATGATGAACGGGAGCTTGTCGAGGTCGTAGCCCTGCTCGGCCAGGTTCTGGCGCAGATTATCCATCGACTCGATGTTCGCCTCCATGCGCTCGATCTGCGAGTCGGCCACGAAGACCACGCCGTCGACGCCCTTGAGGATTAACTTGCGACTGGCGTCATAGAAGACCTGGCCCGGCACGGTGTAGAGGTGAAAGCGCGTCTTGAACCCTCGAATCTCGCCCAAAGACAGAGGCAGAAAGTCGAAGAACAGCGTCCGCTCGGTCTCGGTCGCCAGCGAGATCATTTTTCCCTTCGCCTCGGGGCTAGTCTTGGCATAGATGAACTGAAGGTTGGTGGTTTTTCCACCGAGACCAGGGCCGTAGTACACCAGCTTGCAGTTGATCTCGCGGGATGAGTAGTTGATGAAGCTCATCTGGGGCGACAGCTAGTCGTTGAAGAGCTTGTCGATGTCAGCGTCGGTGATCTCGTTGAGGATGGACGGCCCGGTGTTGGCAGCGACCTTCTTGGCCACCTGCTCAAAGAGACGCGCCATCTCTTCGGTTGCCTTCCTGACGCGAAGGCGAACCAGGCCGAGCGAGGATCGCTCGTCGAACAGGACCACGAGGATGGCCCGGCCGGCCACCAGGGTGATGTGCACATGGGTCTTCTCACCCTCGTGGAACTGGCTGGTGAAGTCCTTCTCGCGCAGGATCTTGGAAATGCCGCCGGTGGCCGCCACGTTGCCCGCGGTCAGCGACGAGAGCGAGGTCACGTCGATCTCACCCACCTCACCAGCCTCGGCAATGGGTTGGCCGTCGCGGCCGATGAGAAGCACGGCCTTGGCGTTGGCATCTCGGTGAAGGCGCTGGCAGACAGAAGCGATCTGTCGTTGCTCCTCTGGGTACATCACTTCGGGGCCGCTCATCTGGCTGTCTAGACTCCTTCGCGTCGGGTCAAGCTCAAAGTGGCAAATCTTGCAACCATTAACATCGACGCGCACAAGCTTTCAAGGGATGGAATCGCTGGCACTTTCTCCCACATCCAAGCGCGGGAGTGAAGGGCAGCTTATCAGGTATCTGGCGCGGGCGACAGAACGGCTTACCTACATCTCCCTGCGCCCATCTATCGCGCGTGACAGGGTGAGGCGGTCGGCATATTCCAGCTCGCCGCCCATGGGCACGCCCATGGCGATGCGGCTGCAGCGCACGCCGAGCGGCCGCAGCAATTTGGCCAGATATACCGCGGTGGTTTCGCCTTCCACACTCGGGTTGGTGGCGATGATGACCTCTTTGATGTCGCCGCTGCAGCGCTTGACGAGCTCCGCGACGCGCAGATCGTCAGGCCCGACTCCGTCCAAGGGAGAAAGCACCCCGTGCAAGACATGGTAGCGCCCCCGGTACCCACCCGCGCGTTCGACGGCCAAGACGTCCTGAGGCTGCGCGACCACGCACACCAGCGACGAATCACGGCGGGCGTCGCGACAGATGGGACAGGGATCGTCTTCGGTGAAATCCCAGCACGCACTGCAGAAACTGATCTTGGCGCGCATGTCGCCGATGGCCGCAGCCAATGCCGCCGCATCTTCCGCGGGCGCGCGCAGAATGTGAAAGGCCAGGCGCGCGGCGGTCTTCTCACCCACCCCAGGCAGCTTGCCCAGCTCAGCCACCAGACGCGCGATGGGACTTGGGCTACTCATTCACCCGAGCCTCCCGGTGGCATGGCCAAGCCTCCAGCCACGCGCGCCAGGTCTTCTTGCGCCACCTGCCGCGCCCGCTCCAAGGCCAGGTTCACCGCGCCCACCAGCAAGTCCTCGATCATCTTGTTGTCGGCTCCCGCCATCAGCGACGGCTCGATGGTGATGGACAGCACTTCGCTGCGGCCGTTGACCACGCAGCGGACCAGACCGCCCCCTGTCTCGGCCTCGACCTGTTTGTCACCCAGGGCGTCCTTGGCCTGGTTGAGCTGCTCCTGCACGCGTTGCCAGGTCTCCATGAGGTTGCGCAGGTTGGGTCCGTCGCTCATGGCGTCTTGATCTCCTTGGGCGCAACGCCGAATAGCTCCTGCGCCTTGCGAATCATGGGATGCTCGCGCGCCTCGCTTTCGCGCTGGTGCTGGTCGACCTGGGCTGCCTCGGCTTCGCGGCCCACCTCGGAACGCACCAGCGGCAGCACCTTGCCCGTGGCCATCTTCAATTCGACCCGAGTGGCCGTGCCCGTGATCTGGGTCAGCACGCGTTCCACTTCGACCTTGAACCGAGCAGTCTGGTCCAGGGCAAACTTCTGCGAGAACTGCAGGCTGACCGCGCCGCCCTCCCAACCGCCGACCTCGGCGTGGTCCAAGGCCGCGGCCATGGCGGGCCGGTGGCCGAACGATTCGCGCACCCGGCGCCACACCTCGGCGATGTCCGAGTGGGGCGACAGCGACGGTGCCGCTGTCGATGTCGTCGGCGCGGACGTAGCTGATTGGCGCGCAGGTGGCGCGTTCCGGGGCCGCGGTTCCGACGACGCCGGCCGCGCCGATGGTGCGCCAGCCCCAGCCAGCCGAGTCTCCAGTTTCTCCAGCCGATCGAGCAGGTCGCCGAGAGGAAGCATGGGTTCGGCGTTGCACAGGTCCACCAGCGCCATCTCCAGCAGCAGGCGCGGCGTCTGCGATCGCGCGGCGTCATCCACAGCGCGAGCCCAGCGATCGAAGAGCGAGGTGGCCAATCCCTTGCCGGCTTTGCTGGCCAACGCCTTGGTCTCGGCGACCTCCTCGGCGGTCGCGTCGATCAAATCCTCGGCATCGGGAACCGCGCCCATCAGCTCGATGTCGTGCAGAAAGCCGAGAAAAGCCCGCGCCATCTGCATGAGGTCCACGCCGCGGTCGACCGCATCGGCCACCTGCCGCAGGGTCTCGGCCACGTCGCGCGCCAGCACCTTGTCCGCCAGTTGGAAGAGCAGGCGGCGATCCGCCACGCCCAGCACCTCGGCCACCTTTTCGCGGGTCAGCGTCTCGTCGCCCACGTAGGCCACCACCTGGTCGAGCAGCGAAAGCCCGTCGCGCACCGAGCCCGCTGCCTCGCGCGCCACCAAGCGCACGGCGTCCGGCTCGCACGCGATCTTCTCGGCGGTCAGGATGCGCGTCAGGTGATCGGCCAGCACCTTGCTGGGCAGCAACTTGAAGTCGTAGCGCTGACAGCGCGACATGATGGTCGCGGGGATCTTGTGCACCTCGGTGGTGGCGAAGATGAACACCACATGCTCGGGCGGCTCTTCCAGCGTCTTGAGCAGCGCATTGAACGCGCTCACCGACAGCATGTGAACCTCGTCGATTATGTAGACCTTCTTGCGCGCCTCGGCCGGCAGGTAGCGCACGCCCTCGCGCAACGCCCGCACGTCATCCACGCCCGTGTTGGACGCGCCGTCGATCTCTTGCACATCCACCGACTGCCCGCTGGAGATAGACTGGCAGATGGCGCAGGTTCCGCAGGGAGTGGCGGTCGGCCCCTGCTCACAGCAAAGCGCCTTGGCCAGAATTCGTGCCGCGCTGGTCTTGCCGATGCCACGCGCGCCGGTGAACAGGAAGGCGTGGTGCACGCGTCCCATGTTGATGGCGTTGGTCAGGGTGCGCGCCACATGCTCTTGCCCGAGGAGATCCTCGAACTTCTGTGGCCGGTACTTGCGCGCGAGAACCAGGTAAGACATGCACGCATATTCTGGACACAACCCGCGGCAGTCAACAGGCGAATCGAACCCCGTGTCGGTCAACGAGCCCGAGGGCGCCGCGCCAGGTCGATCCCCCTTGCCCAATTGTGCTACCTGTAGCACAATTGGGACATCATGAAGACTGCTGGCATTCGCGAGGCGCGACAGGGGCTGTCCTCGCTGGTAGCGGAGGTGCGCAAGGGCAGAGAAATCGTCCTCACCGAGCACGGCCGGCCGGTGGCGCGGCTGGTGCCCTTGCGCGATGAAGCGCCCAGCGCCTTCCGCAGTCACAGACGCTTTCGGGCGGCCGCCGGCCAAGACGTGGCCCCCCTGTCGCTTGCAATAGCGGAAGACCGTGCAGATCGAAGCTAGCCCGCTGTACCTGGACACCAGCGCGCTCGCCAAGATCTACGTCCAGGAGGCAGACAGCGACGCACTGGACGCGGCCTTGACCGGGCGGCGAGACCTTCTGATCTCGGAGCTGGCGTTGACCGAGCTGACTTCAGCTCTCGCTCGCCGCGTTCGTGAAAAGCAGGTCGACGCCACCGTCGGCCGGCGCATCTATCAACAGCTTCTCCGCGACGTGCGCACGGGCGAGTACCGGTTGCTCGACCTGACTTCAGCCACCCACCGCGAGGCAGAGCGCTTGCTGCTGACGCTGGGACGTCACGCGCCCCTGCGAGCGGCGGACAGCCTGCACCTGGCCGCGGCCGCCCTTGCGGATGCTCGCGCCCTGGTCACGTATGACCGCCAGATGCACGCCGCCGCATTGGCCCTTGGGGCGTTCGAGGTGGTTCCAGCCCTGCTCGCTCCGACCCGGTAGAAGCACTTCGGTCACCCTTCATACTCCGAGAACGCCCAAACCTCCGTTTGACGCGAAATGGGCTGGGGTCTACGCTATCAGTGTCTGCTGTGCGGCTATGACGTCGCAGGGCTGCTCAGAACGATCTGGCGAGCGTGACTACCCTGGAATTCACTCTGGCGAGCATGGAAGCCCTTCGCGGGTTCCCTTGGTAGGAGAAATCCGTCGTGCCGGCTGAGCCTTCCCTGGACGCGCTGGTCGGTACCGTGCTGGAAGGCGCGTACCGTATCACGCGCCTCATCGGCGAGGGAGGCATGGGCGCGGTGTACGAGGCTGTGCAGCTCCGCCTCAACAAGCGCGTGGCCATCAAGCTGATGGCGCGCGACCTGGCCGCCAATCGCGAAGCCCTGGCGCGCTTCCATCGCGAGGCCGAGATCACGTCACACCTCGGGCACCCGCACCTGGTGAACGTCATCGATTTTGGCCAAGCCGAATCCGGCGAGCCGTATCTGGTGATGGAGTATCTGGAAGGCGAGGATCTCGACCACCGCCTGCGCCGCGTGGGTCGCATGCAGATCGAGGCCGCTGTCCATGTGGTCAGGCAGGTCGCCTCGGCGCTCAATGCCGCCCACGACCAGGGTGTCGTTCACCGCGATCTCAAACCCGGCAACGTGTTCTTGCTGCAAATCCCGGGCGAGCCCGATTTCGTGAAGGTGCTGGATTTCGGCATTTCCAAGATGAAGGCAGCGCGCACGCAGCTGACGAGCGCATCGGCCATCATGGGCACGCCGAACTACATGTCGCCCGAGCAAGCCACCGGCATGGTCGAAGAAGTCGATCACCGCACTGACCAGTGGTCCTTGGCCTGCATCGCCTGGGAGATGTTGCTTGGTCGCGGGCCGTTCGTGGCTGACGAGGTGGCCGCGCTGCTGTACCAGATCATCAACCTGGACCCGCATCCCCTGGCGCCACGGGTGCCGGGCCTGCCGCCGGCGGTCGAGCCGGTCTTGCGAAAAGCGTTGAGCAAACGGCCGACCGAGCGGTTCGCATCGATGCGAGAGTTTTCCCGTACCTTCGAGGCCGCCGCGTTTGGTCGGCCCGCCGATGCGACACCGACGCCCGTGCTGGTATCGAGCACGCCGCCCCCCGGCGCGACCATCGCGTATGGTGCGACTCCGGTCCCAGGACGACCCGCGCCCTCACCCGCCGCGCGAACCCCCCGAGATGCAAACAAACCCGCCGCACGACTGCCGCGGGACGCGCGCAAGCTCGACGCTGATGGTGCGCAGGCCAACGACGATTCGACTCAGGTGCTGCCGCGAAATCGGATCAAGCCGATTCTTGCCATTTCTGTGGCAATCGGCGTGCTGCTGCTGCTCGGGGCGTTCCTGTTGTTTCGTCCGGGCCCGGCCGCCAAACCAGTGGCCCCCATTCCGGTCCAGCCTCTGGTTGAGCCGCTGCCGCTGCCGCCAGCCCCGCCAGCGAGGGCCGCGCCGGAACCCACAGAAGCCAAGCCAGCCGTGGCAGCGCCCTCGCCCGCACGCGCGAAACGCGCCAAGTGGGTCGACCCTTTCGCCGACGGCGAGATCGGCAAACCTAAGCCCACAAAAGCAACCGCGCCCAAGTCTGCACAGCCCAAGGCCAAGAGGAAACTGATCGAGGAGTTGTGACCATGTGGACGACCTCTTTCATCCTGCTCGCGATTCTCGCGCAAGCTTCGCCGCCGACCGCCGACCCGCATGACAGTGACCCAGACCAGCTCACGCACATCCACGATGACCAACAGTGTATCGGCGGCGTCGACGTCTGCTGTGACTGCAAGTCAGTCGATGAACATGACATCCACATTGACCGCCAGTCGGTCGCAATGGTCCACTTTCACGGTGACTGCGACGCAATGACCAAACCATCATGAAAGTGTTCTCCTTCCTTTCTGCCTGCCTCGATATTCGCGGCTTCTGCCTCATCGCCGCGCTGGTTGCCGCCTGTTCCTTTGACGTCAGCCAACTGCGGGCCTTGGCATCGAGCGCTCCTGATGGCGCCGCCGAGCCCGTCGCGGGCGCATCTGGCGGCGGTGGCAGTACCGCCAGCCCACCCGACGCTGCCACCGCCGCCAGATG
>Ga0224523_1001235_pt1 | contig 11199 bp, 5 predicted proteins | sample CFST50metaG_FD_182732 | JGI IMG/M metagenome (GOLD analysis project Ga0224523, IMG submission 182732) | Peat soil microbial communities from Stordalen Mire, Sweden - C.F.S.T50 | ecosystem: Environmental > Terrestrial > Soil > Wetlands > Peat | place: Sweden: Norrbotten County, Stordalen Mire...
GTTCCACCGGTAGGCGTCCCGGGTTGGCCATAGGGAATGCCCCGGCCCTGGGTCGTGACGAATACGCGGCCATAATAGTCTTCATCGCCCGCCACATTGTCCATCTGACCGTACTGGTGCTGATCGTCGTTCACTCGCAACCAGGTCACGCCTTGGTCGGTCGAGCGAAAGACTCCGGAAACGCTGGCCACCGTGCCGATGATGTACACAGCGGGGTAGCTCGCACCCGGGGCGGCCTTGCCGAAGCCGACCGAATACACTTGTGAAGGACCCGTGACCTTGGTCGCGCTCGCGCCCGAGCTCTTCGAGCGGTACAGATTGCTTCCGGCCGCCACCCAGACTTCCCCTTCCATTCCAAAAACCGCTGCCGCCCGCCCGCTGCCCGACAGCCCCGTGGTGGCCGCGGTGAATGTCGCTGCGCCATCAGTGCTGGCGTACAGGGTTCCGTTGGCGAACGCATAGAACTTTTTCGGATTGACCCGATCCGATGCGATACGCGGCGAGCCGGAGAGTCCCGCGCACGCTTTCCAGCTTGCGCCGTTGTCGGTTGAATAGTTCGTGCCCCAGACGATGACCGAGCCGTCCGCCCCCACCGCGATCTTCGAGCCTCCGCCTTGGCTTGCGAAAGGCTTCCAGGTAAGTCCGTTGTCGGTCGAATAGCCACCGGACTGGGTTCCTGTTCCGGTGTCGGCCACGATATTGGGGTTTGTTCCCGCGAAATCGACACTGTTGCCATTGCCAAATTTCGGATTGGTGACCATGCCAGTGGGCGATGGCGTATCAAGCGCCGTGGTGGCTGTGCGAATGATGCCAATGTCTCCCACGACGGCAAAGATCGCCGTCTTGACTGAACTGGTCAGATCCAATCCGACGGTTTCTTCGAAGTTCTTGTCTTCGAAACTCCAAAGAATCCCACTGGCCGCGTCCGAGTTCTGGCTCGACCAGACTCCCTGGCCCGTCACATAGAATGCCCGGCTCTGATTGAACGGATCGATTTCGATGTCACCTGCCCAGCCCGCCGAGCTAAGAGCGGAAGAAGTGCAGTTGGGAGGCCCGAAGCAAAGGTATTGCGCGCCGTTCGCGTTGTGGGTGGCGCTGCGTCCGATGGCTGTCCAGCTGGTTCCGCCATTGGTGGTGCGGTAAATTTCATCCGGGGCCCACCAATCCAGCGTTGAGGCCAGGGCATAGTTGGGATCCGATGCCGACACACTGATTCCGCCAATACCGCCCCCGTGCCCGGTGGGGTTCACATTGGTCCAGGTATCGCCCGCGGTGTTGAGCTTCCACACTGCGCCGCTCGAGATGCTGTTGGGCCCGGAACTGCTATTGTAGGCAATCCACAGATTGCCGTCCGATGCCAACACCCCATGGTGGGGCATCAGACCCGAAGGCGGATTGCTTCCGGTCACCAAGGTCCAAGTGGCGCCTGCGTCGGTCGAGCGGTACAGATTGGTGCCCGCTGTGGTGGCGGCCACGCCCACGTAGATGGTCGATGAGCCGTTGCCAGCGGTCCCGCTCTTCTTGTCGAACCCGACGAAGCTGAGGCCGTAGGGGCTGGTTCCGGTCACCGGGAAGCTGGCGACCTTGGCCCAGGTGGCCGCTGAATCCGTGCTCTTCCAAAGCCCCGCTGTGCGCGACCCAAAGTAGAGAATGCTGGTCTTGTTGGGATCGACCATGAGGCGCTCGCCCAATGAACGGCCGTCGGCATTGCCTCCCATGGACGTGGCGATGTTGTATCTCTGCCAGGTGTTTCCCCGATCCGCGGATCGGATGATTTGACCGTTGGACCCGATGTAGGTTCCCACGGCCATGTAGACCACGTTCGCGTCGACCGGGTCAGCGGCGATGCTCTCCACGCCGATGTACTTCATGTCAGCTCTGGTCAACCAATCCATGATGGGGATCCACCCGTAGCTGGCTGCGTCCCAGCGGTAGGCCCCCGCCATATCGGTGCGCGCATAGAGAACGTCCTTCTCAACCGTGCCGAAGACCAGGCCGGGAACAAATCCGCCTCCCCGAATCGCCACGCTTTGCCAAACGTAGGATTCAGCCGTTTGCGCATGCGGGCTTTGGCTTGCCAGCACCAACAGCAACCCTACCAACAGCAACTGCGTGCATTTCTTTGCCATGATACGTTCTCCTGTTGAGCCGCGACGGACAGTGGTCCGGCCGGCTTTGTGGTGCAGTAGCGGGAGGCCGCGGATCTAGCTCACATCGCGGCCGAGCCCGGAAAGCGAGGTCAGAGCGCGCGGTCTCGGCCGGCCTCTTTGGCGAGATACAGCACGCGGTCTGCCCGTTCCAGCCAGGTCCTGTCGTCGTCGCCGGCCGCAATCTCAGCGACCCCGATGGAGACCGTGACCGCGAGACTTTCTGGCGACGTTCCGGCCACGCGCAGGGCGCGGACGCGTGTCAGCACACGTTCGGCCAGCGTTCGAGCATCGGCTTCGCTGGTTTCGCGCAAGATGACCGCGAATTCATCCCCGCCCAGGCGAGCCACGAAATCGTTCTTGCGCAGGAAGACCTTGACCAGAGACTTGGCCACGTCTCGCAGCACTCCGTCGCCCGTCATGTGGCCGTTGCTGTCGTTCACCATCTTGAAGTTATCGACATCGACGATGAGCATCGACATGGCGTGGCCAAAGGCCCTGTGCATTTCCACACTGCGGGCCAGGTAATCGTCGAACGCCTTGCGGTTGGGAATGCGCGTGAGCGGATCGGTTTCGCTTTCCCGACGCGCGGATTCCAGATCGTCGCCCAGGGTGCGGACCTGCGCCCCCAGAAACTCCATCTGGTTGCGTTGGCGGTCGCTGCGTTCCTTGAGGATCTGCTTGAAGGTGCCCACGGCGTCGAGCACTTCTCGTTTCAACTCGGCGGTGGCGTTGGTTTCCACCAGGGTTTCCAAGCGGTTCATCTGTGCGCGCAGACGGCCGTCGATCTCCTCGTCCTGGGTGAAGGCCTGGCTGATGTTGCGAATGAATACCCAAATCACCTGGCGCAAGTCCGCCGCCACGGTCGCGGCGCGCGCGCAGCTGCCCTGGCAGTAGTCTCGTACGAAGCGCCGCACAGCCTCCCATTCGCGGCGGCCCTTGCGCGCCTTGGGGTCGTCATCGGCCACTCCGGGTGGTGCCGTGGCCAGGGTGATGTGTTTGGCCCAGGCCTCGGCGTTGGCCCGGAAAGTTGGAAGATCCACCCCCTCCTGTTCCAGGGCAAACTCGGCCATGGTGTGCAGGATCCCGGCCAGGGTATCCAGCGCCATGTCGGCTAGCTGATTGTTGCTGAGCCCGTCCTCGTGAGGCTTGGTCTCGGGTGGTCGCGGTGCTTTGCCAAACATGACGAGGGCTTTGGGGGCCATCGGCAGATTGGCCAGGGAATTGAGTTGGGTGGGCGAATTCCCCTTCCACTGCGACGTGTTCTGCGGCAGCGGGCACGACCAGATGGAGGGCACCATCAAGGTCACCGAGTAGCCAGATCACACAACTAGCCCCGGTGCTCAACACGGCGTCGGTTGGCAACGGCGTGACCGTGACCTCGTCCACGGCCAGCATTCCCGTCGACGTTTTGCTCAAGCGCTACAACGGCGCCAGCTACCTGTTCGCCGCCGAGATGCGCGAAGGCAGCACCACCGCGACCTTCACCCTGCGCGACTTCCCCGCCACTGCCACGGTTGAGGTGCTGGGTGAAAGCCGCAGCATCGACGTCGCGGGCGGCGTGTTCTCCGACAGCTTCGCCTCCTACGGCATCCACCTGTACCGGATCACGTACTGAATAGCGGGAGGCCGCTGACGGGCGCCGTGCGCGACCCCTCAACCGCCCCGACGTCGAACGCAGCGGGGCTTGGCTACTTTGCTTGCGAGAGTTTCGATCGCACTTTCGCTGGCGGCTGAGAAAGACGTTCGAGCAGTTCAATCGCAATCGCACGCCGTTCCGGGGCAAGGTGGTGGAGATGATCGCGATCGCCGTGAGCCCGCAAGGCATCGCGCAGGGTTTCGAAGGGCGTGGCATCCCGTAGGGAATCGAGCAAGGCAAGGGCTTCGGACGGTTTGGTCAGCCGAGCGAGGCGTAGAAAGCCATCGACTGCAAAATCGAATGCATCGTTGGCCTCGGGATGGCCCGCGCACCATTCGGCCACACTGGGCAAGACCGCAATCCAGTCCTCAGGAAAAGCCGCGCATATTTCGACAAATGTGTCTCTTGAGTACGCATATTGTGGATCCAGGACGACTGCCTTCACGAGACAGGACCGGGCTTCGACGAGAGCGCCGCCTCTCGAAGCCATCACAGTGGCGAGCCTGGTCCACGGATAGGGTCTTTGTGGATCAAGGTCGGTGGATTTCCGGTAGGCCGCTTCCGCCTCACCGAGACGGCCGATATCTGCGAGGAGGTCGCCCAGAAATGCCCACACGGCGGCGTCCGAAGGGTCGAGTTCGATTGCTTTTCGGTAGGCGGCCTCGGCTTCGGCGTTGCGCCCGGCTTCCTCCAAGAGATATCCCAGAAATACGCATGCGTCTGCAGACTTGGGGTCGAGTTCGATTGCTTTTCGGTAGGTGGCCTCGGCTTCGGCGCCACGCCCAATCTTCGCGAGGAGCGTCCCGAAGAATGTCCACAAGTAGGCTTGCGCAGGACCCAGTTCGATGGCCTTGCGATAGGCGGCCTCGGCCAGGGGCCACGCCTCCTTCTCCTCCAGGAAATCGGTGAGACTGTACCACCAGGCCGCGCTCGTCGGTTTGTAGCCGAGCTTCTTGCGTAGGTTTGGAGGCATCTGCTTGAAGAAAGCCACAATCTCGATCTCAGGGAGATCCCGCTTGAAGCGTTCGGTGTCGAACCACTCGGCAAGAGATTCCAAGGTTCCGCTATCCCAGCTTTCTCGCAGGGTGGCGTGGAGGAGATTGCGCCGAGCTTCAACAGACCCGGCTCGATTGAACGCACTGTAGAGAACAGCGCGGGCATCGCGTTGACCCTCAGGACCGCATTCCGCCGCTTCCCGGGCGACTCGCGCGAGGACATCCGAGCTATCGGGGAAGACGAGACGCACGAGAGCTACGAACCAGTCCAATCGGTTGCGTGCTGCGCGCCCGTGGCGCATAAGGTAGTGGATATTCGAGAAGCGATCCGTCAGTAGGTATGTCTTCCGCTTGGGACTCCCGGTTGCCTCGCTGAGCAGCCCATTCTTCACCAGAGCGCGCAACTGTGCGCTGACCTGATTGCTGGGCAGGCGCGTGACGGTGGCAACTGCCGCCACTTCCACCGGATCCCACGCCAGCGCGACGGCATCGAAAATACGTTGCTGCTGTCCGGGCAGGGCGTCGACGATGGCTTTGAAGTAGGGCGTGAATTCATCCAGCAGTCTTTCCAGATCCCTCCGAATGTCGCCGCGAAGGCCCTCTTGCAGCAGACGATAGAATGTCTTGATCAGGCGGGGATTGCCACCGGTGAGCAGGTGCAGGGTTCGAACCGTGCCATCATGCTTCTGCAGAGTGAGCTTCACGCTCTCGTCGCCACGCCTCTCGGCCAGGTTGAGTAGGCAGTCCCGCATCTCCTCGAGTGAAAGGGGACGCAGTTCAAAGCAGCGGAAGAAGTCATTGAATGGCTCATCGATGGAGGAGATCTCGTCGAAGGTGCGCGTGGCCGCGCCAATGATCATCACGCGGGATTCCTTCATGAGGAAGGCGCGCAGGCGGTGAAGCGGCTCAGGATCGTGGATCGAGCCCAGAAGATCGTTGAGATTGTCGATGAGGAGTAGGGCGCGTTTGCCGCTCTGGACGACCAGCTCCATGAAGGTGCGTTGGGCGCGCCCTTCGATGTCGGCGGGCGCCTCTTCGAGCAGACGCTGTGCGCGGCCGCTCGAATCCTGCGTGACGTGTTCCCACTGGCGGATGGCTTCCAGCCAGAAGTCAGCCAGATCCCCGACGCGGCGGCTCTCTTCGTCGAAGACAACCGGCTGCCACCGGCGGCTGAGCCTGACATCCCGGTCCAGGCTGTGCGCGACGGCCCACAGGGTTGTCGTCTTTCCAGCGCCGCGCGCGCCGATGAGCAGGCAATGTTGGGGCGGATGACCCGGCTTGTTGCTGCGAACGACGCCGAGCAGGGTTTCGAGCATCGGTCGTCGGGCAGTGAACTCTGCCAGCAGCACGTCGGCCGGGAGGAGTGCCGGATTGTAGAGCGCGAAAGGTTGTTGGGTCTGGGTCATGGCCAGTTTCACGCGGTCTTGCGCAACCAGAAGTCGCGCAGGATGTTCGATCCGAAACAGGTCAGCTGTTTCCCCGTTGTCTGCTGGAGCAGATAACCGTCGTGTTTCAAGGTGTCGAGGACATAGTCCAACTCATCGGCGACCAAGCTGCGGTGTGCTGGCTCGGGAATCAGTCGGGCGTGAATGGCTTCGAAATCGTCGCGGCTTAGTCCGCCCGGCGCCCGGCAAGTGGCCCTTAGAATTTCCCGGGCCAGCTGGCACTCGCCGGCGGCGAAGATGTCTTTCAGTCGGTCATACATGCCGTCGCAGTATTGGTTACGAACGCCGTGGACCAGACGCTCGCTATAGAGCGTGTCCAAATCATCGATGGTGGGTGACCGCGGGAACTGACAGTCCTGTATCTCCACAATGAAGAGCTGTAGCAGGATGGGCCAGTTGGCGCCGAGGAGCTTGAGGATGTGCCTACGTCCTGGAAGGTCCAGGGCCAACTTGTTGTCGGCGGCCAACTTTTCCAGCAGACCAAGCGCCTCTTCCTCTGCGAGTGGCGGGATTTCGTGGGTGTCGAACTCGTTGATGGCGGGCGCGAGGCCCAGCCCCTTGACCACGCCTTTGAGTCCGATGGAGCCCGTGACAAGAAAACGGGCCGGACTGTGTTTCAGTGCATGGCGTGCGGCCCGGAACCAGTTCAGAACGGCTTCGACCTCATCGCGGGACGTCTTCTTTGCGACCAGCTTGAGGAAAGTTGGAAACTCGTCGAGCAGGAAAAGTGCCGGGACGTCCGACTCGCAGAGCACCGACAGAAACTCGTCGGCGGGTTTACGCCAGGCGGGTTGTGCTTTGGGCTTGTCGATTTCGATTCCGCCGAGGGTCGGCAAGTCGATCTTGCGAATGCGGTCCAGAAAGGCGGCGAGCTTCTCGGTCGCCCAAGAGATCTTGGAAGCGGGTTGCTCGATGGCCTTGCGCAGCTCCGAAAGCATCTCGGCCAGCCACGCCTCCGGAGTGTCGTGTTTCTCGAGGTTGATGAGGATCGGCAGAAAGCCGTCTGGATTGGCGTGGATTTCCTCTAGACACGATGTCTTGCCGGTCCGACGCGGACCCAGAAACGCCACGTTTCCGCGACGCAAAGCGCGTAGCAGCCTGGCAATCAGTGCGGGGCGCTTGTAGAAATTGGAGCCGGTGGCGGGAGGCCCAATGCGGATTTCCATGCAAACAGTATATTGCGCAATAGGATTGTTGCGCAACAAAGAAGTTGCCGAGAACGCCGACTGGTCGAGTCATGAACTAGTCTCGGGCGTGCAATCAGAAGCGTGGCGATTCGAATCTGAGGTTGGGCAGACACGGCCTCGACCTTCTGGTCAGAGACGGGTAACCTATGCGGTTTCCACGGTTCTCGAGCATCGTCCTCTATCTCTGGAAATAGGGTAGAAGAGGGGGTCCGGGGAAGCAGCAGGCTTGTGCGGTCAGACATGGAACATTCGCAACACACTGGAACACAAAGCTCTGGCTCGCACCCAGGGCCGCCTCCCGCGTATTCGGGTGTCTCGGAGGAGTCGAAGACCCTCGACCCGACTGCCGATTTTTTCCACGTCGAGATCGAAGAGCAGGTTTCCAGCGACGATTCCCGCCATCGCGAAAGCATCTACGTTCAAGAAGAACGTTGGGAGGACTTGGCCGCGCTCCTGCTCGAGCGTTCGGCGGAGGTTGTGGATGCGGCTGAGCGCAGCCGCTGCCTCATGAGAGCGGCCCAGGTCTACGAGACCAACTTGGGGGATACCGACAGTGCGTTCGTGGTCATGCTGGCCGCTTTCCAGGAGAGTCCCGCGACGCTGGACTTGGCCACCGACCTGGCGCGCATGGCCACGGTTCACAATCGCTGGCCCGACCTGCTGGCGGAATGCGAGAAGGTGCTGCCCGAGATTACTCCCGCGGCCAAGCGCGCTGACATGCTGGTGGCCATGGCGGGCTGGTACCAGAGGGATCTGGGGGATGCGGCAGCGGCGGAAAAGGCCCTGGAGAGCGCCATGGCGGCCAGTCCCGCCAACCCGCAGGCCTTTCGCGCCCTGGTCGAGCTGCATGGACAGCGGGGCAATTGGCTGCGCGCCGCTGCCTATCTGACCTGCGCTTCGGGTTACGCCACCGACCCGGCGGAGGCGATCGAGTTGTCCCTGGAGGCTGCCCAGGTTTTCCGGGAACGTCTGCACGACGTAGACGGAGCCATCGAGCAATACACGCGGATTCTGGAACGATCGCCCGGTCATGCTCGCGCCACGGCCGCCTTGGCGGAACTGGCCTGGGTTCGCAAAGACTGGACCGTCGCCCTGCCCATGTTCGAAAACATGGCCGGCTCGGCCAAGTACGCCTTGAACGAATCCGCTCAGCTTTGGCAGAAGGTGGCGTGGTCGGCGCAAATGTTGGGCGACATGGAGCGAGCACGAGCCGGCTATCGCCGTTCCTATGCAGCGCTGCCCACCTACTTGCCGACCTTGCAAGCGTGGTCGCAACTCGCCCGCGCCCAGGGTTGGTGGCAGGACGTTTGCCTGACCGTGCCGCGACTGCTGTCGCAACTGGGGGATCGTTTGACCCCTGCCGAACACGCGGATCATCTCGTGAGTCTCGGCCAGGCCCATCTTGCACTCCGCGACTCGGAGGCCGCCGCCGAGACCCTGATGAAGGCGCTGGAATTGGCGCCCGATCGGGCGGATGCCCGGCAGGCCCTGGCCGAAGCCAACGCCCGCATCGAAGGTCGCGGCCCCGAGAATGCCAAGGCGCTCATCGAGCAGTATCTCCGCCTGCTCGACGGGAACCTCTCAGCTGACGAGCGTTTCGCCTATCTCTGCCGCATGGGTCGTCTGCAACGTGAGGAACTGCACGACAATCGCGCCGCTCTGGAAACCTTTTTGCGGGCCTCCACTTTGCGGCCGGATGACCCGGATGTACTGCACGAGCTGGTGGAGATCCACACCCAGGATGGCCACTGGTCACGCGTGGTCGGGGCGCTGGAGCGCCTGGCGCGTCTCTCCTCGGGAAGGGACAAGGCGCGCACCCTGGTAGCCACGGCCAACATTCTCAACTACGAGCTGGAGGCGCCGCTCGAAGCCGTCGATTTGTACAACCAGGCTCTCGACGAGGATCCCGACGATCGGCGAAGTTTCGAGCGCATCCAGCGCATCCTGGCCGCACGGCGGGATTGGCGCAGCCTGGCTCGCGCCTATCGCCGCATGATCAGGCGACTGGGGGCCAATCCTTCGCCCGACAAGCGGCCCTGGCTGCTTGGCCTGTGGCAAGGGCTGGCCGACCTTTGCTGGCGTAGTCTGCGCGACATGCCCGCCGCGACGGCCGCCTATGAGGTGTGCGTATCGTTGGCTCCCGAAGATGCCCAACACCACGAAGCTCTGGCCAGAATCTACGAGGCCCAGGGCCCGGCCCTGTTCAGACAGGCGGTGAAGACGCGCGAGCATCTGCTGCGCATTTCGAGCAACGCCGACCAAGCAGCCAGACACATCCGGGCCTTGGCCAACCTGTACCGTGGGCAAAGAAGGCACGACCGCGTATTCTGCGCGTGCGGGGGCCTGAGCGTCTTGATGAAGGCCGACGTGCGCGAGCACGGCTACTATGAGAAGAACGCATTACCCAGCGTGCCCGTGGCCACCAGCATGTTGACGGAAGCGCAGTGGCAAGGTTGCATTTCCTCGGAGCGCGAGGATCGTCGCATCTCCCAGTTGCTGGCTGCGGTCAGCGCGGGCGTGCTCATGACACGGGTTCAGGATGCGGCCTCCTACGGCCTCGATGCCAAACATCGCCGCGATCCGACCGACCAGAGATCTTTGCTCGGGCGCATTCTGGTCTACATCAGTCGCTTTGTCGGCGTTCCCTTGCCCGCGATCTACGCGCCTCCCGACGCCCCCGGCGAGATCGATCTCATCGTTCTGCAAGCGGGAAACCAGCCCGTGTTCTCGCTGGTGCTGGGGCGTGACCTGACCGCCGGCCGGAGCGACCGCGAGGTGGCCTTCTTCCTCACCAAGCGGTTGGTGGGACTGCGCGCCGATCGCTGTCTGCTCTGGCCACGCCTGGTGTCCACCAAGAGCGAGCTGCGGGCTATCTTGGGCGCGGCCATTCGCTTGGTGAGGCCACGCTACGAATTGCCCGACACCGATCCCAAAGCCGTCCGTCAATATCTCGGCTACTTGCAACGTGTGTTGCCGTCCACGCAGATAGCCCCCATTGCCTCCGCGGTCGAATCGTTGCTGGCCGGCCCTGGGCGCATCGATCTGGATGGTTGGGTGGCGGCCACCGAGGAGACCGCCAATCGCGTGGGGCTGCTTGCCTGCGGTGACGTGATGGCGGCGGCCCGGGAAATCGTCAAGGAAGCGCGCGTGCGCAGGTCTCGACCCGAAGACGCCATCCTGGCCATGGTCCGCTGGGGCGTCTCGTCGGAGTATTTCGACCTCCGCAACGAACTGGGTTTGGCTCTGGTCTCGGAAGATGACAAGACGCCTGTGGTCAATCGCACGCACCAGTCGTTCTGATGGGAACCCTGAAAGGGTTCCCATGCCCTCCCACGATGGTGCGCCGCCGGCGAAGCCGGCGGGCTCCCCACGCGACTAGAAATCGTCTTTGGACAGCCGACCGGCGCGTGGCTCCGCGGACTTCGCCCAGGCGCGATTTCTCCGCGTCGACAACGAACCTGGGACTGGTGCACCCACCGCCGCAGGTGAACGACTGGGAGTCACCGAGCTCGGCTGGGCGCGACCTTGGCGCGCGGATTGGCCCTGCTCGCGCGTAGCAAGCGGGCTTGCCGCAGGTAGGGTCTGTGAAGTGGTCGAAGGGACCACGACTGTCACGGGGTCAGCGGTAGCGGTCAGCTCCACGGCAGGAGCAGCCGGCTGCACGACGGGTGTTGCCGGCGCGGCGTGCGCGATCGGGGCGCGCACGCCAGGGTGCGCGTGGTGGGTACCTCGCATGACCATCCACACCGCAAAGAACCCGAGCACCACGCGCACCCTGGCGTGCGC
>Ga0224523_1001237_pt1 | contig 11190 bp, 8 predicted proteins | sample CFST50metaG_FD_182732 | JGI IMG/M metagenome (GOLD analysis project Ga0224523, IMG submission 182732) | Peat soil microbial communities from Stordalen Mire, Sweden - C.F.S.T50 | ecosystem: Environmental > Terrestrial > Soil > Wetlands > Peat | place: Sweden: Norrbotten County, Stordalen Mire...
AAAAAGAGATAGTTTCGGCTTTAAATAAAACGCTTTCGGCGCTCATGTCGGGACAAACAAATGAGATCATCATTAACGACCGGCTAACCGAACAGGATGTTGACCCGGGCTTACTTAGTTTAGTGAATACAATCGATTCGTTTATCAAAAAGCATAATCAAGCCAATGATTTCATCAATGCATTATCAAATGGAGATCTGACCATAGAACCGCCGGTACGCAATAATCTGATTTCATCTTTCAAACAATTACATTCAAACCTTCAACATCTGACATGGCAAACGCAACAGATTGCCATGGGCGATTATAATCAGGAAGTAAGTTTCATGGGTGATTTTTCGGTGGCCTTCAATACGATGACTAAATCGCTCAAGGAAAAGGAAAAACAGGACGACCAGCTTCGTCTATACTCCAAAGAACTGGAACTTGCAAATAACACCAAAGACAAATTGTTTTCGATCATTTCGCATGACCTGAAAAGTCCTTTCAATGCTCTTCTTGGATTTGCTGACCTGTTGTACAATCAATATGAAGAGTTTACTGATGAATCCAGAAGAAAATTTATTCTTGCAATAAAAGAATCAGCCGAAACGTCTTACGCCCTTCTGGAGAAATTATTAACATGGTCACTGGCACAACGAAATGCACTTAAAGCCAAACCTGAAAAAATAGATTTAAAGGAAATAGCCGAAAACAAACTTAATCTTCTGAAAAATATCGCAGCAATCAAAAATATTGAGATGATTAACCGAATTGAGTCGGGCACATTTGCATTTGCTGATAAAGAAATGATTAACGCCGTGATTTTGAATCTACTAAATAATGCAGTGAAATTCACACACAGAGATGGAACCATTACGATTGAGAATAGTCTGAAAGATGGTCTTGTTCAGATTTCTGTCACCGACAATGGTATTGGTATTGCTGCAACAGATATTGAAAATCTTTTTAAAATAAAAAGTTCATTTTCAACATTGGGCACTTCAAATGAGAAAGGAACCGGCCTTGGATTGATCATCTGCAAAGAATTTATCGAGAATAACGGTGGAGAGATATGGGTTGAAAGCCAACCGGATAAAGGAAGTAAATTTATTTTCACACTCCCCTCTATTTAATTTATTCATATTCCTTTTTGCTAAAAGCCATAAACCCAAAATGGATTAGCTGAAGAAAGTTTCTGTCAATCCATTTTGGTTTTATACTGGTTTACGCTTTAGTATTCAGGCAAATATAAAATATAATATAAAATTGATATAGTTGCTATTACCTACTGATAAGCTGATGTTCGAGCACCTGACGAACAACATCAGGTGTAACCAGATTTCTGTCTCCCATGGCTTTCCAGCCTCTATCCTCAAAGCGTTTTACGATTTTATCTATCGTATAGATCGTCACATTGTAATCTTCCAAACGCGTTTTAATTCCAAGAGATTCGAAGAATTCAACGGTTTTCAGGATAGCATTATCAACGCGTTCGTCTTCAGAACCTGTTGTAATACCCCAGACCCTTTTACCATATTGCAGTAGTTTTTCCTTTTTTTCGTTTCTTAGGACGGACCACATGCCCGGAAGTACGATAGCAAGCGTCCTGGCGTGATCGATGTTGTGGATGGCAGTAAGCTCATGACCGATCGAATGCACCGACCAGTCGCCCGGCACCCCACAGGAAATCAATCCATTCAAAGCCATGGTTGCACTCCACATCAGATTGGACATGGCATCATAATTTGCCGGGTCATTATACACTGTCGGACCAATTTCAACCAGTGTCTGAAGGATAGATTCAGCCATGCGATCCTGCAATGGGGCATTCACCGGATAGGTAAGATATTGCTCGATCACGTGAACGAATGCATCAACGACACCATTTGCGACCTGACGTTGAGGCAGAAATCCTGCTGCATCGGGCAAGAGAAATGAAAACAGTGGAAAAACATGCGAACTATTGAATGAAAATTTCTCATTGGTTGAAACGCGTGTCACAACAGAATTGGCATTCATTTCAGTGCCGGTAGCAGGAAGTGTCAATACTACGCCGAGCGGTAAAGCGGCTTCGACTTTTGCTCCTTTAGACATAATATCCCAGGGATCACCTGCCGTATACTTTGACGCAGCTGCGATGAACTTGGTTGCATCAATTACAGATCCTCCTCCAACAGCCAACAGGAAATCTATTTTCTCTTTTTTGATCAATTCAACAGCCTTCATGGCTGTCTCATAATGGGGATTGGGTTCAATACCTCCAAACTCGAGCAAAGTATAATCTTTCAATACTTCATTTACATGGTCATAAACGCCATTCTTTTTGATACTTCCACCGCCATAAAGCAATAATACTTTTTTTTCTTTAGGTATTAAAGTGGAAAGTTTTGCCAGCTGATCTTTTCCAAAGATCACCTTAACGGGATTGTAAAATTCAAAATTCTTCATAAATACTATATTATTTTTAAAAAAATCACCTCAAATGATATACCAATAATATTCAGTTCAAAGATAATGCTAAAATGGCAGTAAGTAATAACTCAGGTATTTTCATTTACGGCATTAACATTACAGGTTTATAAATGTTAGTTAGTGAATCAATACACCCAAAGTCCTTTTACAATAATTTACTAAAATAAGCTATAAGTTAAAAAAACAGTATTGATTTGAAATTTCCCTTATCCTAATAATAAAAAATGGATACACATAAATATAATATGGGAATCGTAGGAAACTGCTCATTCCTGGCATACATTGACATGAATGCTAATGTAAAATGGATGTGTATGCCCCGGTTTGATAGTAGTTTTGTTTTTGGATCATTGCTGGATGAAGCAAAGGGTGGTGAATTTAGTATTATGCCCTTTCCGGAGGAGTATAAATCAAAACAATATTATCTAAAGAATACCAATATTTTAGTTACAGAATTTGAAATGACAGATGGTCGTTTCAGGGTCATTGATTATGCGCCAAGATTTTTTCAATACGAACGATTTTTCAAGCCTTTAATGTTGTTCAGAAAAATTGAATTATTGGAAGGCAACCCGCTAATCAGAATAAAATGCAATCCTGTTGGAGATTATGGGTCTATCGTACCGGAAATAGTGATGGGGAGCAACCACATCAGCTATCAGAATCTTGCCAGTTCAGTAAGGCTGACAACTGATGTCTCCCTGAACTATGTCATGAGCGAAAAACCTTTCGTATTGAATGAAACAAAATATATGGCATTCTGTTTTGGAGGTCCCCTTGAAGCTCCATTGGCTGAAACGGCTGAATCATTTTTAAAAAAAACAAAAACATACTGGCATAAATGGATTAAATCTACTTCAATACCTTCAATTTTTCAGGATGAAGTAATTCGCTCTGCACTTGTATTGAAGCTGCATCAGTATGAAGATACCGGGGCCGTCATTGCTGCCGGAACCATGAGCCTTCCTGAATTCGACAGTTCGCAACGCACCTGGGATTACCGCTATTGCTGGATGCGTGACACATATTACACGCTTAATGCATTTAATAATATTGGCCACTTCGAAGAACTGGAAAAGTATTTTCTGTTCATTGAAAACATCATCATCAACAATAAACAGGGGATCAAACCATTATATACGATTCTGGGCAATAAAGTTCCGAATGAAAAAAGGTTACCTCTTACGGGGTATCTGAATAACCAGCCTGTCCGAAGTGGAAACAATGCAGTAGAACAAATTCAAAACGATGTCTATGGACAAATATTGGTTAGTCTTTTACCCCTTTTTGTAGACAAACGTCTCAATTATCATGATGAGATGAAATCTCAGTTTATAACACAATGGTTGTTGGACAGAATTGAAGAGAATATCGATTTTCCTGATTCAGGATTATGGGAATTTGGCACCACCAAACAACATCATTCCTATACTTACCTTTTTCATTGGGCCGGAAGTATGGCAGGTATTAAAATCAGCGAAATCCTGAACAATGAACCGTTGAAAAGAAAAGCGATAATGCTGGCAGCCAAATCGAAAGAATACATTGAAAAATGTTATAATGGAGATAAAAAAGCATACACCCAGGCAATCGATAACATCAATCTGGATGCAAGCAGCTTACAGTTTGTCACAATGAATTATCTGGACCCACAAAGTGAAAAAGCAAGACTCCACATTTTGGCTCACGAAAAGGAACTCTTTGATAATCAAAGACTTTATTTAAGATATACCCAGGATGAACTAGGTAAAACAGAAACATCATTTGTTATATGCGGTTTCTGGTATGCAGAAGCACTGGCAGCAAATGGTCAACTTGACAAGGCAGAAAAGGTTATTGAAAAACTCTTGAAATGCTCAAATCATCTGGGTTTATTTAGTGAAGATGCTGATGAAAATGGTGGTCAGTGGGGCAACTTTCCCCAAACCTATAGCCATGTGGGTTTGGTCAATGCGGTTTACAGATTGTCTAAGAAACTGGATAAACCTTTTTTTCTATAGATCCATTGAAAACCAAATTTGTATAATTTCATTGATTGGTTTCAGAATAATAGAATAACATAAAAAATGAAAACATTTGACCAATTAAGTTTTAAAAGACTGGTGATTGTTGCTTACCGGTTACCCTTTAAATTAGTTAAAAACGGGGATACAAATACGACTGTTCAAAACGCTGGGGGATTGGTTTCGGCTATCCTTTCATTATCTGATAAGATGAATACAAATGCTGACGCCAATGCAAAAATCATCTGGATTGGAACAGGAGAAAAGCAACTGGGTGAGGAAAACATCAATCCACATTTCGATTTGTTTCCGGTTGAAATTCCAGACGAAATGAACGAAAAGTACTATGGTGGCTTCTGTAATGACACAATCTGGCCGTTGTTTCATTATTTTCCATCCATTACAACGTATGACAAAAGTTATTTTGAAGCCTATGAACAGGCAAATCAATTGTTCTTTAAAAAACTTAAAAATATAATCTTACCAGGCGATTTTATATGGATTCATGACTATCAACTTTTTCTTTTGCCATCACTTATCAGAAATTCAGTTCCCGAGGTGAATATCGGATTCTTTTTGCATATCCCTTTTCCTTCATCAGAGATATTCAGAATGTTGCCCAATAATTGGCGTGATTCGATTTTAAATGGTTTATTGGGTGCTGACTTAATTGGATTTCACACAAATGATTACACTCAACATTTTCTGAGATCGGTAAAGCGAACCCTTGGATTAGAAATCCATCAGAATTATATTCATCTGGATAACAGGATTGTAAAGGCTGAGGCCTTCCCAATAGGAATTGATTACGACAAATTTCACAATGCAGGTTCAACATCAGAAGTAATAAAAGAAAAAAGAAATCTGAAAAATATCCTTTCGGATAGAAAATTGATTTTTTCTATTGACAGGCTTGATTATTCCAAGGGTCTGTTGAACAGGTTAAAATCATATGAATGTTTTTTGGAAAAGTATCCATCTTGGCATGAAAAGGCAATATTTAATATGGTAGTTGTACCCTCGCGTGATACAATTGAACGCTATATTAAATTAAAAAAGGAGATAGAGGCTACAGTTGGACGAATAAATGGAAAATACAGTAATATTTCATGGCGACCTATCATCTATCAATACAAATCACTTTCTTTTAATGAATTAGTTGCGTTATACGACATTAGTTTTGTAGGACTCATTACCCCTTTGCGTGATGGAATGAACTTAGTAGCAAAAGAATACATTGCATGTCAGCAAGATAATTACGGGGTACTTATCTTAAGTGAATTAGCTGGAGCGGCGGTAGAATTAAATGAATCGATTCTCATTGCCCCTAATGATATTGAAGCTACTGCAGATGCTATTTTCACTGCACTCAATATGCGTGAATCTGAAAGAGAAGAAAAAGTCATTAAGATGCAGAAAAGATTAAAAAATTATGATGTCTTTACGTGGGCTGCTGATTTTTTCAGCCAGGCCGAAGATGTTACAGAAATGCAACAAAAGCTGAAAGTTAACTACTTGAATTTAAAAATAAAAAATAAAATTATCAAAGCTTATAAGACATCTAAAAAAAGGATTATTTTTCTGGATTATGATGGGACACTGGTCCCACTGACTAACAATCCTGCTTCTGCAACATTAAACAGTAAATGGGTGCAGTTGCTTATGCCAGTAATCAATTTATTATCGTCTAAAAAAATAATTAACACTGAGAATGCCAGACAAATTTTGATGCGACTTTCTTCAAATCCCAAAAATAAAATAGTGATCATCAGCGGACGTGAAAAGGAGTTTTTGGAAAAGCAATTCAAAAACATGGAAGTCATTTTAATTGCTGAACATGGTTATTTTCTCAAGAAATATGACAAAATTTGGGAAATACAGGCAGAAGTGAATTTAGATTGGAAAGAGAAGATATTGCCGGTTTTACAAGAATATGTAAACCGGTTTAATGGTTCAATGATAGAGCAAAAGTATGCCTCTCTAACCTGGCATTACCGAAATGTTGATCAGGGAATTGCAGCAATCCTTATTCATGAACTGAGAGATAACCTGGCAGAAATATTAAAAAATGAGTCTAAACTCCATATCATTGATGGGAAAAAGGTGTTGGAAATAAAAAGCATCATGTATGATAAAGGAACTGCTGCATCAACCTTATTAAAAGATGAATCGTTTGATTTTATTATGGCAATCGGGGATGACAAAACAGATGAGGATCTATTTAAGGTGATGCCTAAAAATGCAATTACTATTAAAATTGGGACCGATCCTTCTCTGGCTGAATATAGTCTAAAAGAGCAACACTTGCTTTATGATCTGTTGGATTCGTTTAGAGATTTGGAATAATGACTTCATTTTTGGGATACATGGTATGGTCTTTATCTATCTTGATTCCGCTATTTGTCCTGATGCAGTTTCTTTTCTGTATCCTGTATCGAAAATCATTATGGACCCGATTATTTTATGATAATCTCATGTTTATTATATACTACTTTATCGCCACTTCTCAACTTTTTTCGCCGTTGCAATTCAATAGTATCATTGACCATTACTTCGCCATCATCAACTCTGATATTGGCCTCTCCGCCAGTTTCAACCAACCCCATCATCTTTAACAGTTGATTTAAAGCAATAAATTCATGTCCATCCAAATCAAATTCCTTCATAATAATTACTTTTTAAAAAATTGATAGGTTTACACTATGCAAGTCATTACAAAGGTAGTAGAACACAATAAAATAATCCTGGTTTTCTATAATTAAATCATGATCATATTGCGACATTTTGTCAGCCACCGCTGAGTGGCACATACTTTGATATTATACATCAAAACAAAAAAGAATAACAATTATGGCTAAAGGACAGATTAACGTTAAGACCGAGAACATTTTCCCAATTATCAAGAAATTCCTCTACTCTGATCATGAAATTTTTCTTCGCGAACTTATTTCAAATGCAGTAGATGCTACTACTAAATTGAAAGCCCTTGCTTCTATGGGTGATGTGACCGGAGAATTGGGTGACCTGACTATCGAAGTCAAACTAGATACGAAACATAAAACGTTGCATGTCATCGATCATGGTATTGGTATGGCCACTACTGAAGTTGAAAACTATATCAACCAGATTGCATTTTCATCGGCTGAAGAATTTCTTGAGAAATTTAAAGGTAAAAGTGAAGATGAGACCAATGCTATTATAGGCCACTTCGGTCTGGGCTTCTATTCTTCTTTCATGGTTTCAAAGAAAGTAGAGATCATCACTAAATCATACAAAGATGAGCCTGCTGTAAAATGGGAATGTGATGGCAGTCCAGAATATACTATGTCAGAGGATAAGAAAACAGATCGTGGTACTGAAATTATTCTTCATATAGCAGATGATTCATTGGATTTTGCTGAAGAGAACCGCATCCTCACCCTGCTGAAGAAATATTGTAAATTCTTACCGATACCGATTCGTTTTGGCGAAGAGAGTACCTGGGAAACGATTGAAGGCGAAAAAGATAAGGATGGTAATGATAAGACCAAAGAGGTTAAGAAACCGAGAATTATTAACAATACCAATCCTGCATGGCGCAGAAAACCTGCTGATCTTACAGAAGAAGACTATACAGCCTTTTATCGTGAGTTGTATCCCATGACTTTTGAAGAACCCCTCTTTCACATTCACCTCAACGTAGACTATCCCTTTAACCTGACAGGTATTCTCTATTTCCCAAAGGTTAAAAAGAATTTTGAAGTACAACGTGAGAAAATCCAGCTTTACAGTAACCAGGTATTTGTAACCGATTCGGTTGAAGGTATTGTTCCTGAATTTCTTACCCTGATGCATGGCGTGATCGATTCTCCGGATATCCCGCTAAATGTTTCGCGCAGCTATCTGCAGAGTGATGCTAATGTGAAGAAAATTTCGAACCACATCATGAAAAAGGTGGCCGATAAGCTGGAAGAGATCTTCAAGAATAACCGTGAGGAATTTCAACAGAAATGGGACGATATCCGCATCTTCATAGAATACGGTATGGTTTCGGATGAGAAATTTTATGAGCGTGCCGTGAAATTTGCGCTATTGAAGACCACTGATGGCAAATACTACACTTTAGATGAATACAAAGAGTTGGTAAAAGATAATCAGACAGATAAAAACAAAAAACTGGTTTATCTTTACACCACAAATGTCGAAGAACAAAACAGCTATGTACAGACTGCCACAGAACACGATTACAGTGTCCTGGTGATGGATGGTGTTCTTGATCAGCATTTCATGAATACACTGGAACAGAAGCTGGAACAGACTTCTTTTGCACGTGTGGATGCAGAAGTGATCGACAAACTGATTGAGAAAGAAGATGCGCTCCCTTCTCTTTTGAGCGAGGACGATAAAAAGAAACTGCAACCGATAATCGAACAACATGTAGATAAAATGCGTTTCCATGTATTGTTTGAAAGCCTGAGTGCAGCCGATCTTCCGGTACTGATTACCCAGAATGAGTTCATGCGTCGTATGCGTGATATGAGTGCCATGGGTGGCGGTGGTGGTTTTGGCTTCGGTAACATGCCCGAAAGCTATAACCTTGTCGTGAATGCCAATCATCCTCTTGTTACAAGAATGGCAGCAGAAACGGATACTGAAAAACAGAGCCTGATGGCAAAACAGCTTACTGATCTGGCATTGTTGAGTCAGAATCTGTTAAAAGGACAAGACCTGACCGCATTTATCAAACGCAGTGTTGATTTGATTTAAAAGTATATTTGCTGGTTTAATTTTAAATTGTTTTTTTAATTCTGACTACAGATAAACCATGACCTCACGCTTTAAACAGACAAAGGGTGAGGTCACTAAACCAAAACAAAAAAAATGAAAAAGACACTTATTATTGTTGGCGTTATTCTGTTATTTGTTATCATCATGTTTTCATGGGTATCAGGCAAATACAACGGACTCGTAACCAAAGAAGAGGGAACAAAACAAGCCTGGGCTCAGGTTCAAAATGTATACCAACGTCGTTCAGACCTTATTCCAAACTTGGTAGAGACCGTAAAAGGTGTTGCCAACTTTGAGAAGTCCACACTTACAGATGTAGTCAATGCCAGGGCTAAAGCTACACAGATTACTGTTGATCCGTCTAAACTTACTCCTGATCAGATTCAGAAGTTTCAGGGTGCACAGGATGGACTTTCTTCTTCATTGGGACGTTTGATGGTAGTAATGGAAAAATATCCGGATCTAAAAGCAAACCAGAATTTCCTTGACTTACAGACACAACTGGAAAGCACTGAAAACAGGATAACGGTAGAACGCAGAAACTTTAATGAAGTAGTTCAGGACTATAATGTTTCGGTTCGTAGTTTTCCAAGTAATATTTTTGCAAGTATGTTCGGATTTCAACAAAAAGGATACTTCCAGGCAGAAGCCGGAGCAGAAAAAGCCGTGAAAGTGAAATTTTAACATGATTCTTTTACTTCCCTTCTCATTCAGAGGAGGGAAGTTATAATTTAGATATTGTGATTTTTTTACTTTTGATTCATAAAACATGGCAACGACAGCAAAGAATTTTTTTACTACCGAACAACAGGACGCTATTTTAAAAGCCGTTCAAAAGGCAGAACTCAACACTTCAGGAGAGATCAGGGTGCATATTGAAAACAAATGCGAAGGAAATGTTCTTGCAAGATCAGCTTATATCTTTAAAAAGCTGGGAATGACTAATACTGAACATCGCAATGGTGTATTGTTTTATTTGGCTATCGAACATCGCAAGTTTGCGGTGCTGGGTGACAAAGGCATCGATGCTGTTGTTCCTGAAAATTTCTGGGATGATGTTAAAACAGTCATGCTGACCAATTTCAAAGAGGGATACTTTACAGAAGGCCTTACTAAGGGTATTGATTTGGCAGGAGAATTGCTTAAAAAACATTTTCCATATCAAATGGATGATAAGAACGAACTACCGGATGATGTTTCATTCGGCGATAATTAACTCGGGTCCAATGAAAAAACTAATTAAATTTCTCGGCATATTTTTAATTCTATTAACTTTTTCGGCAGTTAGCGCTCAGGATATACCCAAACAACCACAACCCCCTCGCTTGGTTAATGACTTGGCAGGGTTAATGACACCGGAACAGGTTCAACAACTTGAAACAAAACTCCTGGCTTTTAATGACAGTACCAGCACTCAAATTGCAGTGGTTACGTTGAAGTCTTTGAATGGTTACAGTGCTGCGGACATGGCTCAGCGTATCGGTCATTCATGGGCCATCGGACAAAAGAAATACAACAACGGATTGGTCATTCTTATCAAACCGGCTACAAGTGGTGAAAAGGGTGAAGCGTATATCGCAACAGGTTATGGACTGGAAGGAAAGTTGCCAGATATTATCTGTAAACGTATTGTTGACGAAGTTATGATTCCCCAATTCAAAAGCGGAGATTATGTTGCCGGTATAAATGCTGGTGCCCTAACTGCTATGAAGGTTGCAACGGGAGAATATAAAGATGGTTCTTTTGCATCAAAAAGAAGAGGACAAGAAGGAAAATCTCCAATAGTACCTATTGTTATTCTTATTATTATGGCATTTGTTGTCATGAGAGGTTTCAGAGGAAGAGGAAATCATCATTCAATTGGTCACCATATTCCAATCTGGCCCTTCCTGTTTATGGGTGGACTAGGTGGTTTTGGTGGTGGTGGCAACGACAATAGCGGAGGCGGCTTTGGCGGAGGTGATGG
>Ga0224523_1001239_pt1 | contig 11181 bp, 7 predicted proteins | sample CFST50metaG_FD_182732 | JGI IMG/M metagenome (GOLD analysis project Ga0224523, IMG submission 182732) | Peat soil microbial communities from Stordalen Mire, Sweden - C.F.S.T50 | ecosystem: Environmental > Terrestrial > Soil > Wetlands > Peat | place: Sweden: Norrbotten County, Stordalen Mire...
CCCAAACCTACCCAGGTTGCCTCCTGGCTTACCTGTATACCGGAAGCATGATAACTCAGACTTACAGGTAACTGTAATTTCCCTGATTTTGCGACATATAATGGAATTGAGATATCTGGAGTCCCATTATATTCACCTACAGGTATATCACCAAATTTGGTAATACCTGCAGCCTCAGGTGAAGCTTGAACTACCTCAGGTGTTTTTATTAAATTGGTGTTTGTCTGTGCCAAGCCCTGAGTAAATAACAGGCCAATAAATTAAATAATGATTGTAAACTTTTTCATATATAGAAAATTTGAATTTGGTTGTTCAGATGATAGAACTGCATATAGAGCCTTGTGGTAAGTCATAACATAGTTGATATAAGTGAATTAGGTTTTCTAAAAAGATTTAAAATTGTAATGGTGTACATTATAGACTTAAATGAAGTTATCATAGTCTTTAGAAAACGAACATAAATTATTGTTTAATAAGAATTACCCCGAATTTGTTACCATAATTTTTGTTTATAAAATATTACAATAATGTATTCCCATTTCGAAAATCAATTTTATAAAGTTAAATTATTGGATATTGAGTGTGCTGAAGAAGCCAGTGGCCTTGATCACATTTAGCCGGATCATATTGACCACCAAAAGCCAGAGTTAAGTACTTGTTGTTTAGTTATGTTTGCAAATCACAATTAAAATGGCCAAATGTGGTCAATGGGTGTGGCGCTTGCAGCTTAAGTATTGGAATACTTGAAGATTATTCAAATAAAATACAAATTTGCTTGTGAGAAAAAAAAGTATCGGAAAACTAGTTCTGAGAAATAATCTCTTTGGGTCCATGGTTTAAACTTAGAACATTCCAGGTATTATCCATGACCTGGCTCTTAAATGCATCAGTAATCTATAGATATTTTTTCAAAGCTTTATCTTTTTTTTAGAGCACCCATATCCTGTAACGCTTTTATGTTAACCCCAAGCATTATGCCATTGGTGATAAAAGTCTTTCTGGCGGTGTGAAAGGTAATAGATTCATGGAGAGGCACTGATACTTCTGTTGTTTCACTGCCTATAACACTTTTTTTTATCACCAGCAAGTTAAATCCTGTTTTTGGAAATTGTTTGAAAGCAATAATTCCACAGCCTTCTTTCAAATATTCGTTAATATTCTGAATAGACATTTTAGGAAGGGGATCTTCATCCTCTTCATGCTTTTTAAGTATTTTCAGAGCGAAATCATTAAAAAGGAGTGTTTTATACCTCTTTACGTAAACTAAAAGTAGGTGCTGATTAGGTGCTAATAATTACTCAAATGCAATAAAATGATGTCTAATAAACAAAATAAATGTATTTAATATGCTGTATATCAATTATATTATTCTAATGAAGTCAAATGTAATAAAATAGGCTGAAGTCCCGCTCCGGGTACCAAAACAGAGCGAGTATGTGAACGAGAGCGAGCATACTCGTTTTGTTTCCTCATTCTCGCACGCACTCTGAGTCTTGGACTCTGTGCCCTGAGCTAAACTATTGAGTTTTTCAACTAAAATGCAACCAAGTATCTTCTTTTGGTAACACCGTCTGACTTCCTGTAATATTCCAGGAAGTTCTCCAACATTGGTACTTCCTTCTGAATGTAAATTTTGAAAGATGGAAGAACCAATGACCTTGACTATAGTTGGTCTGACAATATTGACCACCTAAAGCCAGAGTTAAGAAATTGTTGCTTAGCTATGTATGTAAATTGTAACCTTCCCGGCGAAATGTGGCCAATAAGTCCAGCTTTTGCAGTCAACTATACGCATACAAGTGATTAGAATTTGAGTCCTTTCAGGTTGAGCTAATTAATTATTAATGAGGAATATATTCAAAATAGTCAGTTTCTCCATGTTGCTTTTTTCTTTCTAAACTATTAACTACAAGTCTAGCAGTTGTTTTTAAATTCAGTCAGATGATTTTAATATGAAATTATTTCCCCGGATCACCGTATCCTTTGGTTGCATCATCAATTACAAGTACCCAGTCACAACCACGACCTGAACTTAGCCATTCCATTTCCTTTGACATTCCGGGAACAACGAAAGTCTTTTCACCTGAATTATCAAATAATCCAACTAGAGTACTTTCTCCATTTCGTGGATTATACCACCATGCCCTTATTTTACTCCCTGAGATAATGCCTAATTTTATAGGAGGGACATTCCCGGTTGGTATGTAGATGAAAGCAAAGCTTTTACCCTTGATTGCCTGGATATGACCTGATCCTGTTGGATTTTGTCCCACAATAATTGAATTATCCGGCTCCATTTCCAGCATTGGTCGCGATTCGATAAGTTTTTTAAGGTATTTCATCTGTTCCGCACCTGGTGAAAATATTGCTTTTTTCCAATTTACATTAGCAAAAGATATTGGTTGATGCTTTTCATCATAAAACTGCCAGACATTGTTATTACCATATGTATGGCCACAGGTGCCTGCGAAAACAGACCAGTAGGCAATATCCCGTACATCATATGGCATAAAGAATCCATTGCCTTCAATCCAGTTGACTGAATGCAACTCATAAGCAGGTTCAGCATTTAGGGTGGGTTTTGGTTTTGGCATATTCCAGTCGTATGAAGCCTGTTCATAGCTTCTTGAGAGGTAAAAATCTGAATGATACGAGCCCCATGAATGAAAGTCGATCCAATCATCGTTGTGAAACCACTGTGAAGAACTGCTAAAGGAATGGTACGTCATACATGTAGTTGAGTAATCGGCCTTCCCATTCATGTTCTTCTCACCATTTGTTCCATCAGCTATTCCTTCAGCCATGGCACGCCAGACTTCTACTCCGTCTTTTCTTTCGTCAGGCAGACGATCGCCACCAAGCATCCATACTATATTTTTATTGTTTTTGTAGCGGTTGCCAATAAACCATCCGTAATTATATGCTTGTTGAGCAGTCTTAAACAGGAGTCTGTCTTCGCGGGGAATAACGTATTCTCCCCACGCGGGTAAAAGAGCCATATGCATACCTTTTTTTTCAGCATAACTGACCAGGTAGTCAATATGATCCCAATAATCATAAGCAATTGTATCATTAATGTCGTTGCCCGAAGTAATCGCTGGCTTTTCCGGGTCTTCATCAACAAAAGGCAAATCATGATAATAATTTGGAATTTTTACACCTTCAAACTCCGTAATCAGGACAGCCTGGATAATATTAAATCCTTGATCTATTCGCTGATCGATATACCATTCGGCATCTTCCCTAGATAACCTTAAAAACATTTCCCATCCTGTATCACCTACCCAGAAGAAAGGTATTCCATCTTCATATTGAAGATAATGCGGATTTACAGTGGAAACTGTCAAACGGCCATGTGAAGTTTTAGTTTGAGCAAATCCTGTTAGATTCAAAAAAAACAACAATACTGCGAATGCACCGTACCTGCTCATATTACTTAATTTTAAAATAAAACTAATATACGAAAATTTGCGGCCTCTTAAATTACTTAATTGCAAAAACCGGACAACTTGACCACACCATGCCGGTTATTTTACAATTAAGATAAAATTCTATGCTACAATTATTTAAGCCCAGTCTTTGATGGTCAATTTTCTATGGAGGAAAGTGTCAATGACTCTGGCTTATCTAACCCGGATGGCTTAGTCGTTATGGAAAAGTCAGAGATCCAGTCCATATCCGGAAGGAATTCATTGATCATTTAATGACGGAGTTAAGAATCTGAAATTTAAATATTTATCCAGTTTTAGTAATGGCTATCTAAATGTGTTCTACTGGGACATATTTGTACATTAGGGGCTAATTCAGTGAATATTCAGAGGAATTGAATAAAGTGTAAAAACTGTGCGAATAACTGATTGCATTCTTTACCCGATCGGAGTACTACCACAACACAAAATCCGATTAATATGTGATATTATAGAAGGTATTATTTTTCATGGTAATAATCAGTGTAAGAGTTAGATTGGTTTGAATAAGACTTTTCAGTTCTTTGACCTCATAGTCATTCATGCCGCAGTCAGATTCTTCGCAATTTTTATAAGTGTTAAATTTACACTTAATAAAATTTAATTATATTTATAAATGATATTTTAACCTGACAATACATAGTTACATGAAAAGAGTTTTATCATTAATGGTGATCCTGCTCTTTACTCTGAATAAACTCAGTTCAGGACAGGATATTGAATACCCGGCTGATTCCAAACCTGCCCCTACAAACGCACCAGGATTGGATTTCCCCCGGATTGATTCCCAGAACCGGGCTATATTTCGTGTTGAATCTCCCGATGCCGGGAAAGTACAGCTCGACCTTGGAAGTCTGTACGATATGGTTAAAGGTGATGACGGATTGTGGACCGTTACAACAAAACCACTTGATCCGGGTTTCCATTATTATTACCTGCTGATCGACGGTTTCCGGTTCTCAGATCCGGCAAGCGAATCTTTTTTTGGAATAGGGAAAATGATGAGCGGTATTGAAATCCCCGCTCCAGATCAGGATTTTTATTCTGCAAAACAGGTCCCCCATGGCCAGATAAGGGAATGTTATTACTTTTCTGAAGTCAGTAAGGGATACCGCAGATTTTATGTATATACCCCTGCAGAATATGAGAAAAACCTGAAGAAGAGCTACCCTGTCCTTTATCTGCAGCATGGTATGGGCGAAGATGAAAGAGGCTGGGGAGCACAGGGTAAAGTCAACATAATAATTGACAACCTGCTCGCCGAAGGCAGATGTAAACCGATGCTTATTGTGATGTCTGACGGCGATATTGACGGAATGTTCAAACCGAAACCAGGACAGGATCCCAATGAAGCCAGGCAACATTTTGGTGAAAATTTCACTCCTATGCTCCTGAACGAAATAATTCCTTATGTTGAAAAGACATTCAGGGTTCTCACCGATCGCGAAAACAGGGCCATGGCAGGTCTCTCCTGGGGCGGATTCCAGACATTCCAGATAGCACTTACGAATCTTGATAAATTCTCATATATAGGAGGGTTCAGCGGAGCCGGGATGTTCAATCCTCAGACCGATCTGAAAACAGTTTATAACGGAGCTTTCAGCGATAGTACTGCCTTCAACCGGAAAGTTCATGCATTCTTTATCGGAATCGGATCGAAGGAAGGACCCAGGATGAAAAGTCTCAGCGAAACTCTTTTAAAAGCAGGTCTTCATAACACTTATTACGAATCTCCCGGAACAGCCCATGAATGGCTCACATGGCGGAGATGTCTTTATCAGTTTGCCCCGATGCTTTTTAAATAACAAGGATATTTTACATCCCTCGAGAAAATTAATCTTTAACAATCATGAAAAAAATCATTGCTCTTGTATATAGCTTGATTCTGACCAGCACTTTTGTCTTCCCTCAAAATATTGAAAGACATGCACCGGCCGGATTCGATTCGCTCCTGATAAATATCCCTCATGGGAAAATCGATACGATAAATTATGTTTCAAAAACAGTAGGCACAATCCGCCGGGCATTGATATATACGCCTCCTCAATATTCCAGAAGCAAAAAATATCCTGTGCTTTATCTGTTACATGGAATCGGCGGAGATGAGAAAGAATGGTTAAACGGAGGACATCCTCAGCTGATCCTTGATAACCTGTATGCTGCAAAAAAAATAGAACCCATGATTGTGGTAATGCCTAATGGAAGGGCAATAAAGGATGACCGTGCCACCGGAAATATTATGGCCCAGGATAAAGTACAGGCTTTTGCTACTTTCGAAAAGGACCTCCTGAACGATCTTATTCCATTTATTGAAAAGAAATATCCTGTAATCAAAGATCAGGAACACAGGGCAATAGCAGGGTTATCAATGGGTGGAGGACAGTCTCTTAATTTTGGCCTCGGAAATCTCGACAAGTTTGCCTGGATAGGCGGTTTCTCATCTGCCCCAAATACCAAAGCGCCCGAACAGCTGCTTCCAGACCCGGACCTCGCCAGAAGAAAGCTAAAACTGCTCTGGATTTCATGTGGCGATAATGATGGCCTTATCACATTCAGCAAGAGAACCCACGATTATCTTGTTGCCAATAATATTCCGCATATCTACTACATTGAGCCGGGAGTACATGACTTTAAGGTATGGAAGAACGCTCTGTACATGTTCTCACAGCTTATTTTCAAACCCGTTGATGTCTCTAAATTCGATAAATACAGTCTGGTCGGTACTTCTGCATCAACTAACGTCAGGAATTCTAAATACCCGCAGATAATGCCTGACGGCCGCGCTGTTTTTAAAGTGAAAGCGCCTGAAGCCGGGAAAGTACAGCTCGATCTTGTTAAAAAATATGATATGGTTAAAAACAGTGAGGGAATATGGGAAGTGACCACCGATTCCTTAAGTGAAGGGTTTCACTATTATTCCATCATTATCAACGGGGTTGCCCTCGCTGATCCTTCAAGTGAAACCTTTTACGGAATGGGCCGAATGGCAAGCGGGATTGAGGTTCCCTTCAAAGGAGACGGGTATTATTCGGCAAAGGATGTTCCTCATGGTGATATCAGGATCAAACGATATTATTCAACTATTTTCAATGCCTGGAGAGAATTATATATATATACTCCTGCTGGCTACGACATCAGTATCAGCGATAAATACCCGGTTCTTTACATTTTACATGGTGGTGGTGAAGATGAACGTGGCTGGGCAACACAGGGAAAAACTGATCTGATCCTTGATAATCTTATTGCCGACAAAAAAGCAAAACCAATGATAGTGGTTATGCCTGACGGGAATGTTAATGCGCAGGGATTTGGAGAAAATACACTTAAGATGTTCGAGATAGAACTAAAGATGTCTGTAATCCCGTTTATTGAAAAGAATTACCGCGTTGAGACAGGACCGGCCAGCAGGGCTCTTGCCGGTTTGTCGATGGGAGGAATTCAAACCCTTTACGCAGGTTTTAATAATCTCAACCTGTTCCCATATCTGGGAGTCTTCAGTTCAGGATGGATAATGCCGGCACAGAATGATCTGGCAAACAAACAGTATGATTTTATCAAAAGCAATCCTGATAAGGTTGAAAATAATCTGAAGCTTCTCTGGATCTCAGTCGGCGGCAAAGAAGACATTGCCTATAATAACTGCCGGACAATGCTTTCTAAATTCGATGAGCTTAAGGTAAAATATATATACAGTGAATATCCGGGGGGTCATACATGGCCCGTCTGGAGAAATAATCTTTACAATTTTGCCCAGCTTATTTTTAAATAAGAGTTATACCGAAATAACCCAGTGTCATAAAAACTATTGAAACAGGATGAAAAACCGATATTGTGCACTGTTAATAGTAGCAGGTCTGGCTATAACCTGTCGCTCTTCAATTTTGGCTCAAACCGGTTCAGGTAAATCGGATTATAGGCAGGTTAATACTTATGTTAACCCGGTGCTGCCGGGAGACCACCCAGATCCGACCCTGCTGAAAGTCGGAAACGATTTTTATCACTGCGGATCAAGTTTTCATTTCACACCCTATATGCCGGTTTATCACTCAAAAGACCTTGTTCACTGGGAGGTCATCAGCAGGGTTTTGCCCCCCGCTAAAGCAGGATGGGTCTCTGATCGACCGTCCGAAGGAACATGGCAGGGTGCTATCACATATTTTTATAGTTCGTACTGGATTTATTTCTCAGCTAACGGACAATGGTTTTGCAAAGCAGACTCTCCTGCCGGTCCATGGTCCGATCCAGTTCAGATAAGAACCAACCCTGTTACAGGACCCTTAGGTTACGATAATTCAATTTTTATCGATGACGACGGGAAACCTTACATGGTTATAAAGAACGGTCAAAAAATGAATCGCCTCCAGGCTCTTGGAAGAGACGGGCAGTTAACAGATTCGGTAATTAATCTTGACTGGATTAATGCGAAACTTCAATACAGTTGGGCTGAAGGACCGGTAATGTGTAAACGTAACGGATACTATTTCTACTTCCCTGCCGGCGATGTATCGGGGGGTCAGTATGTTTTAAGAACAAAAGAATTAACAAGCGATTCAACCAAATGGGAAAGACTGGGAAATTTCTTTAAACCAGTCACAGAAAATAATGTTGGATTTAGTCGTCCCAACCATATTTCTGCTCCTATTCAGCTTTCTGACGGAACCTGGTGGACAATAGGACAGAGCTATGAAAAATACGACGGGGATGACTGGTCAGGCACGGGACGGCAGACTTCGCTTTATCCTGTTATCTGGGAAGGAGACAGGCCATGGGGAATGGCACCAACCACAAGCCCAATTAAAAATCCTGATCTTCCTCAGTCTGGCATTTTATGGTGTAGTGTTAAAAGTGATTACTTCGATAGTGAAACGATGAATGCCTGCTGGCACTTCCTGACAAGACAGGCAGCCGCTAGTTTTTCACTTACAGATAAAAAAGGATGGGTTAAGCTTATCCCCAATAACGGACAGACACACCTGGTTCAGAAAGAAACAGATCATTACTACAATGTGGTGTCAAAGGTGGATTTTGATGCAATCGATGCCAGTACCAGTGCCGGAATTTATCTTACTAATGGTAACCAGAAAGTAACTGTGACGCTATCGTCCTGCTTTAATGACGGGAAGAAAATATCACTTAAACTCGACACTGTTGTCCGAATGATACCAAACAGGTTCGGGAATGTGATCTGGCTGAAGCTTGAAAGAAAAGAACACGAATTAACCGGCTTCTGCAGTGGTGATGGGGAAAACTGGATATCGTTGGGAAAACCTATCAGTTCTGTTACGCTAGACAAGGCTCAACCAAATTTTAATTCCTGGGTTGGCACAAGCCTGGGATTGTTTGCTGAGGGAAAACCGGCATATTTCGATTTATTTATATGTAAAGATGGTTTGTCTCCAATTATTGCAGCAGGTTACAGGAATTATTACGGAATAAAGACATTAATGTCAGGACCTGAAAAAGCAGTTACAAATACTTCTGTTAATGGAGGCTGGTTTATGATATCCGGTGTCGATTTAGGCAATAAACCTCCCACTGGTGTTGAAATAGTTGCTTCTTCTGACAAAAAAGGAAAAATTGAAATCTGGCTCGATGATTTAAAGGAAGGACAGCTTATCGCATCAATTCCTGTAAAATTATCCGGTGGTGAAAATAAATGGGAAAGCTTTTCAGGTGCAGTAAAAAAGATTTCAGGACACCATGATCTTTTCGTTAAATTTCCCGAAGGGAAGGCAGGTTCAATATTTATAAAATCTGTCAGATTTTTAAAATAAATAACTGATAATACAATATTTATAACCTTTGTAGAAGCCAGAAACACACTCTAAATTACCAGAAAACCAAACTTTTAATACTGACTTAAATGAAAACAGGATTTTTAATCGCAGCAGGCTTATTGCTGACATTCAGCATTCGCGGGCAGCAGTATCCATTTCAAAACCCGGCTTTAAGCTCTGAAGAGAGGGCAAAGGATCTTGTTTCCCGCCTGACATTAACCGAAAAGGCATCCCTGATGAAGGATGAATCAGATGCCGTTCCCCGACTGGGAATTAAAAGTTTTCATTGGTGGAGTGAGGCATTACACGGCTTGGCAAATAACGATAAGGTTACCGTATTCCCTGAACCGATCGGGATGGCAGCATCTTTCGACGATGCATTGGTTTATCGTGTTTTCGATGCAACATCCACTGAAACAAGAGCAAAATATAACGAGTCAAAACAAAGAGGACAGCCGTTACGCCGGTTCCTTGGACTTTCGGTCTGGACTCCCAATATCAATATTTTCCGTGATCCCCGCTGGGGTCGCGGCCAGGAAACCTATGGAGAAGATCCATATCTTACTTCACGGATGGGTATATCCGTTGTAAAAGGCCTTCAGGGACCTGATGATTCAAGATATAAAAAGCTGCTGGCATGTGCCAAGCATTTTGCCGTTCATTCAGGTCCGGAATGGAGCCGTCATACCCTCAATGTAAATAATGTTGATCCCCGCGACCTGAGAGAAACTTATCTACCTGCATTCAAGGCGCTCGTACAGGATGCCGGAGTTCGTGAAGTGATGTGTGCCTATCAGCGGCTCGATGACGAACCTTGCTGCGGAAGCTCAAGGCTGCTTGAAAGAATCCTTCGTGAAGAATGGGGTTTTAAATATGTCGTGGTCTCCGATTGTGGTGCGATTGCTGATTTTTACAACAGCCATAAAGTCTCATCAGATGCAACTCATGCTGCAGCAAAAGGTGTTCTTGCAGGCACCGATGTTGAATGTGCCGGCCCAGCCTATAAAATGCTCCCTGAAGCAGTTGACAAAGGCCTTATTAAGGAGGATGACATGAACAAGAGTTTAATTAGGATACTGGTTGGCAGGTTCGATCTTGGTGAAATGGATGACGATGCGCTGGTTCCATGGAGCAAGATCACAACGTCTGTCCTCAATTGCGATGCTCACAAAAAGCTGGCTCTGGATATGGCCCATGAAACAATGACACTGTTACAGAATAAAAATAATGTCTTGCCTCTATCCAAATCAGTAAAAAAGATTGCTGTTATTGGGCCTAACGCTGACGATAAAAGACTGATGTGGGGTAACTACAACGGAACACCATTCAATACAGTAACCATCCTTGATGGAATCAGGACCAAGCTTTCTGAAAACAAAATATTATACTTCAAAGGATGCGATCTTACTGACAAAATATACGTTGAATCCATTTTACCACAATGTTCAATTGCCGGAAAAGCAGGATTAAAGGCAACATACTGGAATAATAGGGATTTTTCAGGAAACCCGGTTGCTGTGGAACAGATCGTTAATACCATCCAGCTGACAACAGAGGGTCAGCATCAGTTTGCACAGGGTGTTCAGGCAGAAGGTTTCTGCGGAAAATATGAAACTGTTTATATTGCAAAGGAATCCAGTGAACTGGTATTCAGATTTGAAGCCAGAGGAATTTTTGATATTGTGGTAAACGGAGATACCATTTATAAGCCCCGCAGGTTTGGATTCGGACCACGAATCAACCGTGTCGTTCTGCAAACCGAACAGGGAAAAGAATACAAAATCGAAAGCCATTTTACCCAGATACGTAACTGGCCGGCCAGCCTGAGTCTGAATTTCGGGAAAGAATTACCCGTCAAATTTGAAGCACTCATCGAGAAGCTGAAAGGAATAGATGTGGTTGTTTTTGCAGGAGGAATCTCTTCCCAGCTTGAAGGG
>Ga0224523_1001240_pt1 | contig 11179 bp, 16 predicted proteins | sample CFST50metaG_FD_182732 | JGI IMG/M metagenome (GOLD analysis project Ga0224523, IMG submission 182732) | Peat soil microbial communities from Stordalen Mire, Sweden - C.F.S.T50 | ecosystem: Environmental > Terrestrial > Soil > Wetlands > Peat | place: Sweden: Norrbotten County, Stordalen Mire...
AACCTTAACACTTCCGTTGAAATCCCACAATAAATTCAACAATAAGTCCACAATAAGCGGAAGACACAATTGCAAGTATCTTTTTTTCTGCTGCATAGGAAATTGACTATTGTGGAAAAATCAAGTGGCTAACTTTCCACAATGGAGGTTTCAAGATTGAACAACAGCTTCGTTCTACTTCTTGATCTCCAAAATCTTCTTTAGTGTACTATGCTTCCTGCACTTCCCATGCAGATTTTTGAAACACAATCCCTAAGAATTAATTATAATCACTTTCTTATTTATAAGCTGATTATTGTTTCTTATCCGAATTAAATACAAGCCGGGTTTTAGATTTTGAATGGGGATGATAAGATCATAACCCTTCATTAGCTTACTTTGAAACCATCAAGAATAAGTGGCTCGAATTATATAACCCTCTGGACAACCAATCTTCTTATGTTTCTGTTGAAAATCCAGTTATCATCGCGAAATAATCATACTCCTTGCCGAAAAGGTCAAAGCAAAGGTAAATCTGACAAGTAAATGATTCCACGTTATGAACATTCTGAAGATCAACGGCGGCAAAGTAGAAATCCGAAAGGAGAACGGGTTACTGGTACGAACCATTGGCAATGGTGATGCCACGAACGCCAAGTGGCACCGCAGCGACACTGAGGTGACAACTAACAAAGGAAAGACTGAGATTAGAAAGGATACTGAACGCTTTCGCACGATCTGACTCGGGGATGCACCCGAAGTCGCCGAACAGATGAAATCCGATAAAACGCACCTCAGAGGCTGACATTGGGCATCTATTACGGTCGGGGTTCATAGGGATCAGGATTAATGGCTTATTTCTCATAAATAGTCGGAACCTCAGACTTTATAACTATTTTTGATGAAATTCCAGTCAAAAACTTTATGAAAACTACTCTGACAGAACCGAAGGACATACGAAATGCGATAAACCAATTCAAGGATCAAATCATAAAATCTGCGACATCCCAGAAGAAAACCGAAAAGAACTTCCACGAGGGGACGTCAATCGTTGGCATCGAATATTCCATCCCTTGTCACACAGACACCTTATACGTGATGATCCCAGATAAAGAACGGAATGAAAGAGTACTTCTGTTTTTCACAGTGAATCCAAGCACAACAAACCTTTCACCCGATGTGGAAATTAATCTACCGCTTGGTCTTGACCGAACCGTAAGCGGTTGTTTGGTGAAGGATGGCAAAAATTTATTGGTTTGCAATCGAGGGAGATTTACTTCGTTTAAATCCGTGATTCCAATGAAAATCACTATGGAATATTTCAAGGATTCGATAATCGCCGTGAATGATTTTGATAAGCAATCTGAAGTTATTTTTATTGCCAATCTTAGCTCCCCCAGGCTTCTTGAAGAAATAATAGCCCTTGTAAAAAAGGTCAAACACTTGAAGTTTAAAGTAAAGTTAGATTCCCAGAACAAAGCAAAGCCATATTAAATCAGAAGATTGCGCATAAGCAACTATGCTTATTTTTGCATTTAACGCTCCGTAATCGATTTTCTTACTTTGCCGATAGCGTTGCTGCCTGAAAGGTCAAATCGTGTCAGAGGGCTTCCTTTTGCCATTGGTACGCATTCAAATAACATCGGAAGGTGGTCAGCTTTTCAACAAGAAAGTGGAACCGTTTTCAATTAATACTTTTGCGGCTAATAGGCAAGTTAGGATGCTCCCTCTCGTTCAACCCTTCGTGGTGTCCTGGCTTCCCTGGTTTTATGCGATATTTCGTTACATTTGCCAACCAAACACCCCATAACTTAGAAAAGATGTTCATATCCAACCTAACCCTTTTCCTTGACTAGCAGGGAAATATTGCTCAAGCAATGTATAAACAGGGTAGGGAACACGCCAGTTTTCTCGCCCTGATCTTCGATCAAACCACAAAAGGTTACGCTCCGCCAACGATGGCAACCAATATCAGATGCAACAATAAAAAGTGTGCTGGCACCATTGAGGTTGGAATCGACTTAGAAACGGACAAAATTGAATGGTGGTGCACGCATTGCGATGAGACTGGAAAGATCAGCGGGTGGCAGAAGACCAAGTGGGTTAACCGATCATAGCATTTTCTTTATTTTCTCAATCTTCGTATGCCTGTCATACGAGAAGGTCGAGCTGGTCTGGTCGAGAATCTCAAAAATGACCAATGCCCTTTCGTATAACAGTTTCATTGTGCTGACGTCCTTATTCTTGACGTTAAGTTCTCCTGCAATGAAGTACATTATTTCGGCAAGCTGTTCAAAGTTGCTATCGCTAAATTTCTTGGTGTCCAATAGGGTTGCAAGGAAAGATTCGGTTGGGATTAAAGTCAGGTCTTCAATATTCAAGCCCAATTCGGTTTTTAAATCTTGGCTCACTGATTCAATCCCTCGGCTCGCTTGCCCGCGTGCTTTGAGCCCCATTAAGCCAGCAAGTATTTTCCCAAGCACCCGCCCAAGCTGATCGATCTGCCGTTTTATATAATCTTCTTGCTCCAAGTTCCAATCTTTTTAAACGTATTGTAGTTTTGGTTTTTAATATATTCCTTCCTTGAAATTACAGGACGTTATGGGTCACTGGGATGGAAGTCAGAGCCTGTTTAAGAATAACAACAGGGGGTACTTTAGGTTTTTTTACGAAATAATTAAGCTTGTTATCCTTACGCTGTTGATATCTATCCCTTGTTTCTTGCTCTTTACTTTTATCATCAATAAATATTGTGGTTCTGCCCCCGTCAAGAGTGACGGGGTATAAACCTATTAGTGAACCTGACAAAAGTTTTGAATCGGGGACTTTATGTCGGTTATGTTCCTGCATCATTCGGTATTCCAGCGTGGTTTTTTTCATTTTTCGTTTTTTCCCATTAGTTTGGAAATGTAAAATCCTTGGTATTTCTACAAGATACGGGTAATTTTTATGATTCGGAAGATTTAGTTATAGACAACGACTGGTTTTTGTTGTCTTTATGTTCGGCAGCAATACACCAGACCGGCTTTTCTAAACAGTGAACCGCACAGGGTGGAATTGATTCTGGGATTGCGTTCAACTGTATTGGGAAATTAAACGAAGCAGGCTTATAGTCTTAATTACTGATTTCTGGCACAGAAGTTGCCTTTTTCTCTGTATCTTGCAAGATTGCTGCCGTCCTATATGCATATGAAACACATTCCCACATTTATTCTTACAAGTGTCTTAGGTTGGAAAATAACAGGCGAATTCCCTGATGTCAAAAAGAGCATCATTATATTCGCCCCTCATACCAGTTATTTCGATGCTTTATATGGTAAAATAGCGTTGAATGGGTTTGGTATTAAACATACATTTTTATCTAAAAAGGAACTTTTCTTTTTCCCAATGAATTTTGCAATGAAATACTATGGTTCTATTCCTATTCATAGCGTAAATGGGAAAAATGTGATTTATCAGGTAGTCAAACTGCTTGACGAATCTAAGTCGCTACATATTATTCTTTCACCTGAAGGAACAAGGACTAAGGTAGTAAAGTGGAATATGGGCTTTTATTATATGGCGTGGAAAGCAAAAGTTCCGATTGTTGTCGCTTATATCGATTACAAAAAGAAAGAAATTGGAATAAAAGGGGTAATCGATAACCCTTGTGATATACCTATTGTAATGTATCAAATAAATACAATGTATAAAGATGTCACAGGCAAACATCCGGAAAAATTTTCACTTGATTTAAAATCATAGAATTTGAAAATGAGAATCGGAGCTGATAATCAAGTTAATGACTTGAAAATTTTAATTGGCGAGGACGATGAATCGTCGTTATCCTTCCTCCTCGCAGCCCTTAAAACATATTGCAGTGAAATTTTATCCGTAGGAACGGGACTTGAAGCGGTTGAAGCCTGCCGTAACCATCCTGACCTTGATTTGATTTTAATGGATGTCAGAATGCCCGATTTGGATGGCTATGCGGCTACCCGCCAAATTCGGCAATTTAACAAAGACGTGGTCATTATAGCACAAACAGCTTATGCATTGGATGGAGACAGGGAAATGGCAATCGAGGCAGGTTGTAATGACCATATTTCAAAACCTATTAGCATTGATTTGCTCAATGGGTTAATAGGAAAATATTTCGATAAATAAAGAATAAATAAACAATTAACAGTGGATAAAGTTATTCGTCCTTGCCTGTCATTCCACATAAAACCATTATGAAAAGACTGATAATATTATTTTTGATAATAGCCCTTATAGATTTCTTATTTGCGCAAAAGCAAGGTGCTCAATTTATTGATTCTCTGAAGTCCAAAATTCAGTATACGGTTGAAGATACGAATAAGGTTAAGTTATTGGCAAGATTGTCATTTGAGTATTATGGGCTTAATACAGATTTAGGTATCAAATATGGTGAACAAGCATTAGAACTTTCAGAAAAACTTCATTGGAATAAGGGTATTGGGATGGCTTATAATAGCCTTGGGGCAAATTGGGCTATTAAATCAAATTACCCAAAGGCATTCGATTGCTATCTGAAATCATTGACAAGGTTTAATGAGGTTGGCGATAAAAAAAAGATTGCTAACGCATTTAACAATATAGGCTGGTTGTATATTTTTGAGAAACAGTACACTAAGTCTTTTGTATATCTTAATAAGTCATTAAACATTTATACAGAACTTAATGATAAAAATGGTCTTGCAAGTACATATGCAAATCTGGGCATCTGTTATAGCAATCAGGGCAATTTCACGAAAGCAAATGAATATTATTATAAAGTGTTACAAATACATCAACAAATTAATAAACACCTTTCTGTTAGTGTTGATTTTTCAAATATCGCAAAAAATAAAATGCGTATGAAAGAGTATTGTGAGGCTCTTGATGCTGGTTTTGAAGGATTAAAAATCAGTGAAGAGATAAATAATACCTATACTCGTGCACTGCTGAATAGGATTATTGGGGAAATATATTTTAACGTTGCAAACGATAACCTGAAAGATAAGAATAGTTGCCCCCATTATAAGAACAATAAACACGAAAATCTTCTATGTGCAGCAAAGTATCTTGATACTGCCTACATACTATTTAACAAAATCAACGATTTATCATCAATGTCAGAGTCTTCCTTATTTCTTTCTCAGACACACGAACAATTAAGCGATTATAAAAATGCCTTATGGTTTTATAAAAAATATACCGAAGATAAAGATTCGATTTTCTCTCGTGACAATGGTATTAAAATAGTCAATATTGAGAAAAATCGGGAAATTGAGTTACGGGATAAACAAATTTTGATTCAAAAACTTGAAATAAAAAATAAAGAACGACTATCATATTTATTCATTGCTATTACTCTGATCATTATTCTTGTTGCAGGTCTGGTTTTATTGATGTACATTTCAAAAAGGAAATCTAACAGACAACTTGAAGAAAAGAATAAAATAATTTCGGAAATAAATGCGTCAAAGGACAAATTTTTCTCCATCATCGCCCACGACCTTCGCAGCCCGTTTAACAGCCTTCTTGGTTTTACACAACTGCTGGTAGAAGAGCTATCGACGATGGACAAAGACCAAATTCAGCAGATTGCCGTGACGATGAGAAAATCTGCAACCAACCTTTATAGATTGCTTGAAAACCTGTTGGAATGGTCACGTTTGCAAAGAGGTCTAATTGCGTTTAACCCTGAACCAATATTACTGATGCCAAAAGTGTTGGCTGATACAGCACTTATAATGGAATCAGCAAATAAAAAAGAGATTTCATTTAACTATGATATCCCAGAGAATTTAAAGGTTTATGCCGATGAAAATATGCTTGGCGGCATCCTGCGTAACTTAGTCAGCAATGCGGTGAAATTCACTCCGAAAAGCGGAAAGGTCACCATTGCGGCAAAATCAATGGATAATGCCGTGGAATGTTCGGTAAGCGATACAGGCATTGGAATGAATCAGGAAATGCAGGAGAACCTATTCAATATAGATGTTAATACGAGCCGAAAGGGGACCGAGAAAGAACCCAGTACGGGCTTGGGTTTGATTTTATGTAATGAGTTTGTCGGAAAGCACGGTGGAAAGCTATGGGTCGAGAGCGAGGAAGGAAAAGGCAGCACCTTTCATTTCACTTTACCAAGCAATCATAGCTAAACCTATAATTGAAGAATTTGATCGATTTTATTGAATAGTTTCTTGAGGGAAATCATAATTAAGGTATTTCTCACACAGGAAAGATAATTCCCTGTCAGATTTAACTCCCAAATTTCTGATAAGAGCAAAATCACGGCTTTTATCCTTATAGAATTCTATTAGGTCTCCAAGTGTTCTCAAATCTTGATTAAGACAACCATTGATACTTCGAACACTTAATCCCTCTAATTTGTGCAATTCTCTCAGGTGTGTGTCTAATGATATTCCGACTGGGTAGGTTACAACATGTTTCTGTTTTACATGATCAATCCAATCTGTACCATCTCCCATTGGCTTTATATCAGCAGTTTCAACCATTAGCATCACCACTTTCTTCGGAGCTCTTGGTCTGTGGAGTATGCCTTTTGATATAGCGACACCCTGATTCCTGTCCAAAATAATGGTTTTATCTTCAAGGTCTATAAAGAGCCTTCCCGAAAGAACAAAGAAAAACTCATCTTCATTCTCGTGCTTGTGCCAGTGGAATTCGCCTAATATAATACCGAGCCTCACTACCGACCCATTCACTTGGGTAAGTGTCTGGTTGAACCATTGTTCTTTATTCGACAAGATTATATCAGGGACATCAATGATCTGAAGATGCTCATACTTGATGTCTAAATTAATGCTGTATGGTTCCATAGAGAAAGATTAATATTCAAATTTAGCAAAATATTGAGTATATTTTTCTATCCCAATATTACACATAGTTGCTCGATTTTTCATCCATCTCTACTACATTTGCAGTTAACCAATTCTTATCCAAATGTTCATCTCCAACCTGACCCATTATCTCGATCCTGACGGTAATATTGCCAAAGAAATGCCTAAATCAGCACGAGAACTTGCTTCTTTTCAATCTCTTATAGTTGATGCAGCCACAAAAGATTATGACCCACCAATAATGGCAACCGAAATCAGGTGTAGGAAGAAAAAGTGTACAGGAACAATTGAACTATTCTTTGACGATGAAATTATTGAATGGTGGTGCACAGACTGTAATGAGGCTGGCAGGATTAGTGGCTGGCAGGGATCAAAATGGGATAACAGAAAATAAACCAGTGGGGTTTCCCCGATGCCTTTTAGAAAACGTCCACCTGTGACTTCGCTGATATCAACCCTGAGATATTTTCTATAAAGGTTTTGAAGTATGGCGTTGAATTATGGAAGTTTACAGCATCCTGGTTTTCATATACTTCATATAAAATATAACTTTGAGGATTTCCAACTTCCTGATACAACTTGTAGATTAAACATCCTTGCTCCGAATTGCTTTTTTCAACCATTGTTTTCCCCAAGGCAAGAAACTGTTCAATCGATTCTTTTTTTACTCTGATTCTGGCATTTATTATTTTTTTCATGTAATCTAAAGTTGAATTATTAACATCCTGATCTATCGAATAAAATTTGTGATAACCTTCTTTTCTTGTATGGGTGGTTGAATGGTATTTATTGTAGCTTCTTTCATTTTCAACAACCAAGCCATGTTTTTACCCAAAACTCTCAGAGTTTGCACACCTTCACCATCTTGGGAAACTTCGTTTGGTGCTCGACCATGTATGACGTTCCAATAATTGGCGGTGGCAACAATCATTTCGGCATAGGTTAAATAATGGTATAAATGATCCAAGGTTGCCGAGCCGCCAGTTCTTCTTACCGCAACAACTGCTGCTGCAACCTTATGGCGTAACAGGTTCCCATTTGATCCTGAAACATAAAACAGCCTGTCTAAAAAACATTTCATCGTACCGCCAATTCCTGAATAATGAACTGGTGAACCTATTATCAAACCATCTGCTGCTTTAACTGTTTGTATCCAGTTATTTAAACCATCGGCTCCAAGGCTGCATTTTTCATCTCTGTTTTCCGCACATTTGTTACATGCCGTGCAACCATGAATCAGTTTATGACCGATATGCAATATCTCGAATTCAATACCATTTGCAAGAAGTTCATCACCAACCATTTTTAGGGCATGATAGGTGTTCCCTTCTTTTTTTGGACTTCCGTTTACTGCTACTACTTTCATGAGATTATGTTTTTTTTGTTTTTGTCTATTATTCGCCAATCAACTGTTCTACAATCTGTACAGCATCCTGAACATACTTCACACAAACCGTCTGGAACAGCTTCAGGACTTCAATCTTTTTCTTGTCTTGAGGATCGTTCATATTTAGTCCCTGAAGTAATTCTTTGCACACTATTGATCCGTGCCGTTTGGTGAACTCTTTTAAGAATTCATTGGATTTTTCGTAGGTGATATCCTTCTTTTCAATGCCGTCCTCTGATCCTCTTCCAAAATGTAATCCCAAAACCATCAGGGCACCTGTCACTGCCCCGCAAGTGTATTGGTTTCGAGCCATCCCTCCACCGAAAGCACAACTGATTTTCAGGCACTGGTCTTCAGTTAATCCCATTTCTTTTCCGAAAGCTGTGAATACTGCTGGAGCACAGGCAAATCCGTCAGCAAAGTTGAGAACTGCGTCTTCTGTTCGTGTCATAGATTTATTCGTTTTTGTAAATGTATCTACTGTCACGGTATCCTGAATCAGTGCTGTATTTCTTGTTTTTCCGATCCCAGAGATAGGCGATGAAAATGGATAAAAGTGTAAATATTAGGAGACCAGCGGCAGTCAATGAAATATTTTTATTAAAAATTGGTGGTACGTCTGCAAATATCATCGCAGTTGCAGCTCCAGCCATTAAAATTAAAAGAAAGTATGAGTAAATGTTTTTTTTCAGCAGTATCCATCCAATTATGAAAAATACGAGCTCAGTGATGTAAGTCAGTATAGGATAATACCATAATCCCAGTCCAACTTTACAACTATTAAAAAAAATGCCAAGGTCAGGTGTGTGGACGATCAAATCAATGAACCAATGAGATAAAACACACAATCCTAAAATCCATGCCCATGATTTCTTATCTATTGCCCTGAAGAAAATATATACTGCTACTAATGCAACCAATGTACCGCTTAAAGAATGAGAATAAGGCATGTTTGTAATATATCTGAGTAAGTGATTAACATTAGGAACGGTATGTACCTTCTCTATACCCAACAAGGTAAATGTAAATCCAATAATATCCATTAACTGAACCGATGCAAACAATAACCAGAGTGGGATGTCTGAAGCCTTTTTCTTAACTACATAAGCAATGCCATAATGTCCGATAAACATACTATTAAAATTTATCAAATCCTTTATCCCATGTGATTTCCCCCTTCACCCTGTACCCGTCAAAGATCAGATGTTGATCCAGAGAACCAGCCATGGATTGGATCACCATGAAGACCATAGGGTCGTTTGAATTATTCCGTAGTGTTCTTTCTCCTTCTGGGTCTATCCTGATCACCGAACCTTCTTGAACATCAAAGCACTGCCCGTCCACTTGAAATTGCCCAAAACCCTTCAGAATAATGTAAACTTCCTCGTGGGCTTTATGCTTGTGCAAGAATGGTATAGGAGTATCAGGAGGTAAAAGTTGAAAGGATATTTCAACGCCTGTGGTCTTGAGGATTTCTCCAATGAATACTTTCCCTTTGACTTCTTGCTTGAGTTTTGGATGGATATACGAGTGATCCATTAATTGATCTAACTCTCCTAACCCAATTGCTGTGAAGTTTGCTCCACTTGAAATGATAGGAATTTCTTTCATAATGTTATAGTTTGATGATTAAACGTTATTTCTGAAGATCAAATGAGAGATTCTCCGAAAAGTCTTCACAGGTAATACAAAAATAGCGATTTATCCTCGGAAAAGAAGAATATCTCAAATTCCTTCATTTAAGACGATCTGTTACAATATAATTTTGAGTGCCTCGACCACTTACTTAGGTAAGATCATTCGGCAGATCGCTTGAAAATGCATTATATGGCGTTTGTATCATATGTTCACATGATACACTTTCGATTTCTTCCTTTTGATATTCTGAATAAAGAACCCTCCAGCCTCAGGAATATCTTCCAGTAGATCAAAGAACTCACACGACTTTGGTAACGGAGAAAATATCAACGTGAATCGGAAAGTCTTTCGTGCCTCGATAAGAGTCCATATAGGGGCAATGGTTATATTCTCTGCATGGTGTGGAGATGGCTTCGATCTCCAGATGCTTTATCTATGAGGAACGTGGAATTCCAGATTCTGATGTACATATCCTCTGTAGGTTTTACCGAGCAATGAACAATAACTATTCCAGTTTCTTCCACCTGTGAAAGCAGCTCATTCTTTATATCCTTTGCGATTTTAACATCAGGAGGTTCAGTGGTTATAACTGGATGTTCTTCAGTCTCAGAAGTGTCGGATGGTAAATGGTATTGCATAGAACTAAGATAAATAATAGTGTTTAAAGAAACAGGTTAATCCACGGGACTATCAAATTGATAATCCTGTGGATAGTTCATACAATTTCTCATTCTTTATTGTCATCAATTGATTTATCACTATTCGAAAATAGTTCTTCTAATCTCTTTTAGGGGTTAGTTCCCCGCTGCTTGCAGCGAATAGGAGTAATTCCCGTGATACCTCGCTGCTTGCCGCGAGGTTGTTTATTTTCATTTTTCGAATTTTCTTTTGAAGCATTGAGAATATAATGGATACAATTAGTTGGATCATTTTAATTATTACCACCCCATTTACACTATTGTTGATAATTGATTGATTAAGAGTTTTTGCGGTCATTTAAATAGATATTTACAATTTTATAGTCTGACCAGTCCAGAAACCCATCAGATGAAAATCTTTCCAAACCCAACTATTGGAAAGTTGACCGTAATTCTACCAAAATATTTGCTGGTAAACGATAATACTCCACCCATTAAATCAGAGACCATTTATCATCAATGGAAATCCACAATCCTCTATGCTTACGATTTAAACGGGAATCAAGTATTTCAAAAGGAAATCCCCAAAGATCAAACCCAGTTAGAACTGGATGTTTCTACGTGGGCAAAGGGCATGTATTTTTTCAAACTTAATTACAATAAAACCGAGGTGGACGGGAAAAAGG
>Ga0224523_1001242_pt1 | contig 11156 bp, 6 predicted proteins | sample CFST50metaG_FD_182732 | JGI IMG/M metagenome (GOLD analysis project Ga0224523, IMG submission 182732) | Peat soil microbial communities from Stordalen Mire, Sweden - C.F.S.T50 | ecosystem: Environmental > Terrestrial > Soil > Wetlands > Peat | place: Sweden: Norrbotten County, Stordalen Mire...
TGTAGAGTAAATGCACAAACTGATACTTTTTATCCATACTCAAATGCACAATTATTTTCCCGTTATCTTTTGATAATTGGAAAAAGGCAAATACATCTCTCTTCCTTTTAATATATTTCTTATTAAATAGGATATCAACAAGCTCAAAAAGCCTTCCTTTTTTAAGCCATTTGATAGAATAATATTTCTCAGAATCAACAATATGAACAATTAACCTTTTTTCACTTTTTATAAGTGCCATCTCTAAATTCTCCAATTTATACTGCAATAATTTTTCATATGGAAGAAAATCAATTTTGCATTGCAGGCAAGTTGTTGTAATTGTTCCTTCTATTTGTGATAAAATGAAACGTTTATTAGTACTATTCTTCGATAGATATTCCAGAACGAGTCTCTCCGCAAGAAAAAGTGTAATGGACTCCATTTTTTTTCTTTGAGACTGCGGGGTAATTGAAGAAATTTTATTGTACGAGATTGTAAGAAAATTTGAGGACAGGCATCCCCAATTAATTTGTTCGTTTACTTTGCCGGAGCCTTGATTCAATAAAGAATAGGTGCTATGTAAAATATCAAACAAATCATAGTACTTCAGTAATCGTAAAACCTTTGCTTTATTTAACAAAGGATATTCTTTGATTATATCGATAAATGATTTCAAAATAGAATATTTATTATGTGGCCAACTGATTGATTTTATAACAACAATAATCCTCTAACCTCCGCTATATCTTTATTATAATTTTCTACATTCTTTATTTAGGCCATTGAGTAAGGTAGAGGAGTCCTTTCTCAAGTCTAAAATTTCAACCAAACCATGACTTCTTCCATCCCTGATAATCATATCCAAACATTAAAATTAAGGTTTAAAAAAAAATACAATATTCAAAAAGCCAATTGTGAAATCAAAAAAACAAGGTGCAAATATATATTATAAAAAATGCATTGTCATGTTTTATGACGCATATTTTATACTTGGTGTCATTCAGGGGGGGTGGTTATCGACCTTTTAAATTTTAATCTAAATCGATGTTTTGCTAATGTTTCCACATATTAAATATTCAATAAAAATTTATCATTTATTTTTGTTAAAAAAACAGGAAACTTATCAGATGTGTTTAAAAATTGTCTGGCAGTTCATTATTTTTGGATGAAGGTTTTGTCACAGCTAACAGGTTTTGGTTTAATCCAGCTTACGCATTAAAATATTTCCTTTTGCATAGAATTAGGATAAAATTGCTTTATTTTATTGTCTTGTTGAAACTTACACGATGCACTTTTGATACGTAAACGACAGAGAAAATGTAATCCCGGAAATTCGAGAAACATTTTCTATGTTGAGATTAAACCTTCCTTCTTTGAAATTTTATGCAAAGTGTACCAATTTAGATTTAAAAATACTGTGCCAATAGTCTGATGTTATTGTAATCAAACACTTTTTTATAATCCCAGAGCTTGCTGGCAAAATTTATTATCTGGAATAAAATAATAGGTATAGGCACTTAGGTATCCCAAAACATTTACCTTTGTGAAATGAATCAAAAGTTAGATTTTAATGGAGTGAATGCAATTGAGTTTCATAAACGATTTCCTGATGATACTGCTTGTTATGAGTATCTCAGTAAAGCAAAATGGGCAGGTAACGACTTTGAATGCAAAAAGTGTGGACACACTAAATTTTGTGATGGGAAAAAGCCCTATTCAAGAAGATGTTTACGATGCAAATATGATGAAAGTCCCACAGCAGGAACAGCGTTTGATAAAGTTAAATTCCCATTGCTCTTAGCTTTTCATATATTATTCAAGATATGTGTCAGGAAGAAAGGTTTGTCTACTTTAGAATTATCCAAAGAGTTTGGGCTGAGGCAAAAGACATGTTGGTCATTTAAATGGAAAATCCAACAAGTAATGAGAAGTAGTGGTCAATACCCATTAACAGGGGAAGTTCATGTTGATGAATGTATGATTGGTGGCCCGGAAGATCAGAAGCGAGGTCGTAGCCGTGGAGAAAAGAAACTTGTAATTGTCGCTCTTGAAATTGTTAAAGATGGGGTTGGAAGGGCATATGCAGATGTTATTCAGGATTTTTCTGCTAAGTCATCTCGACCATTTTTTGAAAAATACATTTCAAAAACAGCTTTAGTAAAAACAGATGAATGGACAGGGTATAAACCATTGAGTAAAGATTATCCATGCCTTGAGCAATTGCCATCAGCATCGGGGAAAGGATCTCCAAGCATACACATTCATATCATGAATATTAAAGGATGGCTTAGAGGAATTCACCATCATTGCAGTAAAGATTATTTACAAGGATACTTGGATGAGTATCATTTTAGGTTCAATAGACGTAATAATGAGGGGGTATTATTTAATACCTTAATAAAAAGAATGGTTGCAAATTCTGCAACTCGCTTAAATAGTAGAAAAGAAAGGGATGTCTAAGTGCCTATACCTATAAAATAATAACTCAATTTGGGAAGTCATGAGTTAAAGGGCGTAATCGTTCATTTTTTTAGTGTTACTAATTTGTATACCTTTCCTTATTAAAAAGCTATAAGTATCTTGATAAATAGCCATATACAAAATTATCATCCAGTCCTGACAGGACAACAAAAAGAAAAGCCCTCTGTAATTAGTTTACAGAGGGTTTTTCTTTTATCTGGTTGCCCAGTAATAATTTGAACCTGTTAGGTCACGGGCTCCTTTATCTGTTTTAGCAGGTTACAGATATTTATCTTATCAGAAGATGTCAGCCAGTTAAAGGTAAATCCATCCTGGCAGGCATCCCTGACTTAGGGTTATTGGTTGTATGCGTAAACAAACACCTGCACGAATTCTTCAATAGTTGTAGGAGAGCTATTTTCAGGTGTTCTTTGGTAATGATTACCTACCAAACCTTTGTTAAGTCCTTCAGCAAGGCCCGACATAAGACTTGCTACATTATGTGAACAATATCCAGAATCAACCATGCCTTTGGTGTTTTCTTCGTATGAGAACTGAACATATTTCAAATCGGGTTTGCCAATGGCTTTACCAATAAGATGTGTAATCTCGTTATAGCTTACATCACGCGGACCAAGGACATATTCTATGCTGTTTCCGGTGAAATCAAGCGCAAGCATTCGTTTTGCAGCCACTGCTGCAATATCTTTCGACGCCACCATTGGAAACTTCAGATCGCCACTAACCGGTGTGCCGGCAATACCCATATTTTTTATCATCCCTATCTGGCCGAAAACATTTTCCATGAAATAGGTAGGGCGCAAATTCAGCACATTCACATCTTTCATCTCTGAAAAATATTCCTCCATGTCGCCCAACCCGTCAACGATGCCTGCTCCATCGCGAAGGTGTGCTCCAATACTGCTAAGCAATATTGCATATTTCACGTTGTTTGCTTTTACTGCACTTGCATAATTTTTTGAAACTCTTTTTTGTTCACTGCGAAAATCGTCAGAATGAGTGTTGGGTGGTATCAGACAAAATACTGCTTTTGCACCTTCAAATATTTTATTCACAAAGGCTGCATCGTTCACATCGCCCACGGCAGCTTCAGCTCCCTTTGCCACAAACTCCTGCAGTTTTTCAGCACTACGGCCTACTACTCTTACTTTTTGTCCTTTTGCTAAAAGTTCTGTGGAAAGCAATTTACCTATCTTTCCTGTTGCTCCTGTTATTACGTACATAGTTTAACTTTTTTTGATTTACAATTTTGAATTACATTTTTATAGCAAATAACTATTAAAAAACTTCTGCAAATTTAAGAGAAAGAAAAGGCTTATTTAGAATATTTATTCATAAGAGTTGTTAATAGTACCCAACCTTTTTTATTGATTTTAATAATAAAACCATATCATTTTTAGCTATGTATTCTAACATTCAACTGTTTTTGTACTTTTACGGCAAATACTGTAAAATAAATGTTTTCATCACACCTAGGAGAATTTGCAGCTTTGTTTACAGCATGTTGCTGGACAGCAACGGCATTGGCCTTTGAATCGGCCAGCAACAAAGTTGGATCCATAGCAGTTAACCTGTTGAGGTTGATATTGGCTTTTATTTATCTGACTATTTTTTCGTTGGTTATTCGACACATGGCATTGCCACTGGATGCGACAGGATCCATGTGGACCTGGCTGTCGATATCTGGTTTCATTGGATTTGTGATAGGCGACCTATTTCTTTTTGAATCATATACGATCATAGGTTCCCGTATCTCCATGCTCATCATGACAACTGTTCCGGTGATCTCTGCTTTACTCAGTTGGTTAATGATGGGCGAAACTTTGACGTTTTTGAATTTTACCGGTATGGCGCTCACTATAGGCGGCATCGCGATTGTTATTGTTAACCGTGGTGGTAGGGGTGAGAAAACATTTTCCATTGCTCATTCAATGAAAGGTATTTTATTTGCATTTGTCGGTGCCGTGGGGCAGGCTGTGGGTCTTGTATTTAGTAAAATTGGGATGGGTAGTTACAATGCTTTTGCAGCAACACAAATACGGATTATCACAGGTATTATCGGGTTTACAATAGTTATCACATTCTGGCGCAAATGGCGCAATGTAGGCAGCGCAGTGAAAAATGTCCCTGCGATGAAGCGTATCATCGTTGGCTCAATCTTTGGACCGTTTCTGGGTGTTTCGTTTTCTCTGTTTGCTGTTCAACATGCCAACACCGGCGTAGCTTCTACCATCATGGCCATCGTGCCCGTATTGATCATTCCTGCTGCTGTCATTTTTTTAAAACAAAAAGTGACGATAAAAGAAGTCATTGGGGCTGTGATCAGTGTCACAGGGGTGGCATTATTGTTTGTTTGATTGAGAATACTTTATCTTTTATTTATACGAGAGTAGAAATGCACATACCTATATAAAAAAATAGACTTTTCTTGCATAAAACAAAGACTGTAAATTCAACATAATACAAATAGGGGTGCAAACCTATCAGACAGAAGGAACTAGATACTCTGGGTAAAATCGCAATAAAAAATAATTTGAGTTTCAAATATAAAATTTAATTTTACCTCAATAATTTTCTGTTTTTATCTTCGAAAACCAAATTGACAAATTTAAATAAGCTTCCAATGACCATAAAAAACACGGGAAAGATATTCCCTGCATTCATCTTTTTTATTTTCATTAACCTGAGTTCATTTTCGCAGAACCAGAATGTATCAATCAACAATACTGGAAATCCGCCTGATGTATCAGCGATCCTTGATGTTTCATCAATTAACAAAGGTATACTCATTCCGCGTATGAACACTGTTCAGAGAAATGCGATCACTCCAGTAGGACTTTCACAAAATGGGCTTTTAGTGTATGATACCGACTATAAACAGTTTTGGTACTTTGATGGTACACAATGGTTGCCAATCATTGGAGTTTCTGGTGGTACAGGCCCAACCGGAGCTAATGGATCAACTGGTCCAACCGGTCCTGCAGGTGTTAATGGCATTACCGGAGCGCAGGGAATTACAGGTCCAACAGGCCCTGCAGGCATCATTGGTGCCACAGGAGCGCAGGGAATTACGGGTGCAACAGGACCTTCTGGCATTGATGGTGCTACTGGGGTCCAGGGCCCTACTGGCGCAACAGGTGATATTGGGGCCACTGGCCCAACAGGAAATACAGGAGTACTAGGCCCAACCGGCCCCACTGGCCCAACAGGAGCACAAGGAATATCGGGAGTACAGGGTATAACCGGTCCTACAGGTGACATAGGAGTCACAGGCCCAACAGGACTTACAGGAATACAAGGCTCAACCGGCCCGACAGGGGCACAAGGAATAACAGGATTACAGGGCACAACCGGGCCTACAGGTGACATAGGAGCTACAGGCCCAACAGGACTTACAGGAATACAAGGCTCAACCGGCCCGACAGGGGTACAAGGAATTACAGGATTACAGGGCACAACCGGGCCTACAGGTGACATAGGAGCTACAGGAATACAAGGTCCTACTGGCCCAACAGGGGCACAAGGAATTACAGGAGTACAAGGGATTACTGGCCCGACAGGATTGATTGGAATAACAGGACCTACTGGTGATATCGGAGCAACAGGATTACAGGGGCCAACTGGTCCTACGGGTTTAACAGGTACTGCAGGTGCTGTAGGAGCTACCGGTCCAACAGGTCCTATGGGTAGCTCTGTTTTGAACCAGACATACTTTAATACCGGAACCTGGAGTCGCACATCTTCTGGCGCCGTAACTTTTACAGTTCCTGCTGGAGTTACTGAAATATATGTTCAGATGGCAGGTGCAGGTGGTGGTGGTGGGTATGATGGAGGAAGCACACCAACAAGCGGTGGTTTTGGTGGTTTTGTTTTCGGGGAGCTGGCTGTTACTCCAGGGGAAGCTTTAACAGTAGTGGTGGGTGGTGGCGGACAAGGTTATGGTAGTGGAACAAATGCAGGCAAAGGAGGAGGAGGTACTTCCATTTCAAGAGGAGTTACTTTACTGGCTGCAGCAGGCGGCGGAGGTGGTGGCTCTTCCAATGGCAATTCAGATGGTTTGGGCGGTGGCGCAACTTATGGTGTTTCTATCAATGGAAGTAATGCAAGTTCTTCCAGCGGCGGAACAAGTGGCAACAACTATATTGCGTATCTCTATAACGGCATGGCATATAAAGGAGCTAATTATGCTGGTGGCGTTGCAGGCCCTGAATCAGGAATGACTTCAGTTTGTTTTACTAGTTTTAATAATGGAGCTTACGGTGATGGCGGCTATTACGGAAACGGAAATTCAGGTGCAATGTATATAAAATACTAAGGAGATTGAAAAGGAAACTCAGATTCACGAGAAACAGACCTCTTCTATCATCTGCTGTATACCTTTACATCACTATATTATAAAGAAGGATGGTGCTGCCCGAAGAAATCTTCCTTTCCCTAAAAAACAAGTTCAAATATAACAACAGGGCGTCAAACAACAAAATCCGCCTCAATATTATCAGTGGTTTCAAAGGGTATTTTTAAACGTGTGGAAAATAGAAAGATTTAACTCAAAAAAATTCTGTTTCAAATGCTATCATCCATAAAGTTCCAATCCAAAAATGCCAAGGATGATCAATAAAATAGAGACTATTTTCACTATTGATATGGGTTCTTTGAACCAGATAATGCCAATAACACAAATGAGGGCAGTGCCTAGGCTTGCCCAAATGGCGTAAGCAATGCTGACATCCATTTTCTTCAGCACAAATACCAACGATACCAGGCTAAGTCCGTAAAAAACAAAAACAAAAATGGAGGGTGTGAGCTTTGAAAAGCCGTCAGCAAGCTTCATACAGATGGTACCCAACACTTCAAAAATAATTCCGATCGCAAGAAAGAACCAGGCCATAGTTTTTGGTGAGTTAATTTTTTTGTAAAAGTATTAAAGATATTTCATTATCGGGTTTTGAAGTGATGACTTTATTTTAAATACTTCACAACAATCATGCACAAGATTTCATCTTTAACAACAGACATATTGCATTCCGGCAGTTCAAAATCAAAAAAATAAAGTAAATTTGCCGCACACGTTAACAATAATTAACACACAAATTCTGAGCTGTTTTAAAGGGAAGGCATAATATTGCGGTTTTAAATTTTTGATATAAAATTTTTTGATGAATATATTTCTGACAGGAGCTACCGGATTTTTAGGAGGCGAACTTCTTATCAATCTTTCTAAAATAAAAGAAGTTGATAAGATCTATTGCCTTATAAGGGCAAAAAGCGAAGAAGAAGCTTTGCTTCGTTTGCAGAAGATCTTTGCTTTTCATGATGATTTTTTTGATGAGAAAAAAGTGATCCCCGTGTTTGGAAACCTGATAGATCCTTTGTTGACGAAAAGTCTTAAAGAGAACAAAAATCTACACGACATTAATATTGTATTGCATTCTGCGGCCAACACTTCATTTTCGCCTATTTATAACGACATGGTTGAAAATGTAAACATCAACGGCCTCAAAAACATACTGGAGTGGGCCAGGTCATTGCAGCATTTGCAGACATTCACCTATGTTGGAACTGCAACAATTTGCGGGGAAGGCGTTAGTAAAAGAATAGTTCACGAGGATGAATCTCCCAACCTGAACTCTAAACATTTTGTGAAATACACCTACACCAAAATGATTGGAGAGCTTTTATTGAGGGAATATCTTCCTGAGGAAAAAATATTAATCGTACGCCCTTCAATCATCATGGGCGACACTCGTTCCTGGGTGCCCCGTTCGTATGTTATTTTATGGGCGTTGGCAACTGTTAACCTGATGAGGCTGGTGCCTGTTGAGTCTGACGCAAAACTCGATGTTGTACCGGTTGATTATACTGCCAAGGCTATCACTGATCTACTGTTCGTAAAAAGAAATTATTCAGTTTACCATATCTCTGCAGGAACAGAATCAGTGACATGTCCATGTGAAATTGTTTCAGCTTTATCGGCTTCATTTAAAGAACGGCCGGATTTTAAGTTTGTTGATATTTCAATGATAGCACAGATGAAAAAATGGGCCAAAGGAAACCTTAATCCACAGAGTCCTTTGAATGAATATAGTGATTACCTGGATTACTGGGATAATATTTTTGAAAGCAAGGGCATGTTGCGGATCTTATTTGCCGGTCTGGAACCTTATATGAAATTCACTAACCTGGGACAGATATTTGATAATTCAAGGCTGCTGCAGGATACCAATATGGGGCATTCGGAGTCAGCATCGGAATATCTGAAACGGTCGGTAAAATATCTTGAGAACATTGACGTGTTTGAAGGAGCCATCGACCCTTGATGCAGGAGGATGTCGAAAATACTTCGCGCCTGTATAATTTTTTCCTTTTCTTCTGATGCCAATCCTATGATCTTTACTGATGTTTGAGTTGTCGGGGCATCCTGTTTCTTGAATAATTTAATTTATTTCATTTCTCATTCGCCTCACAAGTTATTTCTTTCGTTAATTTTGAAGGCGATTTTGAATTATATATCTGCTTTTAAACTTATGAAGAAATTTTTCTTTCTCATTTTAATATTTGGATTCTCGTCTCTACTCGTATTTTCTCAGGATAATGAGGATGCCTTCCAGGCTTTGAAAGGTAAAGTGATTGATAAAGATTCTAAAACTCCGCTATGGGGTGCTGCTGTTGTGGTGGTTGATTCAGGTGCCTTTTATGGTGCCATCACCGACTCATCGGGTTATTTCACGATTGAAAAAGTTCCGGTAGGAAGGCAAACGATCAAGGTGACTTATATGGGGTATAACGAACTGCTGATGCCCAATGTGATGGTGACATCAGAACAGGATATTTCGCTCAACATACAAATGACGGAAAGGACTGAAAAGATGAAAGAGGTTACCATCGTTGCCAAGATAGATAAAGACAAAGCCCTGAACTCAATGGCAACCATCAGTGCGCGGTCATTCAGTATTGATGAAGCAGAGCGTTATGCCGGCGGTATCACTGACCCCTCGCGAATGGCCCAGGCTTATGCAGGAGTGGCGGCAACATCTAATGATAACAATGAAATTGTAGTACGCGGAAATTCTCCCCGTGGTTTGCTCTGGAGAGTTGAAGGAATAGAGATTCCAAATCCCAATCACTTCCTGGCCGACGAAGGAGCCTCGGGAGGTGGAGTATGCGTACTCAGTTCAAATGTTATTGCCAATTCCGATTTCTATACCAGCGCTTTCCCAGCTGAATATGGCAATGCGCTTTCAGGGGTTTTTGATCTTAATCTTCGTAAAGGAAGTGATGAATTTTTGCAGTCTTCCATTACGGCAAGTGTTGTTGGCACAGAAGTATCCCTGGAAGGTCCCTTGTATAAAAAACGTGAGTCTTCCTACCTCTTAAATTACCGGTATTCAACATTTGCATTACTCGATAATCTGGGCATCAAAGTTTCGACAGAAAATATTATTCCCAAATTCCAGGACTTCACTTTTAATGTCAGTCTACCTTCTGATAAATTAGGACATACTACAGTGTTTGGCATTTTGGGAGCAAGCAGTTCGGGTACAGCCCCCACACAAGATACTTTGCTGCTTAATGCAGACAAGAACAACAGATTTTATGAATTCGACAAAGGCAATGTGTGGATAACTGGTATTACAAACTCGTACCTTGCCCGTAATAAAAAGACCTCCTATAAAACTGTTCTGGCAGCAACTGGCAGCGATAATAAAATGGTCAATGATACGATGGACAACCATTTTTCCGAACACAACATTTATAACGAAGACCTTGGTTATACAACGCTTCGCGCATCTTTTCAACTGAACCATAAATACAATGCCAAAAATACTATTCGGGCAGGCCTAATTTTTAGTGATGAATTTTATAATTTGAATTCATTTGGTTATAATTTTGATCTGAAACTGAAACAACCAGATACGGTGTTCTACAAAGTAAAAGGCAGCACCTTCGTTCTTCAGAGTTATATGGAGTGGAAAAACAGAATGTCGGAAAAGGTAACGCTGAATACAGGTTTACATTATCTTCACTATTTTCTGAACAATGATTATTCTATTGAACCACGCATTGGCATTGAATGGCAGCTTGATGAAAGGCAATCGTTGAGCGCAGGTGCAGGGTTGCATTCTAAGATTGAACCTGCCTCAATTTATTTGACCAATATTCCGCAGAACAATAACCCTGAACAGCCTAACAGGAACCTTGGATTATCCAGATCTCTGCATACCGTGATCGGTTATGATTATTCGTTTACAGAAGACATCCATTTGAAAATAGAAGCATATTATCAGCAGTTGTTTAATATTCCCGTTGGGATACCTGTTACAGGAACTGACAATGCTCAGTTTTCGGTTCTGAACCTTCGTTATGGTTTTGTCACTATTCCTCTTGAGAACAAAGGCAAAGGAAGAAACATAGGACTTGACATGACTTTTGAACGATATTACACCAAATCGTATTATTTTATGGTCACTGGTTCGCTTTACGATTCGCGTTATACCCCTGCTGACGGCAAAACATATAATACCACATTCGACGGTAATTATATTTTCAATGCTCTTACAGGAAAAGAATGGACTTTCGGTGTGAAGAAAAACAAAACACTTGGAGTTAACTTCCGCTTTCTTTTAAGGGGAGGCATGCGCTATCAGGGGATTAATCTTGACTCATCCAATATTGCCGGACATGCCATTTATAAC
>Ga0224523_1001244_pt1 | contig 11147 bp, 5 predicted proteins | sample CFST50metaG_FD_182732 | JGI IMG/M metagenome (GOLD analysis project Ga0224523, IMG submission 182732) | Peat soil microbial communities from Stordalen Mire, Sweden - C.F.S.T50 | ecosystem: Environmental > Terrestrial > Soil > Wetlands > Peat | place: Sweden: Norrbotten County, Stordalen Mire...
TTTATAATCATTCAGGTCACAAACAAAAAACTCGCCGCCCCAAATATTTCCATCATCACCAAAGCCGGTTCCATCAAAACTGACGCCTATTACCATTTCATCAAGATGATGTTCAGCCATGCACGAAGCAATATGTGCATGATGATGTTGAACAAATAACTGAGGAATTCCTAACCCTTGCACGTAGGTTGTCGATAGATAATCAGGGTGCATATCACCAACTGCAAGTTCTGGTTTAAACCTAAAGAGCTTATTGAACTGGGCAATTGTTTCCTTATAAAATTCAAGTGTTTCAAGGTTTTTAAGATCACCAATATGCTGGCTTAAAATTGCCTGGTTTCCTTTACCAATGCAGAAACAATTTTTCAACTCCGCACCTGCTGCAAATATCCCTTCGGCATCAAAAGCCAGCCTTACCGGATTGGGAACATACCCCCGGGAACGTCTGATGATCCTTTCTTTACCATTTGCAATAAATATCACTGAATCATCCGTACGGTTATAAATATCCCTGTTGTAGGTGAGCAAAGCATCTGAAATTGGTGCAAGTTTCTTTTCAGCATCAATATTATCAATCACAATGGGTTCATCGGAAATGTTGCCGCTTGTAAGAACAATAGCATCGGTATTCAACTTTTCAAAAAGCAGGTAATGAAAAGGCATATATGGGATCAACACCCCTATTGTACCCAGCCCGTTGCTGACAGATTCAGGGATTTGATATGGCTGCCTTTCCTTCAATATCACGATAGGCTTGCGCCATGAAGTCAATAAACGCTCTTCTGTTTCACCTATCTCTGCAAATTCCTTTACAGTTTCCAGATCGCGAAACATCACCGCCAAAGGTTTGCTATCACGGTTCTTCAGCTTTCTTAATCTGATTACTGCTTCATTTTTCAAAGCATCGCAAGCCAGGTGAAAACCACCAAGTCCTTTCATGGCTATCACCAGTCCTGTATCAATTGCTTCTGCTGTTGCAATTAATACTTCATTAAATTCCGAATATACGCGGGTTTGAGTTTCTAAATGATACACAGGTCCACAATCATTGCAGGCAACAGGCTGCGCATGAAAACGGCGATCGAGAATATCAGTGTATTCAGCTTTGCAGGTATCACACATAATGAAATCCTTCATCGTCGTATTATGCCGGTCGTAAGGAAGATCCCTGATGATAGTGAAACGTGGTCCGCAGTTGGTGCAATTGATAAAAGGGTAATCTATGCGGTGCTTTTGCTCTTTCAGGTCGTGAAGGCAATCATCGCAAACGGCTATATCCGGGCTTATTTCGGTTACATCATCAGAAATACTTTTGCTTTTTACTATTTCAAATTTTTGATAATTATGAAACTCGGTAGTTTCAACATTTACTGATTCAATATTTGAAGCAGCAGGAGCTTCAGAGCGCAATAGTTGAAGAAATTCATCAATAATAGCTTTGCTTCCTTCAATCCTTATCAATACACCATCATTATTATTCTCAACACTACCTAATATACCAACTTTCGTCGCAATTCTATAAACAAACGGACGAAAGCCTACTCCCTGCACGAGACCTTTTACTGTAATAATATTTGCGATAATGTCGTTTTGCAAAAGAAGTTAGATGTTAGATGTTACTGGTTTCAGTTTGCTGACTGCTGACTGCTGACTGCTGACTGCTGACTGCTGACTGAAGACTGAAGACTGTTGACTATTAATTACTATTTCTCATAAGCTCCCAGATCAGGAATACCATTGGTGCGGTTGTGGCGAAGTATATCAAAAGGAACCAGATCAGCAATAGTGATAAGACCTTTATCAATTGCAGCCGAACCGGAATTTAACTGATAATCGTTAGTGATTACATCTGCAAAAGATGGATCGCCATTGATAAGACAATTTTTAAAATGACTGGCATTGCTTGTATTTATAGTAGTTTTCAGCAGGCAATGATCAAACTGAAAATTGAAAGCAGGGCCATGTAAACTATCAAGCGATATTTCATCATCAATTGCACCGGTAATAATGCAATTGCCAAAATAAGCTTTTATAAGTGGTCGAGGAATAATAATATTGCTTGTAGATTCATACCAGTTATTCAGCACCAGCGAAGGCGTTATCCTGGTTGAATACGACCAGTAATTCCCAATTGTGCAATGTTTGAAATCATATTTCCCGCCGATATTGAGCACCACAGCATATTGCGAGCAATTTCCAAAAACGCAATTCTTCGCTTCCACCCAGCTTCCCTGGGCAAGCAGGCCTGCAGCACCCATGTTTTCAATAATGGTATTATTTATTGTAAGTGCCGGCTGTGTTGGATATTCTTCTGTCGTATCTACATGTACTCCAATATAGCCATTTTTAATCAAGGCATAATTAATTTCATTATTCTTGCTGCCCCTTTGCATCCATATTTTGCCCCATTGCCCTGGCTTATCCTTATAATATTGCTCAAGCCTGTCGCCCTGAAAAGTTACAGGATTGCCCATTGAACCCTGCACTTTAAGCGTACCATCTTTATAAACCCATAAAACAGAATTTTTATGCATATAAACCTTTACTCCTTCTTTAATCGTCAGAGTACATCCGGAATCAACCACAGCATACCCATATATCACATGAGGCTTATCGTTTACCCAAGTGCTGTTGCATTCAATTACCGAATACCATGGATCACCTGAAGGAGTGTTTGGAGTATGATAATATGCATTCTGCCCCCATGCTACTAATTGCACCTGTTGAAGATTGCCATTTGTGACAAACTCAATAGAGTCCGATACAACAAACGGGGAGTTACTGTTGTTTGGGTCAACCGTGACTTTCACAAAAATAAAAATGCTGTCTTTGGCCGCCAGTTCAATGTTGTTCACCTCTGTCGTGGCAGTGCCATCAACATTCATTCGGAAAGGCGAACTTGTTCCGCCTGCAAGCCTGATAGATGAAATCTTGATCTTGCTGCTGTATGGATTGTAAACCTTCAACTGCATGGTTGTGGACCCTATAGTCGTAAAAACAGTATCAAAAAGGAGGGTATCTGCTGAAAAGCTAAGTTTTGCAGAAGCATCTGTAATTAGTGAATCTTTCTTACAGGAATTAATAACCAAAGCGCAGGTCATCAGAGCTGTAAGCGAAAACAATATCGATAATTTTTGTGCTACCTTCATGATTATATTTTCTAAATGCAAAAATAGTTAATAATCCGCAGTAACGACAGTTTTCCGATTTTATTGTGTTCAACTGAAAATATTTTCTAAATATTTGTATCTTAACCTATAAACAATTTAAAAAATAGACATCTCAGAGATTTAAGAAGACAAAATATTCGTATCTTTGCACCAATTTTCATAAAAGCTTTCCTAATCATGAGTTATATAAATTTTGATAAGAGCCAGTTGGTAAACCTGGAATATTCACTAAACAGGGAATTACTGCGGTCGAACAGGGCTGGTTCTTATGCTTCTACAACTATCTTGGGTTGCAACACGAGGAAATATCACGGCATGCTTGTTACTCCCCAGCCCGCTATTGACGGAGAAAATCACGTATTACTTTCCGCTCTTGATATTACGATAATTCAAAAAGATGCAGAATTCAATTTTGGCATCCATAAATATGCTTGCGGTATATACAATCCCAAAGGCCATAAATATTTCAGCGATTTCACTCTTGAACCCATTCCCAAACTTACTTTTCGTGTGGGTGGCGTTGTTCTTACAATGGAATTCCTGCTTGTTCTGGATGACGAAAGATTGTTGGTCAGATATATTCTTGAAGACGCTCATTCGGATACCATCCTTAGAATAAAACCTTATCTCGCATTCAGAAATATACATAAATTAACCCGGGCAAATGTTTTTGTTGACAAAAAGTATGAAAATATTGAGAATGGCATAAAATACCGGATGTATACTGGCTATACCAACCTCTTCCTGCAATTCTCAGGTAAAGCAGAATACACGCACACTCCTGATTGGTATTATAATATTGAATACACGGAGGAACAGGCAAGAGGTTACGACTACCAGGAAGATCTATTTGTACCTGGATTTTTCGACATACCAATCAAGAAAGGGGAATCCATCATCCTTTCTGCTGCAACTTCAGAAAAGAAACCGATCTTACTGAAGAAATTATTTACAACTGAAATCAAAAAAAGGATACCACGCGATAGTTTTGTAAACAACCTTGTCAACTCAGCTCATCAGTTTATTGTCCGCAGGGATAATAAAACCGAAGTCATGGCAGGTTTTCCCTGGTTTGGCCGTTGGGGAAGAGATACGTTCATTGCATTGCCCGGCCTTACTCTGGCTATTGATGATCCTAAAACTTGTAAGGCTGTTCTCGATTCGATGGTTTCAGAATTGAATGGACCACTATTTCCTAATGTAGGACATGGCAATCGGGCAGATTATAATTCGGTGGATGCGCCATTGTGGTTTTTCTGGGCGTTACAGCAATATGCTGAATATACTGACACCAAAGAAAATATTTGGAAAGAATATAGCCGCAAAATGGTCATGATACTTGAGGGTTTCAGGGATGGCACAATGTATAATATCAAGATGCAGGCAAACGGACTTATCTATGCCGGCACACCGGGAAAGGCTCTTACATGGATGGATGCCATTGTAAACGGAAAGCCTGTAACTCCACGTGTTGGAATGCCTGTCGAGATAAATGCCCTATGGTATAATGCCATCATGTTCTCGCTGGAAGTTGCAAAACTTGCCTGCGTGAATAGTTTCGTTGACGATTGGCAACCCATAGCAGATAAAATTCCGGCTTCTTTCAAAGAAACATTTTGGAGCAAACCCAAGGGATACCTGGCAGATTATGTTGATGGTGATTATAAAGACTGGACTGTTAGACCGAATATGGTTTTTGCAACATCATTGCCTTATGTTCCTCTAAGTGATAAAATCAGACAACTGATTCTGGAAAGGATACAACAGGAACTGGTCACTCCGCGGGGCATACGAACACTCACTCCCAAGCATCCCGATTACAAAGGGACATATGCAGGAAATCAAACTGAAAGAGATATGGCGTATCATCAGGGAACTGTGTGGCCATGGCTGCTTGGACATTTTGCAGAAGGCTACTTAAAAGTTCATGGCAAAAGCGGTCTTTCTTACATTAAATGTTTATACGAAGGATTTGATTCAGCAATGAAAGAATATTGCCTGGGAACAATAGCAGAAGTTTACGACGGTGATCCCCCACATAAAGCCGGAGGTGCATTCTCGCAAGCCTGGAGTGTTGGAGAGATTCTCAGAATCCGAAAGATGATAGAAAAAATGGAAGATAGTCAATAGTCATTGGTCAATGGTCATTAGTCATTAGTCAATTTTGGCAACATGTAGCTGGTGATAAGCAACAAAAAAGAAACAAGAAATTAAAATAAAAATAAATGAGAGTATTAATGTTCGGCTGGGAGTTTCCTCCTCATATTACTGGAGGATTGGGAACCGCATGTTTCGGGCTAACAAAGGCACTGTTAAAACAGGGTGTTCAGGTATTGTTTGTAGTACCAAAGGCTTATGGTGACGAAAACCAGGAAGCCGTCAGAATTGTCAATGCAAGCGATATTACAATAGACTTTACAAGTGAAATATATAAGGAGTATTGGAAGCAGATAACATATATGGAAATTGGCTCAAACCTTATCCCTTATGTTTCGCCCGAAGAATTTGAAAGGATCTCCAGGGAGAATTTATTTGATCATACAGATATGGAAAGATCAGTTTTTTCAAATAAATTTGAGTTCACCGGAAAATATGGAAAAGACCTGATGCAGGAAGTAACCAGGTATGCACTCGTGGCATCATCCATCGCCGCATCGAATGAGTTTGATGTTATCCATTCACATGACTGGCTGACATATCCCGCAGGCATTGCTGCAAAAAGAATAAGCGGAAAGCCACTAGTAGTACATGTGCATGCAACTGAATTCGACCGTTCAGGTGAGAACATCAACCAGAATGTCTATGATATTGAACGCAAGGGGATGATGGAAGCTGATATGGTTATCACCGTCAGCCATCTTACGCGGCAGATTGTTATTGACAGGTATGGCATAAACCCTGATAAAGTTGTTACTGTTCACAATGCTGTTGAGCCACCCGAAAACCCTTCGGTTCTTGATGCAAAGAAACATGTTAAAGAAAAAGTGGTTACTTTTTTGGGCAGGATAACATTCCAGAAAGGGCCTGATTATTTTGTTGAAGCAGCAAACAAAGTTCTTCAGAAAGATAAAAATGTGCGTTTTGTAATGGCCGGACAGGGCGACATGCTTAACAAAATGATCAAGCGGGTAGCGCAACTCCGAATTTCCACTCAGTTTCATTTCACAGGATTTCTGAAAGGTGATGAAGTGGATACCATGTTTGCCATGAGCGATGTATATGTGATGCCTTCAGTTTCGGAACCTTTTGGCATTTCACCACTTGAAGCTATGAGGTCAAATGTTCCTGTAGTCATTTCAAAACAATCAGGAGTGGCCGAAATTCTGCGGCATGCATTAAAAGTGGATTTCTGGGATATTGATGCGCTTTCCGATTCTATTTATGGTTTGATACATTACGATGCACTTTCGCGAATGTTCATTAATCACGGCAAAGAAGAAGTAGATAATCTTAAATGGGATGACGCCGCAATCAAAGTAAGACTGGTTTACGAAATGGCGCTGGGAAGAAAAGATAAAAATTAGTCGGCTGTCTTTAGTCGGCAGTCAGCAACCATAAACTTAAACATTATACTTTAAACTTTTAAATTTCAAACTAACCAAAAATATCCAACATAAAAATGAGAGCAATTTGTTTCTATTTCCAGGTTCATCAGCCTTTTCGTCTCAGAACCTACAGATTTTTTGATATTGGCGTTGATCATCATTATTATGATGACTATTCAAACAGGTATATTTTACGCAGGGTTGCAGACAAATGCTATATACCGGCTAACAACACCATGCTTGAATTGATAAAAGAATTCGGCACCTCTTTTAGAATCAGTTATTCAATTTCAGGTGTCGCACTCGATCAGTTTGAAATGTACACACCAGATGTTATTGAAAGTTTTCAAAAGCTGGCCGCAACGGGTTGTGTGGAATTTCTCGCAGAAACATATTCACACTCACTCAGTGCTCTTAAAAGCAAGGAGGAATTTTTCAGTCAGGTTGAACAGCAGTCAGCAAAAATTGAAAGATTGTTTGGGCAGAAACCAAAAACATTCCGTAATACAGAGCTTATCTATTCGGATAGAATAGGCGCAATGGTTGCCGAAATGGGATATAATACAATGCTTACAGAAGGTGCAAAACATGTGCTGGGATGGAAAAGCCCGAATTTCATGTACTGTAATGCCATTAATCCGAAACTAAAAATATTACTTAAAAATTACCAGTTAAGTGATGATATTGCATTCAGGTTTTCTGAAACAAGATGGCCTGAATGGCCGTTAACCACTGAAAAGTATGTAGACTGGCTGAATGCAGTCCCTGCAGAGCAGGAATGTGTGAACCTATTCATGGATTACGAAACTTTTGGAGAGCATCAATGGCCAGAAACCGGAATATTTGAATTTCTGAAAGCCTTACCTGGAAGAGTTTTGTCGAATTCCAATTTCACTTTTCATACACCCAACGAATTATCCGAACTGTTGCAGCCTGTTGGACCTATACATGTTGAATATCCAATATCATGGGCCGATGAGGAAAGAGATCTCACAGCCTGGTTGGGAAACGACTTACAGGATGATGCATTCAACAAATTATACGAAATAGAAGAAAAAGTGAAACGCTGCAACGACCCCGGAATATTCAGGGACTGGAGATACCTGCAGACGAGTGACCATTTTTATTATATGTGCACCAAATGGTTCTCCGATGGTGATGTACACAAATATTTTAATCCGTACAACACCCCTTATGAGGCATTCATTAATTTCATGAACATTCTGTCAGATTTCATCATCAGGATAAATGAGAAATGTCCGGACACTTCGGGATATAATATCTTGTCTGAGTTGAAAAATGTTGTAAAGGAAAAGATATCTCTACAAATCGGAGCATCAGGAAAAGCAAAAGCAATTGTAATAAAAACTGCAAAGTCTGCAAAGAAAGTTGCTCCGGTTAAAAAGAAAGTGACTGAAAAGAAGAAAGCCGTTGCAAAGAAACCTTTAAAGGCTATAAAGAAATCTATTACAATCAAAAAGGTTGTAACTCCACCAAAAACAAAGCCTATTAGCAAAGCAGCTATCCCGGTGGTCAAAGGAAACGAGCTGAAGCTTTTTGATGTGCTTTCCAGAAAATCGATCAAAGAAATTTTCACAGGTTTTGACCTGAATGTACTGGCCATGGCATTGACCGGCGCAACTGCTGCCACTTCTGAAAAAGTTACAAGTTCAATAGGTCAAGGCCCCGGAAGGAAACTGACCACGGCTTTTAAAAGAATTATAAATCCAAATTATCTGGAAATAAAGGAAGCAAGGAAAAAAGCCGAAGAACAGATCAAAGATTATCTGGCAAAGAAAAAACAGTAAATTGATTGTTATAATCTAATTACGTAAGGACGCAATGCATGGCGTCCCTACGTAATTAACTCATCCAGTATTTCCACTGCATCCCTGATGCATTTTGTGCACACTTTTTCGTGCAGTTCATTCACATCGTAATAGTAAATTCCTTCATCGGTGTTCACATCACATTGAAGCAGTTCGCGGCATATTAACGTGATATTTATTTCTTTGAATTTTCTAATAAATTCCTTTATCAGTGAATAAACTCTCTCTTTACTGTCAGCATGGTCACCATTTTTTTCCCCAATGGCAAGGCCTATCACCATTACAGCTCCGGTAACAGCACCGCAGGTTTCCTGCATACGAGCTATTCCGGAACCAAAACCAGCAGTTATTTGTGAAGCCTTTTGTATATCAAAATTTAAATGTTCTGCAAATACACCAAGCACTGCCTGGGCGCAATTAGATCCTGAATCAAAAATTTCGGCTGCCTTTTCTGAATTTGACATTGAAGTGAAAATAAATGCACGAAATTACAGACAATTTTTAAAATATTTCTCTCATTTTATAAAACATTTCTCAATTATCCCAAATTATTTAAGTATATTTGTGGGTGTTATAGAGATATGTTTTAAGCTTTTTCACTAAACCTTTTTATTAAACCCATTCCTATGAAAACAACCATCAGCAACTTTTCCATCCTTTTTCTCTTTCTATTCAGTTTCACAACTATTAAAGCACAAACCATCCAATTCCAAAACCCTTCATTTGAGGGTACTCAAGGCTCACCGAATGTTACTCCCCCAATGTGGGATATTTGCCAGCCGGGAACAACACCCGACACCCAACCGGGTTGCTGGGGTATTACATTACCCTCCTCTGATGGTAACAGTTATATAGGACTTGTAGATCAAGCCAGTGCAGGCTGGCATGAAGGCGCTAGTCAGCAATTAAGCAGTCCCCTGGTCCCTGGAACTTCCTATGCTTTCAACATTGATATAGCAACAACAAGTTCTACACAGGGTGGAATAATCCCTGGATGTGTAGAACTTCAGGTTTATGCAAATATGGGAGGTAACACCGGATGCGATATGTCTAATTTGGTTTGGAGCTCTGGCGACGTATTTGATGCAGCCCACATGGATCAATGGGTAACTCATAATGTAAGCTTTACAGCTACACAGCCCTGGACCAATATCTTATTCCAGATACACAATTTGGGTTGCACAGATCTTCCTTATCTTATGTTGGATAATATTTCGGGGCAACCATCAGTGGTCATAGCAAATCATAACATGACAATTTGTAATAATACGGCTACCATATCTGCTGGTCCGGGCTATAATGCCTACCTATGGTCAACAGGCGCTACAACACAATCAACAACAATTACATCATCTGGCACATATTACGTAACTGCAACATATAACAATCATGACACAACTGATTATGTAAATGTAACGCTTACCCAACCCTATTTAAATCTTGATCTGGGAAATGATACCACAATTTGCGGCAGTGCAAACTTAGCGCTTAATGCAGGAAGCGGATTTGCAAATTATTTATGGAACACCGGATCAAATATTCAATCTATCAATGTGCAGCAAACAGGCATTTACAATGTGTATACAATAGATACTGCTAATTGCAGTTATTACGACACTATAAAGATTATCATCAATCCGGCGCAATCCTTAAACCTGGGCAATGATATGGCGTTTTGCAATTCCCACCCCTACTCACTGGATGCAGGAATAGCTTTCGATTCATTTGTGTGGTCAACTGCTGAAACCACACAATCGATAAGTGTTGATTCAACCGGTACTTATTACGTGACTGCAACAAACAACCAATGTTCGGCCACAGCCATTGATTCAATACACCTTATTTTTAACAATATACCAGTTGCTGAAGCCGGAGCAAATGACACTATATGTAGCGGAGGAAGTATTGTACTAAATGCGACAGGAGGAAATACTTATGTGTGGAGTTCTCCATCTTCTTTAAGTTGTCAAAATTGTGCCAATCCAATAGCGACTCCTGTTCATACTACAACATATATAGTAACGGTTACAAATTCCACAGGATGTAGTGCCACAGACAATGTAACAATAAACGTAGCCTCTGCTTATTTTTCAGCAACATATCCCTACTGTAACCAAAGCAACGGCACATTAACAATACACGCCAGTGGGGGATCAGCTAATTATTCATACTTATGGAATACCACTCCCCCACAGAATGGGCAGGCCCTCGCTAATCTTCCATCCGGTATGTATACAGTTACAGTAACGGATAATGTTGTCAATTGCTCTTTCGCATTGACTGATACATTAGCAAATCTGGCAGGACCGAGTGTAAATGTTACAAATGTTGTAAATGCAACATGCGGGATGAATAACGGCGCAATTAATGTCAGTGTAACAGGAGCCGCACCACCTTATACAGGTGTATGGAACTCCATTCCTCCACAGACAACAATTAATCTGAGCAATGTCCCGCCAGGCTATTATTGCCTGACAATAACTGATGCGAACTCCTGCACCGCTACAGTGTGCGATACGATAAACGCTCTCGCATTTTCCGCACCGGACATCTGCATGGTTACTGTTGATACGGCATCAAATCATAATTTAATAGTTTGGGAA
>Ga0224523_1001245_pt1 | contig 11145 bp, 8 predicted proteins | sample CFST50metaG_FD_182732 | JGI IMG/M metagenome (GOLD analysis project Ga0224523, IMG submission 182732) | Peat soil microbial communities from Stordalen Mire, Sweden - C.F.S.T50 | ecosystem: Environmental > Terrestrial > Soil > Wetlands > Peat | place: Sweden: Norrbotten County, Stordalen Mire...
TTCTCCCAATAACGACAACAAGTACCTGTACAATGGGAAGGAGTTGCAGGATGACATCTTAAGTGGTACAAATCTGGATTGGTTGGATTACGGGGCTAGGTTCTATGACCCGCAAATCGGAAGGTGGAATAGCGTGGATCCTAAAACAGATAAATATGTTTTTGCTAGTCCTTATAATTATGTTCTTAATAATCCTATTAAAGCTATTGACCCTGATGGCAGGGATATAATATTTGTAATTCGAAATAGTGATGGTTCACAAAAAGAACAATTTAAGTACGGAAACGGAAATTTTTATCACGAAAATGGTAAAAGATATAACCCTGGAAAGGAAAGTGTAAGTAAGACAATGTATAAAGTTTTAACAGCTTATAGAGCAATTGAAAATTCAAATGATGAAACACTAAAAAATCAATTACATACTATAGAGAAAAGTGGGAGCAAAAATTATATGGTAGAAACAGTCCCAGGTAACGGTTCTGATGTAGAAGGAGATGACCCTAAAAAACCTAAAAAAGAAACTCCAGAAACTAAAACAAGTTGGGATTTATCAGATAAGCGAAAGGGAGATTTAAAAAAAAGTGAAGGAGTTGATTTTACAGATTTAGATCTTGTTACTCATGAGTTGCGCCATGAATATGATTTTGTAATATATAATATGTCAGATGCAGCTGATCAGAGTTCGGCTGAAGACCCTTCTGAGATAAGAGCAGTAAATAATGAAAATAGAGCAAGAAAGATTGAAAGTAATAAAAAGAGAACTACCTATGGAGGAACAAAAATTAATAAGAGTGATTTACAAAATCCACCTAATAATAATTAAAATGAAAACTTACTTAAGTATATTAATTATTTTAAGTTTATTTAGTTGTCAAACAAATAAAGATAAATGTTCAGATTCAGAAATTTTTCTGAGCGAATTTACAAAAGGATTTTCTAAAGAAGGACCTCCTGCCAATTGGGATCTTTTCTTCTTTATAAAATTAGAAGGAAATCGAATTACAAAGCTTAACAATATTGGACTATATGATATGTATAATAGTAAATATAACATTAATTATAGTTTTAAAGAATTCTTATGCGCATTATTCAATGAAAAATTATCATTAAATGAAACTGATTTAGAACAAATGAATAATAAATATATTATTTTTACATTAGATAAGAATATTGAAAAACTTAGTATAGGATTACTAAAAACCAAATTTTGTAGAGAGGACAATAATGTATTTACATTGAATAATAACTTAGAAAAAAATACAAGATTTACAATTCTTTATACCTTTTTTAAAAATAAGTATTATATCAGTTTTGCTGATGATGGTGGAGATTATCATATTTATAAAAAGCTTGGGCATTAATGAAAGTTAATGGGTCAGCCATAATTCTTTTTAGAAATCGTGGCAGACTATAGAGTAATTGGGTCAGCGTGTACTATGTGAAAGTGTGTTCGGGTAACACTCTAAAGCAGTATTAAATGAGGGCGGACCCCCTCGGACTTGGTTTCAAACCACCTTATGCTGCATTTGTTATGAGCGATAAGGAAGTGAGATAATGGGGTCAGCCTATGTAGGAAAAATCGTAATTTATTTGTTTATAACACTAGAATACCCGGAAAGTAGTCCGCTCGTCGCATGGTGCTTTAAGCCCGCGGGTCAGCTTGGACGCAGGATGTATTGCATTTATTATTGGTGAAAGGAAGTATTTTTTTCTCTATCCTTATCCCGCATGTGAGAATGTATAGTTTTTTTAACATCCTGCCAAAGGGTTAATTAAACAACAGTACAAATGAAAACAACTCGCTTGAAAAAAGCAAAAGTGAACAAATCAAACGACAAAATGATTACGATGCCTACAATTAATCCTCATGCAGCCGGGATAGATTTAGGAAGCAAAAGTCATTTTGTTTGTGTAGCACAGGACAACGTGAAAGAGTTTGGCGTATTTACCAGTGACTTGCATGCAATTGCAGCACATTTAAAAAGCTATGGAGTGAAGACTGTAGCCATCGAATCAACAGGTTTTTATTGGAGATCAATATATTTGATCTTATTGGACTACGGATTCGAGGTATTCCTGGTAAATGCCGCTCATTTAAAAAACGTTAAAGGACACAAAACCGATGTCGTAGATAGCAGATGGCTCCAACTGTTGCACAGCATAGGTTTACTTTCAAACAGCTTTCAACCGGACGCCCTTACCCATGAGTTACGTACATATACTCGCCACCGTAAGAACATGATCACGGATGCAAGCCACTTAATTTCCAAAATGAATAAAGTATTGGTCTTGATGAACATCCAGCTACATGGCGTTTTGCGTAACATTACCGGAGTGTCGGGTTTAAAAGTGATCCGGGCAATCCTTCAGGGCGAACGTGATCCCAAAGTTCTTTCCAGTCTTGTCAGTCTAAGAGCTAAAGCATCGAGAGAAGATATTGAAAAGGCTCTTACAGGCGATATAAGAAAGGAATACCTTTTCGAGCTTGACCAGTGTTTTCAACTTTACAACTTTTATTGGCAAAAGATAGAGGAAGCTGACAAGCAAATAGAGGCGTGGTTAAAGGACCATGTTTCCAATATGCCACCCAATGATGGATACAAGAAACCTAAAAATAAGAACAGGGGAACAAACGATCCTACATTTAATGTCGGCAAATATGTACACCGGCTCACTGGAGGTATCGAATTGCTTGACATAAATGGCGTTGGTTCAAACACTATTTTAACGTTGGCGTCTGAAACAGGTCTTGACATGTCTAAGTTTCCAACAGCCAAACATTTTGCATCGTGGCTTGGTTTTGTCCCAAATCGCAAGATTACCGGAGGCAGGGAAATTTCTTCACATACCCGAAAAAAAACAAACCCATTAGCAAAAGTTATCAGGGATGCCGCCAATTCGACGGGAAACAGTAAAAGCAAGTTAGGTGATTTCTTCAGGCATTTGGCTTATCGCAAAGGCAGAACAGCAGCAATTGGAGCAACTTCACGAAAAATAGCAGTAATCATTTACAAAATGCTAACCGAAGGTAAACCATATTCTTATGAATATGCCCAGGAACAAACGGAGTACATGAAAGTGTCCAAAATGAAAACCATTCTTAAAACAATGGATAAATTTAATATTTCAAGAGATGATTTGCAATTGGCTTGGAGTATGTAATATCAATTGATTTTTAAAATTTTAGGGCTGCACTTTTGGTTGGTTAAACACCAACAGTAATAATATTGCTTGCTCTAAAAACTAAATATCAAGAAGGTGCATTTAGTTATATGTGAGCCACAATTCTTTAGAAATTGTGGCTGAGTGTGCTATGAGAGAGAGTGTTCGGGTAATTCTCTAAAGCTGTATTAAAGATGAGGGAGAGCCCATTGGAACTAATTTATAGGAACTGGTTTCACCACCTTATGCTGCATTGGTTTAAAGCCTTTGTAAAGAGCGATAAGGAAAAGGTCTTGATAGAGGGATAAGGTAACCCACTGAAATCTCCTGCTGATTATTCTCCAGTTTGGATTAACCTGACCTGTGGGTATGGGTTAAGTCAGCCATTTGTTGTTTCTTGTTGTTGTGTTTTCTTAATTTCTTTGAACTATCTCTCAGGTTCATGATTTGTTATTTTACTTCAAGACACTAAAACAGAACATTTGAAACAATAATGAACGGCTACAAAATAAATATTTGTTCTTCTCAAGAACATTTATTTATTTTGTGGCGTTCTAAGAAATCACAAAGCATTTTCTGACTATCTCATATCGACAACGAATATTATAGTTAGAGCCATCATTATGGCAACCAAGAGAACCACAAACAACAAGCTTTGCATCGTGCAGATAGCCTTTCAAGACTTTAAGGTCATAATCTTATGGCTCTTACCTGTATTCGTATTTCATCTTTTTGTCAAAGGCCTCTACTTTACTTATGGAGAAAGTGGTGTCGTTTGCACCAACAAATGATGTATGGTAGAGGTGTGTATACAAAAGATGCCTAAGAGGAGGGAAAGAGTCATTCTAACTTCCTCTGAGCATTGTCAATATTCCTTTCTGAATTGTAAAAATCTTTGACGTTATTCAGTATGTAGTTACTTGAATACGTAAAAGAAAATTATAATACGTTATTTATACTCAATACAAATTAATACATTATCATAAAATAAATATATATTTAGAGTTACCTTTTGACTATTTATGGATTAACCAATAGAGAAATAAGAAGAGCGAATAGAAGATATTTTTAAACTTGATACGAGGATATTTTGAAATGATTTTTCTAAAAGGCAAATTCAACCATTATTACCATGTTAGGTACTGTTTGCACCTATTTTGCTTCGGATTCTATTTTTCCGGTCTATTATTATTAGATAAACATGCTCCTGCACTTCAACAATTGAACATCAGTCAAACAACAAATGTTGCTGTCTTCTGCTACTCTACTTTTATTTATGTGTATTTATAACAAAAAATAATTAACCCAAATGGAAATTAGATCATTACACCTACAACAAAGAAAGCGCCGGCCATATCGTCTTAAGGCGTTTACATTAACGGAACTCCTGGTGGTACTGTGCATCATCGGTATCCTCATCTTGTTGGCGCTGCCCAACCTCATGCCGCTTATTTCTAAGGCAAAGAGTACCGAGGCGCAGTTGCAACTGGGACATGTATACACGCTAGAGCGCAGTTATTTCTACGCGCATTCAAAGTACACCGTGACCCTTGAAGATCTGGGATTCGAGCAGGAGAAGACAGTCTCAGGCGGAGGAAAAGCCAATTATAAAATAGAAATTATCGAAGCCTCTCCAACAACCTTTAAGGCAAGGGCTACCGCCGTAGTCGACTTCAACGGGAACGGCGTGTTCAATGTCTGGGAGATAGATCAGGATGATAACCTCAAAGAGGTAACAAAAGATTAATGGGCTGGGTCTGGCTCCTCTTCTCTCTTCCTTTCTGTATCGCAATCGCGGTTCAGGATTTTAAAAGCCGCATGGTCTCGATAGGACTTATTGCAGGCCTTGCTTTATTGCTTTTAACGGAAAGGCTTATGACTGCTGGAAATATATGGCCGGATATCATCATAAACAGCCTGGTGGTGCTACTGATGTTTTTCTTGCTGTCGGCATATGGCCTCTTCCGTTTTAAAACTATCAACATCACCAACAACATGATCGGCCTGGGCGACTGGGCAATGATGCTTGCCTTTATCCCCACTCTGGCCTGCATGCCCTATCTGTTTTTTCTGGTCAGTGGGTTTTTGACAGGCTTAATCTATGTTGTACTGGCAGGTAAAACAAAAAAAGACCACCAACGTACAGTCCCACTTGCCGGGATGTTGTGCCTGTGGTATCCATTATTTATGACTATTTTGCATATATGGGGAAGCGACCTGGATGGCCTTGTCCCTTGGTTTAATGTATAACAGACAATGGAAACGGTAAAGACATATTATCCTGATGAAACGGCGTTGAGAATGATCTCGGTAGAACAAGCCTGGTATTACAGCGTGGTCCCTCTCGAGGCATCAGATAATACGCTCGTCTTTCTTTGTCCAATGTCGGGATTAGGTTCGGGGCAAAAAGAGGAACTGGCACTGCTTCTGGGGATGGAGATCAGCGAAGTGCCTGTAGAAGAGCAGGAACTCGGTGCCCTATTGAACCGCTTTTACCGTCGCTCGGGCGAAAAGAACACTCAGGCGGCAGGTCATATTGCCACCGAGGCTTTTCTGGACAAGCTGATAGCCGAAGCCATTACGATGAAAGTGAGTGATATTCATATTGAACCCTTTGAACAAATGGGACGTATCCGCATGCGTATTGACGGGAAATTGATTGAACGTTATACCTTTAACGCCCACGAATATCCTCCCCTGATCAATAAAATAAAGATAAGGGCAAACCTCGATATTGCAGAAAAAAGACTTCCTCAGGATGGGCGGGTACTTTACGAAAACGACGCCTGCCGTTATGATATACGTATCTCTATCATTCCCGCCATCCATGGTGAAAAAGTGGTAATGAGACTGCTCAATAAAGATTCCGATAATATCTCAATTGCATCCCTTGGCTTTTCGGAACATCAGTTGCATGACTACCTCGAGGCCTTACGGAAAACCAATGGCATTATACTCATCAACGGCCCAACAGGATCGGGAAAGACAACCACCCTGTATGCCACTCTCAAAGTGCTGAATACCGGAGAGACAAACATACTTACCATTGAAGACCCCGTGGAATACACCCTGGAAGGGGTAAACCAGGTACAGGTGAAAGAGAGCATCGGTCTCACCTTCGCCAGTGCGCTGCGTACATTCTTGCGACAAGACCCCGACATCATCATGCTGGGTGAGATCCGTGACAGGGAAACCGCAGAGATGGCTATCAGGGCAGCGCTTACCGGGCACCTGGTGCTCTCGACCATCCATACCAACTCGGCATGGGGGGCAATAAACAGGCTTACAGACATGGGCATTCCAGCCTTTTTGATTGCCGGCACGCTTAATGCTTCAGTGGCACAACGGCTGGTACGCTTGCTTTGCCCACATTGTAGAAAGAAAATCCCCTTTGATTCGTTGGTAATACCCGAAGGATATTCCATGCCGGAGATTCCCCAGTACCAATATATATCGGTAGGATGCAATAAATGCTTCAATACCGGTTACTCAGGAAGAAAGGCCGTGTTTGAAGTGATCCCCATTGATAACGAAACTGCATTGGAAATAAAAAAACTGAACACAGATATACGCCCCTTGCTTGCATTGAGAAAAATTCGCACTATGTCTGACCAGGCCTTTGAAATGGCTACGGAAGGGGTTACCTCTTTTGAAGAAATTTATCCATTACTCATGATCTCACGCTAAAAAAATATGATCAATCGCTACTTCATACTCACATTCATATTGATCGCCAGTACACTTGGACGCGTACAGGGACAGACAACCGATAACCAGGTACGGTACGTGCTTGAGGCTTTGGCGCCTGATGTTCCGGGACTGGAACAGCCCGTTGACTTTTCGGCCAACAACATGCCACTTTCAGCATTCCTGCGTACCCTTGGCAATACCAACCATCTTAACATGAGCCTTGGTCAGGGATTGGATTTTCTGATCACCAATAACTTTTATCAGATAAATGCCTTGAATGTACTGACTTTCCTAGCAACGCAGTATCAACTACAGATAAAAACCAGCGGGTCTATTATCATTATTACAAAAAAGGAACAACCATTGCAGGCGATAGTCTCCAAACCTTTGAAGGTGCAAATAGATTCTTCCGGTCATTTCCTGAATATGGAGCTAAGCAACGACAGTCTGGCAAAGGTTACTACGGAGATGACACGCCTGTCTGGGAAAAATATTGTACTTGCCCCCGAAGTACGTACCCGTCTGGTAAATGGATTTATAACTAAAGACTCCCTGAGTGGGGCACTAGAAAAACTTTGCCTTTCAAACAACCTTGAACTCCAAATCCGGGAAGGTTTTTATATGATCATCGACCCAAAAACACAGCCCCAGCCGGCAGCAAGTGTCAGTTCCGGGAACACATCTACTGCCAATAGACCTCAGGCTATCCAAGGTAAAGGCGACTTCAGTTTAAAGGCTCTTTCGCCTGACGACATCACACTTAATGCCGTCAACATCCCCTTGGCTGATATTATCAAAGAAATTTCACGCGTGTTGAAAATCAACTATTTTATCTTTACGGATATTAAAGAAACCGTGACGGCATCTTTTACAAAAGTATCGTATGAAACGATACTCGAACGTGTACTGAAAGGGACTAAATATGGCTACCGTAAAACAAACGGCATCTATCTTTTTGCAGATAAAGAAAGCGAGAACCTGCGCCAGACAAAAATACTCCAGTTAAAATACCGCTCGGTACTTGACCTATCAAAACAGATACCCGAGAAGATCAAAAACGGACTGGTCGTGCAGGAGATGGTGGACATGAACAGCCTATTGATCTGTGGTCCTTCCGGTAATGTGGATGATTTGGCAGCATTTATCCATGAAATAGATCAGGTAGTGCCCGTAGTGATGATAGAAGTAATGATCGTGGATGCGCAAAAAAGTTATTCTATTGAAACTGGTATAAATGCCGGGTTGGGTACTGCGCCAACCACGACAACGGGACAGGCTTACCCAACCCCTGATATGTCTCTGGGAGCCAGTACTGTAAATAGTCTGATAAATCTACTTAATGGCACTGGCTTGCTAAAGCTCGGGAAAGTTACATCCAACTTTTACCTTAATGTGAAAGCGCTGGAAGAGCAAGGCATAGTGAAAGTCCGTTCCACCCCACGCCTGGCTACCCTTAACGGTCATGAAGCCTCGTTAAAGCTTGGGTCAACGGAATATTATGTCGAACAGACCTCGCAAATATATGCAAACCAAACGACCACCCAAACCTCACAACGCCAGTTTAAATCGGTAACTGCCGATTTCACTCTGACCATTACTCCTGTCGTATCGGGTGACGAACAGATCACGCTCAACATTGTGGTCGACCAGAACGACTTTACAGGAGTAAAAGTGGCAGTAGATGCTCCCCCAAATCAAATATCACGCAAGTTTAGTAGCCTTATACGGGTAAAAAACGAGGAAATGATACTATTAGGCGGACTGGAAGAGAAAGACAACAGCAGCAGTGGCAGCGGTATCCCTTGGATCAGTCGCGTACCAGTGCTTAAATGGTTGACCTCAAGCCGTAAAAAGGCAGACGCTACCAAAAAGCTCAATATCTTTATTAAGCCCATCATCATGTACTAAAGCTTGTTTGCTATGACTTTTACCAAACCCGGAAAACCTTCGATAAAGCCTGCCCTCATTGCTTCCATTCATCTGCATATCGCAGATGACGAACAGCTTCAAATGGCTGCAACGGTGTTTAAGCGGGAAAAGAAAGAATACACGACAATTAAGGTGTTTGATGATATGAAAGCATTTTCAGACTTCCTTGAGCAAAACAAAATCCCTGTCTGTGTACTGATTTCGGGGAAAGGGCTTATAGAACGCGAAACCGTTTTAAAAGAAACCCCCTCTCGTTCGGATGTGCTTTCCCATTTGTTGCCATCAGCAAAAGCAGATGATCTTTTCCTACAGTGTACTTTCGAAAATGATGCGAAATGCTACGCGGCAATAGCACGACAAGAATGGGTTGAAAAAGTGTTGCTGCCCCTTCAGCAAATCAAAGGAAATATTGTCAGTTTGTTACTTGGCACAAAAATAATGAACATGGCTGTTCCGACTCACCTTACCATCTTCCAATCCCCAAAAGCTACTGATAAGGTAAATAATGCCGAACAATACTGCTTAAACGGGGCAAGCCGTTTTATAAATCAATGGTATCCGCTCATTCATGATGAGCCGGAATACATCAGCACTAACCGGAAGGATCTTATCGCCAAAGTGGTATTGCAACAAAAGCTCTCTATTACCCTCGCTTTTATATTTGTTGTACTCTTTGCTAATTTCCTGCTTTTCGATCACTACTCAGGGCAACATCGTCAACTTGAGTCGCAGGCGGCAGGAGCAGTGCAACTATCCGCCTTAAAAGATTCTCTGTCTACCCATCTTCGATCTAAACAAAGCTTGCTGAGCGAGAACAACAGCGCAGGAAGCAGGAGCATGGCGTTGCTGATAGACCACCTTGCAGTCACCGTTCCCGAAGGTATCGTGCTGACTGAACTAAACTGTTTCCCGGTAAAAATTACCGATCAGGATATGGAGAAGAAACTCAGCATAGAAAAGGATCATATTGTCATCACCGGCACGACTCAAAATAGTTTAAGCCTCAATATGTGGATTGAGAAACTAAAGAAAACAGCGTTCATTGGCGCTATTTCCCTCAAGGCATTCTCGCAGCAGGCAGATACGGGAGCTTTTGCATTCAGTATATTGATCACGGTTCAATCATGATTATTCGCGACATTAACATAAACAAAATGAATTCTGCATACAAAGTTTCAGAATATGTTTAAAAAGCTTACCGACAAAAAATGGTTTTTTACAGTGGCCTTGCTCATTGGGTTATGGCTATGCTGGCAATTGGCCATTAAAAAGACATACCTTGTATGGGCGGAGTGTCGGACACTACAACTCCAAATGAGCCAGGCAAAAACCCTCCCCTCTACCATCGACTCATTGCGTAAACTGATGGCCAAAGCCGATCATCAGATTGGGGCAAACACATCCCCTTCTTCCAATAGAAGGGAGCAGGCCTTTGCCATTGCCGGACAACTCTGTGCACAATATCACCTGAAGCTTTGTAATGTAGAAGGTCCCTTTTTAAACCGCAACAACGACATGACCTTATACACCAACACTTTTACTGTTGAAGGCGACTTTAAAAATATCCTCCTCACCGTACAACAGATAGAAAAAAAGAAAGAGGCGGGCACAATGGCCTCCCTGCGGTACTACGTCAAAGAAAACCTGCTTACACATGAGCGTAATCTCTATGCAGACATCTATATACAATACCTGCAAAAAAACCTTAATACTAAATAAGAATGACATGGACTATATTTTAAAGATAAAACGACATCAGTTCACCGCTTTGCTCTTCATCATGCTCCTGCTCGTTGCGGCATGTCAGGATTTCATAGCCGAAGAATTAGGTGCTAATAAAGTAACACTTCTATCGCCTGCGGATAGTATTCAAAGCACGCAGCTTTTGACCACGTTCTGGTGGAATGCTGTTAATGGCGCTGAAAGCTACAGGCTTCAAATTGTAAGCCCTTCGTTCGCACGTCCCGAAAAAATGTTACTTGACAGTGCTGTAACCACTACCAAATGCACCATACAACTCTTACCAGGCAAATACGAATGGCGCGTGAAAGCAGTAGACAACATTAGTGAGACACCTTATACGGTTCATTACCTTGTTATTGAAGAAACCGCTGATCTGTCCGCACAAATCGTTCAGTTAACATCTCCTGTCACAAACGATACGGTAAACAAAACCCAACAAATATATTTATGGCAAAAGATGAACAATGCCGATAATTACAACTTCCAGGTATGGAAGGGCGCAACAAAAATTGCTGATTTCCTAACGGACAACGTCACCTATACCTATGACATAGCCGAAGGTGATGGTGCTTACCAATGGAAAGTCAGGGCGCAGAACACCGCCTCAAACACCACCTACTC
>Ga0224523_1001246_pt1 | contig 11140 bp, 9 predicted proteins | sample CFST50metaG_FD_182732 | JGI IMG/M metagenome (GOLD analysis project Ga0224523, IMG submission 182732) | Peat soil microbial communities from Stordalen Mire, Sweden - C.F.S.T50 | ecosystem: Environmental > Terrestrial > Soil > Wetlands > Peat | place: Sweden: Norrbotten County, Stordalen Mire...
TCTGGAAATTCAACCCGCGACCTCACCCCCAGCCCCTCTCCTTATAAAGGAGAGGGGAGTCGTAAAAATGCCAGAGACGCAAATGGAGGAGTTAGATTTATTGAAGAAATTAGGCTTTAAAGTTAATGAATATCATAAACTTTGCAAAAATGTTGAAGAGATTCAGAAGTTTTATGAAGAATGGACGGATAAAAAAACTAAAGAAGATTATGGTATTGATGGCGTGGTCATAAAAATCAATTCGCGGGCCATCCAGGAAGCTCTTGGCTATACCGGAAAATCGCCGCGCTGGGGCGTGGCTTACAAATTTCCGGCCGAAAAAGCGACGACGATCGTCGAAGACATCAAAGTGCAGGTGGGACGGACAGGCGCGCTCACCCCGGTCGCCTATCTCCGACCGGTACTGGTAGACGGCTCCAATGTCAGTCGGGCGACTCTCCACAACGAAGACGAGATAAAGAGGCTGGATATAAAAATTGGCGATACGATAGTCATTCGCAAAGCCGGCGATGTCATTCCGGAGGTGGTGGAAGTGATCAAAAATCTTCGTACGGGGAAAGAAAAAAAATTCCGTATGCCAAAAAGTTGTCCTATCTGTGGCGGCCAAGTCGCCAGGCGCCCTGGAGAAGCGGCCACATATTGCCTAAACAAAAAATGTTTTGCCATAGAAAAAGAACATATCATCCACTTTGTTTCCAGAAAGGGGTTTGATATCGAAGGGTTAGGTGAAAAAATCGTGGAGCAACTTCTGGGCGAAGGATTGATTTCCAATGTGGCCGATATTTTTGAACTGAAAAAAGGAGATCTTGAGCCGCTGGAGCGCTTTGCCGAAAAGTCAGCAGACAACCTCATCGCTTCCATAGAAAAAAGCAAAAAGATAGAGTTGCCGAAATTTTTGTTTGCGTTGGGGATAAGACACTCCGGAGAAGAAACAGCGGTGCTCATCGCTAGGAATTTAGGGAAGTTGGGGAGTTTGGGGGATATAATTGGGGAGTTACCAAAAATTTCAGTGGAGAAATGGATGAGCATCAAAGGCATTGGCGAGAAATCGGGGGAGAGTTTAGTTGAGTGGTTTAACAACAAGGAAAATTTAAATATTTTGAGAAAAATGGAGAAATTGGGCGTTCGTATTACTATATCAGATACGAAATACCAGACACAAGATACTAAATTAAAAGGCATGATATTTGTTCTGACTGGCGAGCTCAAATCCTTTACAAGGGACGAAGCTAAGGATATGATAAGGAAAGCAGGGGGAGATGTGTCCTCCTCCGTCAGTAAGAATACTGATTATGTTGTGGTTGGGGAAAATCCTGGATCAAAATATCAGAAAGCGAAGGAGTTGGGAGTGAAGACGATAGACGAGGAAGAGTTTATCAAGTTATTTAAGTAGCTTAGATTACTTACGAGCCCGCCTGAGGTGGACAGAAAAATATGATTTCTAAAGACGAAGTAAAACATATCGCTGAACTGGCCCGGATGGGATTGGATGAAAAAGAGATCGAGAAATTGGCGGCTGATTTGTCGTCGATTTTGGATTTTATCAAACAATTGGAAGAAGTGGATATATCAAAAGTGGAAGCCGTATCGCACGTGACGGGACTGGAGAATATCACGAGAGAAGATGAAGCAGATAATTTTGTGGGCAAAGAAAATATTGTTAAGCTTTTTCCTGAAAGCAAGGATGGATATGATAAGGTGAAGTCGGTATTATAAATTTATGATTCGTGAACTGCACGAAAAATTAATAAATGGTGAAACGACTTCGGTAAAACTGACGGAAGAATATTTTGACCGTATTGAAAAAAAGGATAAAGACCTGAATGCTTATCTGACTTTGACGCGTGATTTAGCGCTTGAACAAGCCAAAAAAGTGGATAAAAAAATTAAGAACGGAGAAGAAATCGGACTGCTTGAGGGTATTCCCGGAGCGATCAAGGATAATATCTGTATAGACGGGATCAGAACCACATCGGCTTCCAAAATTTTGGATAATTACATTGCTCCTTATAACGCTACGGTTATAGAAAAATTGAAAGAAAACGGAGCGGTAATGCTCGGAAAAACCAATATGGATGAATTCGCTATGGGATCTTCGACAGAAAATAGTGCTTACGGACCGACCAAAAATCCGCATGATTTTAGTCGGGTGCCGGGTGGAACTTCTGGTGGATCGGCAGCGGCAGTGGCGGCCGATGAAGCCGTTTGGGCTTTAGGATCGGACACCGGAGGATCTATCCGCCAGCCGGCATCGCTTTGCGGAGTAGTGGGACTCAAACCGACTTACGGACGAGTTTCCCGATACGGAGTAATTGCGATGTCGTCCAGTTTCGATCAAATCGGATCACTGGCTAAATCCGTGGAGGATGCGGCCATAGTCCTGAGCGCTATCGCTGGCCAGGATAAATTCGATGCCACTTCAGCGCATTCGAGCGACAAAAAATACGAGGATTATCTGACAGGAGAAGTGAAAGGGATGAAAATCGGAATAGTGAAAGAATATATTGAAGGACTGAAAGGCGATGCCAAAAAAATTATCGAAGCCGTCGTTGAAAAATATAAAAAATTAGGAGCTGAAATTCGGGAAGTCGAATTGCCATACAATAAGTATGCTTTGCCGGTGTACTATATCATCCAGCCATGCGAAGTCAGTTCCAATCTGGCCAGATTTGATGGAATAAAATATGGGCTAAGAGTGGATGACGAAAAGAACAGCCAGGCGGAAGATGAATTCGGTCTTCCTAAAACACTTCTGGAAACATATCTTGATACCAGAAAATATGGCTTGGGAGCGGAAGCAAAAAGAAGAATAATGCTGGGAACTTATGCTCTTTCTGCCGGATATTATGAAGCTTTCTATATCCGGGCCCAGAAAGTCCGTGCGCTTATCAAAGCCGATTTTGAAAGGGTTTTTTCCGAAGTCGATTTAATTTTAACTCCGACGACCACCGGTCCGGCTTTCAAAATCGGAGAGAAAATAGATGATCCAATTTCTATGTATTTGGAAGATATTTTTACCGTAACAGCCAATATTATCGGCGTGCCGGCTATTTCTGTTCCGGCCGGAACTGTAAAAGTTGACGGAAAAGATCTGCCGATCGGTTTCCAGCTTATGGGCCAATGGTTCGACGAAGAAAATCTTCTTCGCGCCGCCGATGCCTATGAAGTAAACTAAAATAAATAACAAAATAATATGGATCAGTTAGCTAATTTTTCTCTGGGTGTGATCACGTGGCTGATGAATTTTTATAGCTCCACTTTTTTTGCGGTTATAAAATTCATAATCGGAATATATACGGTCATCGTTTTTGCGGATATATTATTGCTGTTATATCAGAGGGGTCTTTCGGTTGACATCAAAGAAGCCAGGCTGGGTATGAATATTCCGCATGAATTGGTCAGAAAAAAAGCCAAAAACAAGTTGCGGCAGAAATGGGAAAACATCAAAAAAAGGCTGGAGACCGGAGAGGAAAGTCAATACAAAATTGCTATCATAGAGGCGGATAATCTAATCGATGATCTGATAAAAAGGATGGCTTATCCGGGAGCTGATATGGCCGAAAGGATAGAAAATATCAATCCGGGCCAGATTGAAAATATAGAAGACATCAAAAAAGCGCATCTGGTCAGGAACAGGATCGTTCACGACGAAAGCTTTGCTGTGACAAAAGAACAAGCCCAAGAGGTACTGTCGATTTACGAAGAATTTTTGAAATATCACGAAGTGGTGGAATAGGAACATCAAAGATCATAAAACGCAAAAACACGCCTAGCTGGCGTGTTTTATTTGCGGACTGGACGAGACTCGAACTCGCGACCTTCCGCGTGACAGGCGGACGCTCTAACCAACTGAGCTACCAGTCCAATTAGTATTTGGTATTTAGTAGCTAGTATTTAGTATGAAAAAGGTGAGCATTCTCATACCAGATACTAGATACTAAATACTAGCTACTATTTCCGTAGCAGGGGAGAGATTCGAACTCTCGACCCCAGGCTTATGAGTCCTGTGCTCTAACCAACTGAGCTACCCTGCCTTATTGATAATCGTTGCGTTAAAAAAACTCGCGCCCTGTCACTACTGCGAGCCAGAATGTTGCGGGGCCGGGATTTGAACCCGGGACCTCGTGGTTATGAGCCACGCGAGCTACCAGACTGCTCCACCCCGCTATAAACTATGTTTAATTCTAAACAATTTTTCGGATTATGTCAATTTTTTGGTGCCAGGATAGCCCTCAACCAGGCTATTTTTTGATGGTGAAAGTCCTTGCAAAATCGAGGAAAAAGAGCTATGATTGACAGGTAACAAACAGACATAAATATGACATTAAAAGCCTACATTTGGGCAATGCGCCTGTTGGTTTTGGTTTCGTTTGCAGCTCTCTTAGCTGTTTTGACCTATGTTGATCCGGAAGCATCCGGGATGCCAGGTAAGTTGATCTTTTATGTCGTTCTGGGTTTTTTTCTGAGCGGTTTTCTGGGTCTTTTTATGTTATTTATCAGGAGAAAGACGCTAGGAGAAGAAGCGGCCCAGAGTAATGCCGGTCTCAGTCTTCGCCAGGGAATATTATTAGCCATCCTGGTCATCGCCCTTTTAGTCCTCCAAAGTTTCAGAATGCTAGTGTGGTGGGACGGACTGTTAGTGTTGGCGGGGGTGATTTTGATTGAACTTTATTTTTTATCGAGAGGATAATTATAATTAACTGGCAAATCAATTTTGAATTATAAATTTTAAACACTATGCCTAAGGAAAAAATTGTAAAAAGCGAAAATGGTGATTATACCGCCAAATCCATCCAGGTCTTAGAAGGACTGGAACCGGTCAGGAAACGTCCCGGAATGTATATTGGAGGCACTTCTACCGAAGGGCTTCATCATTTAGTTTGGGAAGTAGTCAATAATGCTATCGATGAAGCGATGGCTGGATATTGCCGGAATATTTCAGTGAAATTACTGCCGGACAATGTAGTGGAAATAGACGACGATGGCCGGGGAATTCCGGTGGAAAAGCATCCGCAAACCAAAAAATCAACCCTGGAAACGGTGCTGACCGTCCTTCACGCCGGAGGAAAATTCGGCGGAAACGGTTATAAGATTTCCGGAGGACTTCATGGCGTGGGAGTATCGGTAGTGAACGCTCTCTCCGTTTGGCTGAAAGCGGAAGTAAAAAGGGACGGAAAAATTTATGCCATGGAATTTGCCAGAGGCGAGTCTAAATCCAAAGATCCAAAAGTCATCGGAAAAGCCGAAAAAACCGGAACGAAGATAACGTTTTCAGCCGATCCGCAGATTTTTCCGGAGATACAATATTCCTGGGAAAAGATACTTCAATATCTAAGGCAGCAAGCCTATCTCACCAAAGGAGTCAGTATTAAGATTTATGACGAAAGAGAGCCGGGCAAGGAAAAAGCCTATGGATTTTTGTTCGACGGAGGACTGATATCTTTTATCAAATTTCTCAATCGCGGCAAGGAAGTGAAGAACGAGATGCCTTTTTATGTGGAAAAGAAATTGGAGGAAGCGGAAGTGGAAATCGCTATGCAATACACCGAATCATATAAAGAACACGTCTTTTCTTTTGCCAATAATATCTTTACGCCGGAAGGCGGTATGCACGAGGTTGGTTTTCGGGCATCGCTCACGAGAATCCTGAACGCTTATGCCAAGAAGAATAATTTTCTCAAAGAAAAAGACGGCAGTTTTACTTCGGAAGATCTTCAGGAAGGGCTGACGGCTATCGTCAGCGTGAAACTGAGGAATCCGCAGTTTGAAGGACAGACCAAGGCCAAGCTGGGAAACAGTGAAATGAGAGGCATAGTTTCCAGCGTTACTGCTGAAGCCCTGGCTGATTATCTGGAAGCTCATCCGCATAATGCCAAAGCCATCATTAATAAATGTCTTCTGACCGCCAAAGCCAGGATCGCTGCCCGGGCGGCGAAAGACGCAGTGATCAGAAAGGGAGCGCTCGAAGGGATGACGCTTCCCGGAAAATTAGCCGATTGTACTTCGCGGGATGCGGCTCTCTCGGAACTCTACATCGTGGAGGGAGACAGTGCCGGCGGCAGCGCCAAGCAGGGGAGAGACAGAAAATTCCAGGCTATCTTGCCGCTCCGAGGCAAGCTGGTCAATGTGGAAAAAACTACCCTTGATAAAGTGGTGAAATCGGATACGCTGAAGCCGATCATCATTGCTCTTGGTGTCGGCATCGGCGACAGTTTTGATATCAGTCGGCTGCGTTATCACAAAATTATCATTATGGCCGATGCCGATGTAGATGGATCGCACATCAGAACCTTGCTGCTCACTTTTTTCTATCGATACTTCGAAGATCTTATCAATCAAGGACATATCTACATCGCCCAGCCGCCGCTGTATCGGTTGCAAAAAGGAAAAGAAATCAGATACGCTTACACGGAAGAACAAAAGAACAGGGCAGTGGAAGATATGAAGAAAATGATCGAAGAGAGAAAACAAATCAAAGCCAAGAAAGAAATGAAGGAAGAAAAAATAATCGTAGAAACTGATGCGGATGCCGACAGCGAAGTGGGGGAGAATGTCTCTGGAATAAATATTCAGCGGTATAAAGGTTTGGGAGAAATGAACCCGCAACAACTTTGGGAGACGACTATGGATCCCGAAACCCGGATGATGCTTCAGGTGAATATCGAAGACGCTGAAGCGGCGGACAAGATGTTTGATATTCTTATGGGAACAGAAGTGGAACCGAGAAGAAGATTTATCCAGACCCATGCCAAGAGCGTGAAGAATCTGGATGTGTGATTTTGAAACCTAGCGCAAAGAAAAAAAGCTTCCCTTTTTTTGGAAGCTTTTTTTGTTGGAGAAAGTTCTCTGAGTTTCTTTGGTTTCTTAGGATGCTTACGGGGAACAAAAATTTAAATAAAATTTTTATTCCAGGGGTTTTTAAAAATATGTTACAATAAAATTATGCAACCATATAAAAAACTTTTTACATTTTGGTTTTCGGTGATCATCTATGATCGTACGGTTGAATTTTGTGAGCGAGAAATCAGAAGCTGGAAATTGAAAGAGCAGATGAACGGCGCTGCGCGTTCGGGAAAACAAAATATTGTGGAGGGATCAGACAATCTGACAACATCTCTGAAACTTTGTATCGGTCTCACCGGCGTTGCCAAAAGTTCATTGGAAGAATTGACCGGAGATCTGGAAGATTTTTTGAGGCAAAGAAATATGAAGCGGTGGGAAAAAAACGATCCGCGAGTGGTCGCGTTGCGGACCAAATCCGCAACGACTGTAAGACACTTAAGCGACCCAAGAAACTTACGAGATGAAACTACGGAGACGCAATTAATCAATCAGCTTCCGCTTCCTGAAAATCCGGAAGAAGCCGCCAACTTTCTTCTTACTCTTTGTCATCAAGCTACGTATCTTCTCAATAACCAAGTCGCTTCGCTTAAGAAAAAACACGAACGTGAAGGAGGATTGACCGAAGAACTTTATCGAAAAAGGAACGAGTATCGCAGCAGGTTTCACGAATAATTTTTAGACCTTTTTGTCCTTCTGCCGTGAGCATTTTTATTTCACGGTTTTTTGTTTTTAGAGCAGACTTAGTCGTTTGGGCGAGACGCCTGAATCTGCAATGAGGTTCTTGGGAATCGTGTTGTGGGTTGAGCTTGCAATGACCGTAAGCTTCTTAAGTCGCTTAAGAAGCTTAGGAGATGAAACACGAAACAGGGGGCACGATTTGGTTTGCAATTGCTCCAGCAGTTTTCGTCGCCTGAAGCAAGGTGACCATTTGAAATTTATTTTTCAATTTGTCAACGACCATTAACAAATTTTGCATCAAATTGAGGGTCATAACAGGTTATTTTCTATCAAATATTTTTTAAAAGGGCAAAAATTTGATTGTTTTTTACCACTTTCTGGGTATAAGTGGATAACTTTTTGGCTCTATAAAAGGAATTCATTATTTCGCATACAAGAAGACCCAAAAAGACTCTTAAAAATAAAAAATCGAAACAGGATGGTGCTGTGAGGTAAGATGTGACCATACAACACAATGCTTCGCTACACTAGTTGGAGAAACCATTGAAGTTTTATGGAATCCTATGCGAAGGCAAGGGAGCTGCTCTATATTCTCGCAGGAGGCGAAATATTAAACGGAGCGAATCGGATGAACTACCTCCTGGCATAGTTGTCGGCAACAAGGGAGCTCAAAAAAGAGGAGGCGATTTGGAAGGATAAGGCGATTAAAATTACGGCAATGAAGCAGGCTCTGGAACCTGCAAATTTTTCAGGCGAAATTTGGCAAAAAATAAGCCTATAAATCAGGAGCAAAAAAGGGTAAATATTTTGAGCCATAAAATGGCCAAAAAAGAGGGAGCTTTTTATCACAAAATCAGGCTGGTGCCGCTAAGAACTTCAGGGGAGATCGTCAGTATCTACTATGGGGGAAAATAGTCAAATATTTGGCTTAACAAATATGGCATATTTGATATCAAATATTTTTTTACAGCATAAAAATCTATTTCAAATCCGGGTAATTTTCAGCTGTGGATAACTCTTTTTTTTACCTTGTTGACACGGTTTTTAAATGGTATAATTTTAGTAGATTTTACTCCTCAAAAATGACTCCCAAAACAGACAAAAAAAATATAAAAATCGATAGTAAATTTATCCCACTTTCCGAGGCCTCCAAGAGGTCTGGTTACACGCCGGAACATCTGAATCTTTTGTCGAGAAAAGGAAAGTTGAAAGCTGAGAAGATCGGACGCAATTGGTACACGACCGAAGAATGGTTCCAGGAACTTTTGTCTTCTGTGGCTGCGAAGAAGAATGGCGCTGATGGGGAAGAGGCAAAAATAAATGAGCTGAAGGCCGTAGCGGAAAAAGTTGAAGGGCTAAAAGCAACTGACGAAATTATAGCTTCGGCAGAAGAGGCAACTCCAGAAACAGAAGGGGCGAAAATTTCAAAAAATCTTTCAGAACAAAAAAGTTCCAAGTCCGTCTGGCTCCAGACGCTTGCCGGATTATCATCCATGATCATAGTCGCACCTATGATTTTTTTAGTTGTCTATTCCACCAAATATTACCTGGCACAAAAAAAATATGAATCGGAAACATTGGTGGCTATCGACAACAGTCCCCACGAAACAATTTTTAACGAAAGTGAATTGAATGTCGGTCCGGATGTAAGTGCGGATGTAAATCAGGAAACTGTTTCCGGAATCGTCCAGGGAGTGAACACCAGCGCCGATGACGAAGCGGCGAAGAAAGCCGGAATACTTTTGGCCTCTGAAAATTATAAAGCCAGCCAGGTGAGTGTGGGAGGAACGATTGCCGTCGCTGACACGGAAGAAAATTCACCTCTTGAAATTTCCAACATCAAATCAGAATCATTCATCAATGACAAAGCCGGAAGCACTCAAGGCGCTTCCACCGCTTCGGTGGATCTGGTGATTTCCTGGACGACAAATAAATTAGCAATTTCGGAAATTGATTATTCTAAAAATAACGGACAGGATCCCAAGGCCATCAAAGAAGATTCATTCGGTTTTTATCACAGCGTGATCCTCACCGGAATCGATCAGCAGACTTCCTACGTCTATCAGATCAAAGGTCACGATCATTGGGGCAACGTTGTGAGCTCTGATTTCTTTGGAATATTCACGGCATCGAAACCGGTGTCAGTGTTCGATCTGATCTCGAAACAGATAAATGACATTTTCGGATGGGCGATCAAAAAATAAAAATGAAAATCAATTTCCAAAATAAAATAATCAGAATCATCTTCATCCTAGTGGTGGCGCTTGAAGCTGCCAGTTTATTTTTTGATCTTTCATTCGCGCAGGTTACGACTCCGATCGCCACTCCAAGAAAATTAGACATCTCTGCTTACATCATCAACAACGACAACAAAGAAATTGATAACGGTGATTATGATGTCAGGTTTACGATCTATCAGACTGACAGGCAAGATGCCACTCAGCCGGAAGGCCAGGGACTTTGGCAGGAGACACAAAAAGTAACTATCCAAAACGGAATCATGAGAGCGTTTATGGGAACAGTCACTCCGCTTCCTGCTAATCTGGATTTTTCTACCGGTGAATATTATATCGGAATTAAAATTGGCAATGACAGCGAAATGGTTCCCAGGAAAAGAGTGGGAGCAGTTCCTCTGGCGCTTGACGCTCTCTCTGTCGGCGGCGCGTCCGTCGGAACCAGCGCCGGAAATATTTTGCAACTGGGAGCCGGCGGAAAAATTAATATAAACAATTTGCCTACGGGAAAATCGGGGAATACCCTAGTCCTCTCAAACGACTCGAGACTCTCCGGCGGAAAAATTACTGTTAGTGGAGGAACTTATATCAAAGCTTCCGGAATGAAACTTACCTTGAGTAAAATAAATTTAACTAGTGATATTTCCGGAATACTTCCTGTAGCCAATGGCGGTACCGGAATAAGTTCATACACAAGTGGCGACTTGCTTTATTATTCTTCCGGTTCAGCTCTTACCAAACTTCCGATTGGAGGTGACGGGGAAGTTTTGACAGTGAATGGCGGTGTTCCTTCCTGGCAGTCGATAGCGGTTCAGGGAAACATTAGTGGTTCCGGACAATCCGGTAATATAACTTTTTGGAGTAATTCAAATACAATAACTTACGACAGCGTTGGAAATTTTTATATTGATTCAATAAATCACCGATTGGGTGTTGGTACGACAAGTCCGGGGCAAACGCTTACAGTTAATGGCGCTCTGGGAATTCAAAATGGAAATTACGCTACTATTTTTGAATCCCAGGCTCAGTCACAAGATATTACTTACACCTGGCCAGATGCTTATCCAGCAGGTGCCGGATATATTCTAACCTCCACTGCGGGAGGCTCGTTGAGTTGGACTCCTCCTGGCGCTGCATCCATTTCCATGGGTAGTTCGATAAGTGGAGGCGCTAATCCTGGTTCCGTACTTTTTATTGACAGTCTAGGCAAGCTTGCGCAGGATCAAACTAATTTTTATTGGGACGGCACTCTTCACCGATTGGGTATTGGCACTTCTGCTCCTTCTGCTCTCTTTTCCGTCGGTTCTTCCTCTCAATTTCAAATCGATACCACTGGCATAGTCACTTCCGGCACTTGGAACGGTTCTCTCATTGGCGCGCAATAC
>Ga0224523_1001249_pt1 | contig 11112 bp, 6 predicted proteins | sample CFST50metaG_FD_182732 | JGI IMG/M metagenome (GOLD analysis project Ga0224523, IMG submission 182732) | Peat soil microbial communities from Stordalen Mire, Sweden - C.F.S.T50 | ecosystem: Environmental > Terrestrial > Soil > Wetlands > Peat | place: Sweden: Norrbotten County, Stordalen Mire...
ACCAGGTGTCGGGAGTTCGAGTCTCTCCTCCCGTGCAAAATTATTAGTACTATGAATATAAAAGGATATTTTAAGGAATCATTTACAGAACTTGTACACAAGGTTACCTGGCCAACATGGAGCGAACTTCAGAATAGCGCTGTTTTAGTAATGGTAACTACATTGATATTTGCTGTACTGGTTGCCGGCATGGATTTTATCTTTAGCAAGACAATGCAATTCATTTACAGTTTGTTATACTAAACAGGAGAATGTTCCAATGAGTGAGAATGTAAAGAAGTGGTACGTGCTTCGGGCTATCGGCGGAAAAGAAAAAAAGGTCAAAGAGTATATCGATAGTGAAGTGGTGCGTCTTAAGCTCGAGGATTCTATCTCACAGGTTCTAATCCCTACTGAAAAGGTATATCAGATAAGGGCAGGCAAGAAAATAAGCAAAGAAAGAACTTTCTTTCCGGGCTATGTACTTGTAGAAGCTGTTCTTACCGGAGAGATTCCTCATTTACTTAGGAATGTGCCCAATGTAATAGGATTTTTGGGCTCTCAGGATGGTGAACCAGTCCCACTCAGAAAATCTGAGATTAACCGTATTCTTGGCAAAGTAGATGAACTGAATGCAAGTGATGAGGAATTGAATATTCCATTCTTTATCGGGGAATCTGTAAAAGTGATTGACGGACCATTCAACAGTTTCACCGGAATAATTGAAGAGGTGAATGATGAAAAGAAAAAGCTTAAGGTAATGGTAAAAATATTTGGAAGAAAAACCCCGCTTGAGCTTAGTTTTATGCAAGTGGAAAAAGAGAATTAAATGAAGATATTGATAGTTGTAATATTCATAATGCTTCCTGAATAACTATCAAGCTCTCGCAATAAACACGCAAATTTTAAATTATGGCAAAAGAAGTTGCTGGACTAATCAAGTTACAGATTCGTGGCGGAGGCGCTAATCCATCACCACCAGTAGGACCCGCTTTAGGTTCCAAAGGTGTGAACATAATGGATTTCTGTAAGCAATTTAATGCGAGGACACAGGACAAGGCTGGAAAAGTAATACCGGTAGTTATAACAGTTTTTGCAGACAAATCTTTCGAGTTTGTCACAAAAACCCCCCCGGTTGCAGTACAGCTTCTTGAAGTTTCTAAATCAAAGAAAGGTTCTCAGGAACCTAACCGTGATAAAATAGCTTCAGTTTCCTGGGACCAGATCAAGGCAATTGCTTCGGATAAAATGGAGGATTTAAACTGTTTTACAGTAGAGTCCGCAATGCGAATGGTAGCTGGTACAGCCAGAAGTATGGGAATCACCGTTAAAGGAGAATTCCCCGTAAAATAATTAATTAGGAAAAAAATGACTAAACTTACCAAAAACCAGAAGTTTGCTCTTGAAAAACTCGATAAGGACAAACTTTATACATTGAAAGAAGCTTCTTCTTTGGTTAAGGATATGACCAAAACCAAGTTCGATGCTTCGATCGATTTAGATGTAAGGTTAGGTATAGATCCGAGGAAATCCAATCAGATGGTTCGCGGCGTAGTTTCGCTCCCTCATGGAACCGGTAGAGAGACACGTGTACTCGTTCTCTGTACACCCGATAAAGAGGCTGAAGCTAAAGAAGCCGGAGCTGATTTTGTTGGTCTTGACGACTTTGTCGAAAAGATCAAAGGTGGTTGGACAGATATGGATGTTATAATAACCATGCCATCTGTTATGGGAAAGGTCGGTCAGTTAGGTAGAATCCTCGGTCCCCGAGGACTGATGCCGAACCCAAAGAGTGGAACTGTTACTATGGAAATTGGGAAGGCTGTTAAAGAAGTGAAGCAGGGTAAGATTGATTTCAAAGTTGACAAAAGCGGAATCATTCATGCCTCAATCGGAAAAGTCTCATTTGAACCAAATAAGATCGTTGACAATGCAAGAGAGTTTATCTCTATTGTAAACAAACTTAAACCAGCAGCTGCTAAAGGAACCTACATTCGTAGCGTTTTCATTTCCAGCACAATGAGCCCTGGAGTTAAGATCGATCCTAAAGGTCTTGATGATTAATTAGTTAAGTTAAAACTTGAAGAAATAATGAGACGGGAAGAAAAAAATGCTATCATAGACAGCCTTGCTGGGAGATTAAAAGAGTACAGCCACTTTTATCTGACTGATACTGCTCAGCTTAATGCCGCTGATACCAGTGACCTGAGAAGAAAGTGTTTCGAAAATGACATCAAACTTGTCGTTGTAAAGAATACTCTCCTCAAAAGAGCACTGGAGCAGTCTAATGGAAACTTTGATGAACTATATCCGGTTCTGAAAGGTACTACGTCCATCATGTTTACGCAATCCGGAAATGTTCCTGCAAAACTTATTAAGGAATTCCGTAAGAAACATGATAAACCTGTGCTTAAAGGTGCATACGTTCAGGAATCAGTTTATTTGGGAGAAAATATGCTTGAAGCTCTTATCTCCATTAAAACCAAAAAAGAACTGATAGGTGATGTTATTATGCTTTTGCAGTCGCCAGCTAAAAACGTTATTGGAGCGCTCCAGTCAGGTGGAACAAAAATTCATGGTGTTCTTGAAACACTGTCAAAAAGAGAAGAATAATAAAATATAATCAAATTAAAAATCGATAAAAATGGCAGATCTTAAGAAATTTGCAGAAGAACTGGTTAACTTGTCTGTAAAGGAAGTAAACGAACTCGCTAAAATACTTAAAGATGAGTATGGTATTGAACCAGCTGCAGCTGCAGTTGTAGCCGCCGGCCCCGCAGCCAGTGATGTTGTTGCTGTTGAAGAGAAATCAACATTCGACGTCATTCTTAAAGCAGCAGGTGGTCAGAAATTACAGATTGTTAAATTAGTAAAGGATATTACCGGACTTGGACTGAAAGAAGCCAAAGCAGTAGTTGATGCTGCTCCTTCTCCAGTTAAAGAAGGTATTTCCAAAGATGAAGCAGAAGCAATAAAAAGTCAATTAGTAGAAGCAGGAGCTGAAGTTGAACTTAAATAAGTTATACCTGATTGATAGGTTATAGGTTTAGTCCCGGGGATCCGGGACTAAATCTTTTTGTTCTTTAAATTATAAGTTCACTTAATCTTTTAATAAATGTCCTCAAAAAATACCGAAAGAATAAGTTTCGCATCCAGAAAAAACCATCTTGATTATCCTGATTTTCTGGAGATTCAATTGAAATCCTTCGGTGAGTTTTTTCAGCTAGGAACTACTCCCGAAAACAGAAAAAAAGAGGGACTATTCAAGGTCTTTACGGAAAATTTCCCGATAACTGACACAAGGAACAATTTCGTACTTGAATTTCTGGATTATTATATTGACCCTCCCCGTTATACTATAGAAGAATGCATCGAACGCGGACTCACATTCAGTGTTCCGCTTAAAGCAAAACTGAAACTATACTGCACAGATCCGGAACATGAGGATTTTGATACAGTTATCCAGGATGTGTATCTTGGAACAGTGCCATATATGACAGAACGTGCTACTTTCGTTATTAATGGCGCCGAAAGAGTGGTAGTTTCACAGTTGCACAGATCCCCGGGTGTGTTCTTCGGCCAGAGCGTGCATGCAAACGGGACAAAACTCTATTCCGCAAGAATAATTCCTTTCAAAGGATCGTGGATAGAATTTGCCACTGATATCAATAATGTGATGTATGCATATATCGACAGGAAGAAGAAACTGCCGGTTACAACACTCCTCCGCGCTATAGGGTTCGAAAGCGACAAGGAGATACTCGAGATTTTTAACCTCGCTGAAGAACATAAAGTATCAAAAACAAACATCAAGAAACTAGTCGGACGTAAACTGGCTGCCAGGGTACTAAAGACATGGGTTGAGGATTTTGTTGACGAGGATACCGGCGAAGTTGTTTCAATTGAAAGAAATGAAGTAATCCTCGATAGAGAAACTGTTATCGAATCGGAACATGTCGATATGATAGTTGATTCAGGTGCAAAAGCAATTCTTCTGCACAAAGATGATACAACTCTGTCGGATTATGCAATTATATATAACACACTTCAGAAAGATCCCTGTAACTCTGAAAAAGAGGCAGTTATCTATATTTATCGCCAGCTGCGCAATGCTGAACCACCCGACGAGGCAACAGCACGCGATGTAATCGACAAACTGTTCTTCTCTGATAAGAGATATGACCTTGGTGAGGTTGGACGCTACAGAATAAATAAAAAACTGGGACTTAACACTGAAATGAATGTTAAGGTACTTACAAGGGAGGATATTATCAAAATTATCGGTTATCTGATTGAACTTATTAACTCCAAGACAGATATAGATGATATCGATCACCTCAGTAACAGAAGAGTACGTACAGTAGGTGAGCAATTATTTGCACAGTTTGGTGTTGGTCTGGCCCGTATGGCTCGTACTATTCGGGAAAGAATGAATGTCAGGGATAATGAGGTGTTTACCCCGGTCGACCTGATTAATTCAAAGACTCTTTCATCTGTAATAAATTCATTCTTCGGAACAAACCAGTTGTCGCAGTTCATGGACCAGACAAACCCTCTTGCTGAAATGACTCATAAACGTCGTATGTCAGCGCTGGGACCAGGTGGTCTTTCACGTGAGAGAGCAGGATTTGAAGTAAGGGACGTTCACTATACACATTATGGACGCCTATGCCCAATTGAGACTCCTGAAGGACCAAACATAGGTCTTATTTCATCTCTTTGCGTTTTTGCGAAAATAAATACCCTTGGGTTTATCGAAACGCCTTACCTTAAAGTTAAGGATTCTCAGGTTGATTTCAGTGAGACAGGTATTGTTTGGTTGAGCGCTGAAGAGGAAGAAGAAAAAATGATTGCCCAGGCAAATGCCACTTTACTTAAAGACGGACATTTTGAAAACCTGAGAGCTAAATGCAGATATGAAGCTGATTATCCGTTTGAGGAAGTATCAAAGGTTGACCTTATGGATGTTGCCCCGAACCAGATTGCTTCAATAGCTGCTTCTCTCATTCCATTCCTTGAACATGATGATGCCAACAGGGCTCTTATGGGATCAAACATGATGCGCCAGGCTGTTCCTCTCATAAACCCGGAAGCACCAATAGTTGGTACCGGACTTGAGGCAAAGGTGATCAGCGACAGCCGTATCCTATTCGCTGCAGAAGGTGACGGAGTGGTAGAATTTGTAGATTCAAATGAAATTGTTGTAAGGTACACACGTACCGATGAAGAAAAGTTTGTGAGTTTTGATGATGATATCAAACGATATACACTTCCAAAATACAGGAAAACGAACCAGAATACATGCATAAATCTTATTCCTGTTGTCAGAAAAGGTGAAAAAGTAACTAAAGGTCAGGTGCTTACAGAAGGTTACGGAACCAAACACGGTGAACTTGCTCTTGGAAGAAACCTCAAAGTTGCTTTCATGCCATGGAAAGGTTATAACTTCGAAGATGCTATTGTAATCTCTGAGAAAGTTGTTCAGGAAGATTATTTTACTTCGGTTCATATCGATGAATACCAGCTTGAAGTTCGCGATACCAAACGCGGTCTTGAAGAACTTACCTCAGATATTCCAAACGTAAGCGAGGAAGCTACTAAAAACCTCGATGAGAATGGACTTATCAGGATAGGGGCACATATCAGACCGGGCGATATCCTTATCGGAAAGATCACACCCAAAGGTGAATCAGATCCTTCACCAGAAGAAAAGCTTCTTCGCGCAATCTTCGGCGATAAAGCCGGTGATGTTAAAGATGCTTCACTTAAGGCCGGACCTTCACTTGATGGTGTTGTAATTGATAAAAAACTGTTCACAAGGGCAATAAAAGACAGAAAAGCCAAAGCAGTTGAAAAACCCCTTCTTGACAAGATTGAAGCTGAATTCAACAGAGGCGCTGATGAACTCAAGGCAAGACTTGTCGACAAACTTTTCATTCTTGTAAATGGTAAAACATCCCAGGGGGTGAAAGATTACCTGAATGTCGATGTAATTCCAAAAGGAAGCAAGTTCACTTTGAAACAGCTTCAGGAGGTTGATTTTCTGAACGCTAATCCAAATAAATGGACTACCGACAAGAAGAAAAATGACCAGATCAAGCAGTTGCTCCATAATTATATAATCAAGTATAAGGAAATTGACGGAGTAGCCAAACGCAAGAAATACAATATCACTATAGGTGATGAATTACCTGCTGGTATCGTCCGTCTTGCTAAAGTATATATAGCCAAGAAGCGTAAGGTTAAAGTTGGAGATAAGATGGCCGGTCGTCATGGGAATAAGGGTATTGTTGCCAGGATTGTAAGAGCTGAAGATATGCCCTTCCTTGAAGATGGTACGCCGGTTGATATAGTTCTGAACCCACTGGGTGTTCCTTCGAGGATGAACCTTGGGCAGATTTACGAAACTGTCCTGGGCTGGGCCGGGCAAAAACTAGGACTTACCTTCTCGACTCCTATTTTCGATGGAGCTACAATTAATCAGATAACTGAATACACCGAAGAGGCAGGCCTTCCAAAGTTCGGAAAGACTTACCTTTATGATGGTGGCACAGGCGAAAGATTCGACCAGCCGGCAACCGTAGGCGTTATATACATGCTTAAACTGGGTCACATGGTTGATGATAAGATGCATGCCCGTTCAATCGGACCATACTCTCTCATCACTCAGCAACCATTAGGTGGTAAAGCTCAGTTTGGAGGTCAGCGTTTTGGTGAAATGGAAGTTTGGGCCCTCGAAGCATTCGGGGCTGCTCATATCCTGCAGGAGATACTTACAATTAAATCTGATGATGTTGTTGGCCGTGCCAAAGCATACGAAGCAATTGTTAAAGGCGAACCAATGCCTTTACCCGGTATTCCTGAATCACTTAATGTTCTCCTTCATGAACTGAGAGGTCTCGGACTGAGCGTTATACTTGACTAAGTCAGGTATTTTGCCAGGTTATGAATTTTTAGTTTTAGAATAAAAAATATTCAGCATATGTCATTCAGAAGAGATAACAAAACAAAAACCAGTTACTCAAAAATCTCAATAGGTCTGGCTTCACCTGAAGAAATACTTGATCGTTCAAGTGGTGAAGTACTGAAACCCGAAACAATAAATTACCGTACATATAAGCCTGAGCGCGATGGATTATTCTGCGAGAGGATATTTGGGCCGGTAAAGGATTATGAGTGCCATTGCGGAAAATACAAAAGAATCCGCTATAAAGGCATCGTTTGCGACCGTTGTGGTGTTGAGGTAACAGAAAAGAAAGTACGGCGTGAAAGGATGGGGCATATCTCCCTGGTAGTTCCTGTTGCTCATATCTGGTATTTCCGTTCATTACCAAATAAAATCGGGTATCTACTAGGTCTTCCGACCAAGAAGCTCGATTCAATTATATATTATGAGCGATATGTAGTTATCAACCCGGGTATTAAAGCTGTGGATGGTGTTAAATATCTCGATTTTCTTACAGAAGAGGAATATCTCGAAATTACAGAATCACTTCCAAAAGAAAATCAGTATCTTGAAGATAATCACCCTGATAAGTTTGTTGCTGATATGGGTGCAGAAGCTCTTTATAAACTGCTCTCCCGTATAGATCTTGACGAAATGTCGTATTCTCTTCGTCACAGGGCTAACACAGAAACCTCCCAGCAGCGTAAAAATGAAGCTCTGAAACGTCTCCAGGTTGTTGAAGCATTCAGGGATTCAAAGCAAGTTAACAAACCTGAATGGATGATCATCAAGGTTGTTCCTGTTATTCCTCCTGAATTGAGGCCACTTGTACCTCTCGATGGCGGCCGGTTTGCAACCAGTGACCTGAACGACCTCTACAGAAGGGTCATTATAAGAAACAACCGTTTGAAAAGACTTATTGAGATCAAAGCTCCGGAAGTGATTCTACGTAACGAAAAACGTATGCTTCAGGAAGCTGTCGATTCTCTGTTCGATAATTCAAGGAAAGCAAATGCTGTAAAAACAGATGCTAACCGTCCTCTTAAATCACTCAGCGACAGTCTGAAAGGGAAACAGGGAAGGTTCCGTCAAAACCTGCTTGGTAAACGCGTTGACTATTCTGCCCGTTCAGTTATTGTTGTTGGTCCGGAACTCGCGCTTCATGAATGTGGATTACCAAAGGATATGGCAGCTGAACTCTATAAGCCATTCATTATCCGTAAATTGATCGAGCGCGGTATCGTTAAGACTGTTAAATCGGCTAAAAAAATAGTTGACAGGAAAGATCCTGTTGTATGGGATATTCTCGAAAACGTTCTTAAAGGACATCCTGTTCTCTTAAACCGTGCTCCAACACTTCACAGGCTAGGTATTCAGGCTTTCCAGCCAAAACTTATTGAAGGAAAAGCTATTCAGCTGCACCCGCTTGTATGTACAGCTTTTAATGCTGACTTCGACGGTGACCAGATGGCAGTTCACCTTCCTCTTGGTAATGGCGCTGTGCTTGAGGCTCAGATGCTTATGCTTGCTTCACATAATATTCTTAACCCGGCTAACGGTGCACCCGTTACCGTTCCATCACAGGACATGGTTCTTGGCCTTTATTATATTACCAAAGGCAGAAAGAGTACTGAAACTGAGAAAGTCAGGGGTGAAGGATTGATTTTCTACTCACCTCAGGAAGTTAACATAGCTTACAATGAAGGGAAAATAGACCTTCATGCTCATATAAAAGTAAAAGCCAACGACAGGAAAGATGGTGAATTCATAAACCACCTTATTGAAACCACAGTAGGAAGGGTTATTTTTAATCAATTTGTACCCGCTGAAGTTGGGTACATAAATGAAATACTGACAAAAAAATCGCTCAGGGATATAATCGGGCGAGTTCTCAAACTGGCCGGTACAGCTAAAACTGCTGATTTCCTTGATGCTATTAAAAATCTTGGATTCTATTCTGCATTTAAAGGAGGTTTGTCATTTAACCTCGATGATGTAATTATACCTGAAGAAAAAACGAAATTCGTTGCAGAAGGATATGAGCAGGTTGAAGAGGTGCTGAATAATTACAGCATGGGATTCATTACCAACAACGAACGCTACAATCAGATAATTGATATCTGGACACATGTTAATGCAAGGCTGACACAAACCTTAATGAAACAGTTGTCAACCGACAAGCAGGGATTTAACTCGGTTTACATGATGCTTGACTCGGGCGCAAGGGGTTCAAAAGAACAGATACGTCAGCTCTCAGGAATGAGGGGTCTAATGGCAAAACCGCAGAAATCTGGTGCTACCGGCTCGGAAATTATCGAAAACCCGATCCTTTCAAACTTTAAGGAAGGTTTGTCGGTTCTTGAGTATTTTATCTCTACTCACGGTGCACGTAAAGGTCTCGCCGATACCGCCCTTAAAACAGCAGATGCCGGTTATCTTACCCGTCGTTTAGTTGACGTTTCACAGGATGTCATTATTAATGAAGAAGACTGTGGAACACTTCGCGGACTGATTGCCACAGCGATAAAGAAGAATGAAGAAGTCGTAGAATCATTATACGAAAGGGTTCTGGGTCGTACAACAGTGCATAATGTTTATCATCCTCTTACAGGCGAACTGATAGTTGAATCGGGACAGGAGCTTACAGAGGAACTTGCTAAGAAAATTGAAGATTCTCCGATCGAACAGGTTGAGATCCGTTCGGTTCTTACCTGTGAATCCAAAAAGGGAGTCTGCGCAAAATGTTATGGACGTAATCTGGCTAATGGACTTATGGTTCAGAAAGGTGAAGCTGTAGGTGTTATTGCAGCACAAAGTATCGGTGAACCCGGAACGCAGCTGACTCTCCGTACATTCCACGTTGGAGGTACTGCATCAAATATTACCACCGAATCGAGGCTTGTAGCCCGTTATGGCGGTATCGCTGAAATAGAAGAGATCAGGACAGTTCCTAAAAAAGATGCTGAAAAGGGTGATATAGATATAGTTATTGGTCGTCTTGCTGAACTAAGAATTATTGACAGGAAGACTGGTATTGCCCTCACTACTCATACAATTCCATATGGCTCAAAACTTTATGTTAAACCAGGTCAGGAGATTGAAAAAGGAAAACTGATATGCGAGTGGGATCCTTTCAATGCTGTTATTATTTCTGAAATGGCAGGAAAGATAGGATATGACTTCCTTATTGAAGGTATTACTTTCCGCGAAGAGTCTGATGAACAGACCGGTTTTAAAGAAAAAGTTATCATAGAAAGCAGGGATAAAACAAAGAACCCGGCAATTAAAATATTAAATCCAAAAGGTGAAGAGCTCAGAGTCTATAACCTTCCTGTTGGATCTCACCTGGTTGTTGACACAAATAAAATGGTTGAAGCAGGTGAAGTTCTTGCCAAGATACCACGGGCAGTAGGGAAATCGGGCGATATAACAGGAGGTCTACCACGTGTCACTGAGCTGTTTGAAGCACGTAACCCGTCTAATCCGGCAATTGTTTCTGAGATTGATGGTGAGGTTACATTCGGAAAGATTAAGAGAGGTAACAGGGAAATCGCCATCAAATCAAAAACTGATGAAACGAAAAAATACCTGGTTCCACTTTCAAAACAGATACTTGTACAGGAAAACGATTATGTAAAAGCAGGTATCCCACTTTCAGACGGAGCAATTACTCCAGCCGATATTCTGGCAATTAAAGGACCGACAAAAGTCCAGGAATATATTGTCAATGAAATTCAGGAAGTATATCGTTTGCAGGGAGTTAAGATCAATGATAAACATTTTGAAATCATTGTCCGTCAGATGATGCGTAAAGTTGAGATAGTTGATCCGGGTGATACAAAATTCCTTGAACGTCAGGTAGTTGATAAACTTGAATTCATGGATGAAAATGACTGGATCTATGGCAAAAAAGTGATAATTGATGGTGGTGATTCTCAAACCCTGCGTCCGGGTATGATTATTTCAGCCCGCAAATTGAGGGATGACAATTCTGTTCTTAAACGTCGTGACATGAAAATTGTTGAGGCCAGGGATGCAATACCCGCTACTTCAAGTCAGGTTTTGCAGGGAATAACAAGAGCTTCCCTCCAGACCAAGAGCTTCTTCTCGGCAGCATCTTTCCAGGAGACAACAAAAGTATTGAATGAAGCAGCAATTCTTGGTAAGATAGACAGATTGGAAGGACT